>ENA-OQDF01000612-OQDF01000612.1-human-gut-metagenome-genome-assembly--contig:-NODE-612-length-14865-cov-2.664608_pt1 | contig 14865 bp, 13 predicted proteins | sample MGYA00242769_ERZ504597 | MGnify/ENA primary metagenome ERZ504597 (study PRJEB26092, sample SAMD00036305) | human gut metagenome | host: Homo sapiens | study: EMG produced TPA metagenomics assembly of...
ATGTTGAAGTATGAGCCGATTTCTAACAACAAATAGAAATATTGAGTTGCTTGAGCCGTATGAGGGGAAACTCTCATGTACGGTTCTTAGGGGAGAAGGGGGCAGCAATGCCCTTGACTTACCCGATGTGCAAAAGCAGGGCGACTTCTTCGTGGAGTCACCTATCATTCTGTTTGCCAGTATTATCTGGTATCTCAAAATCTATCAGAACGGGAAGTTTTGCACGTTTCCCCATGCTATCGAGTTTCTGAACCGCCGTTACGAGGATATATTTCCGATACTGACCTCTTATCCGGAGCTGGAGAACTACCTTTCGCCGTTCATGGATGCGTGGCTTGGAGGGGCTGCGGAGCAGCTCATGGGTCAGATAGCGTCGGCAAAAATCCCGCTTTCGAGGATGATTTCACCGCAGCTCTACTGGGTGATGTCAGACAGCGAGTTTACGCTGGACATCAACAATCCCGAAGAGCCGAAAATCCTCTGCGTGGGTAACAATCCCGACCGTCAGAATATCTACGGTGCGGCACTCGGTCTGTATAATTCCCGTATCGTGAAGCTCATCAACAAGAAGGGGATGCTGAAGTCATCGGTCATCATCGACGAGTTGCCCACAATATACTTCAAAGGGTTGGACAATCTTATAGCTACCGCCCGAAGCAACAAGGTTGCCGTGTGTCTGGGCTTTCAGGATTTCAGCCAGTTAGTGCGTGACTACGGGGACAAAGAGGCGAAAGTGGTGATGAACACTGTCGGCAATATTTTCTCCGGTCAGGTGGTGGGGGAAACAGCCAAGACGCTCTCCGAGCGGTTCGGTAAGGTGTTGCAGAAACGGCAGTCCATCTCCATCAACCGGCAGGATGTTTCCACCTCCATCAACACGCAGATGGACGCGCTCATTCCACCGAGTAAGATTTCCGGGCTTACGCAGGGAATGTTTGTCGGTTCTGTATCCGACACTTCAACGAGCGTATCGAGCAGAAGATTTTTCATTGCGAGATTGTGGTGGATGCCGAAAAGGTGAAACGGGAAGAAAGTGCCTACAAGAAAATTCCCGTCATTACAAACTTCACGGACGAGGACGGCAACGACCGCATGAAGGAAACGGTGCAGGCGAACTACCGGCGCATCAAGGAAGAGGTGAAGCAGATTGTGCAGGAGGAACTGGAGCGTATCAAAAACGATCCGGTGCTGTGTAAACTGCTACCAGATAATGAGACTGTCTAACAAGTCCCCAAAATTGAAAATTATCCCTATCGAAGTTTGAAGTGACCCCCAAAAGTTGGATACAATTTTTTTGGGGGGCACTTCAGTTCTGACGGGTAAAATCGTAAAATTCGGACTTGTTAGACAAATACTTACGCGGTTTCAACCTCAGGTACTGAATCTATCGAATTGACAAATTTAACCAATTGCGGATCTGAATCTTTTTGTATGTGGTTTCGGAGACTCTTTTTCAATTCATAAGCATCATCCCCTGCTGTATTTATTAAATCCATATAAAAATCTTTGTTTTGCAGAATCAATGAACGGCATGCCCCATCGGAAATTACAGGTTTCACTATTTTATCAATAACGTCTCCAGCTTGACTTTTCAAATTACCATGCGATCTAAGCCATGTTTCGAAAAATTGAAACTTTATTGCATTGATAGTCTTTTTACCGATGCAGAAATCATTTCTTATATCGGTAACTGTCGATTTAATTTTTCGTTTATCCAATCTTTCAACTATATTCTTGAAACAATTAGGGAAAGGATTCAAACTTTGAGTTCCAGAAGCAATATCCATCAGAATCTTTTTGCCAAATTCAGTCAAGTTATCTGGCAAGGATTTGATTTTAGCCAGTAAATGTTTTATTGCGACAAACCAATAATATGATGTATGTGCTGTTCTTTGGGCGTATAATGTATCAACACTTATTTCAGACAACGCTTCGAACGCTATTTTATTGATATGATCGGTCAGGACATTGCTTATTTTAGTGGTCAAATCGTAAAAAGATGCGTCAGGAATTACATCTTTAATATTGTTCTTAGTGATATACTTATCCAAATCGGTATTCCACTCTGCTAAATGCTCGATAAATACCTCATCCGTTACACCTATTCTGTTCTTAATATCTTCAAATTGGGGCAATATGTCTGAGAGCAATAATTTATAGCCAAGTTTATGATTTACCATGTATTGTAGTGTTTCATTTAATAGCGGTATATTCCATCCCACACTATTTACTAATAAGTCTCCATGATCCACATAATAGTCCATGAGTTCTGCAACATATTTTATATCTCCACCCTCTATTAAGGAAACGGAATGACCATGTGCCAATTGCATGGCGACTAAATCGTAATATCCAGACTCTTTAATGTTTCGGCCATCAGTTTCTAATTCAGAATGCAACTGATTTATGTAGGTTGAATCTAACGTTACAGGTAAAGGTCTTTCTTCGTCAGATGCCAATAAACGATAGGTTGTAAATATAGCCCCTATATTATCTTTATTTACATTCTGTTCATCAATGCAATTCGTGATCGCTTGCAAAAGCGTTGGAAACGTATAGGTAGAATTATCTTTTAACGTTTTTACAATATCTGCATGGTCGAAATTATCGGGTAGTAAGTTTGCCAAATAATTATCGAGCGCCTCCGAATTTGTTGCTACTTGATAATATTTATATGCTTTAGTTGTCGCGTTATCCCGATAGGCAGCATCTGTTGCATTTGCAGCTTGAATATAATCGATAAATGTATTTGGCTTGACTGTTTTTGCTTCAATCAATGACGTAAAATCGCACGCCAACTTATTTTGCGCAATAAACCTGTCTATTGCATCTAACGTTTTGAAATAGTCGCCGCCATTGAAGTCATTGAACCGAACTATCTTCTTATATAATTGAGCAATCACATGGTTTTGGCTTTCCGTGTCTAAATGCAACAGCAGTTCTTGGTATTCGACAGGGAACACCTGCTTCTCTATGGATTCTTTTAATTTCAATTGTGCTATTCTTTGCCATACACGCAGAATAACATCGCTCTTTCGAGTTAATTTATGCAAACAATGTATAATCTTATCGATAAGCGCATTGTCCATACATTGTATAACTTCTTCTAATACAGTGTCAAATTGTTTATTAGTCTCTGCATATTGATTTATGTCGTGGTCTTCTTCTCCGTTGATGCAGCCTTCAATATATTTTTTCAATGGAATTTGTCGAGCATCTTCAACATCGACACCATATACCAAAGCTGCAATTTCGCGTTGTGTTTGCAGATCATTGTTAATTATTGTTTGAATGCCATTCAGATAGTCGCCGGACAATATTGTTCTACTGGATTTGCCAGAATATCCGTCTTCTTCAAACAGAACAATGCTATGTTTATCATCAAAATTTCGTTACACCACTCTTGTTTAAGAGCGACCATCTCATTGATATATGATATAATTTCCCTAACATTGGCATTAGGATTTACCAATCTGAATATCCGATTTATAGTTTCTTTCGCTTCATTTTCTGTTTCTCCAAATGCTTCAACAAACAGTTTGTTGAATATACTTCGATAGTCGGTAATAACAGGAGGAGCAACACGATAAACAATAGGGAAAGTTTTATTGATAAAATACTTGGTCAGTTGTTTCGTTTGTTCGTCGGTCTCATCTCCGAATGCACAAGCTAAATGTGTTTCATCGAAAGGAATAACAGCCCAAACATTTTCAAAACCGCTATCGGCGAAGAACGTATGGATAGAAGACCATAATTCTTTTACTTTTCAGCGGGGAGACGATCCATGTTGTCAAAAACAAGGACTAATTTACGTTGTCCTTTTTCCTTGATAAAATCAGAAATGTCTTGCATCCATGTTTTGAACTCGTAAACCGTTGGTTCGTCTTCGCTCAAAGTCTCATAGCAAACGTCCTTTTCGACTTTATCTTGATAAATAGCTAACATATAACTCCATCCATATTTATGATCTTTGCTATATGCCCATTTCCAAACGCACAATGCAATAAGAACTGGCAGTGCAGCTATGATAATAGACAATAAAGAAAACCACCATGTTGTGGGTGTAGGTTTTACTGCATACGCAATAAATGTAAATATCGGAGTTAAAACTGCAACCAAAAATGCCGCAACCATACCATTACTGATAAGGGGATATTTTTCGGTTACGGTCTCCGTTTTACGGGCTAATAAATATTTCAGCTTTTCAGACCATGATACGGTTTTCGTACCTCCACCTTTGACTTTTATTGTTGCATTTCCAGATAGGATACCATCATCAATAAGTTTGCTTGTAAGCAATTCCAATATAGAGCGGCGTTGCAAGTCCTCTTGATGTCCCCATGCGTCATACTCAAAAAGTAATAGTCGTCTGATAATTCACGTTCCAACATTTTAACCACGTTGGATTTTCCAGATCCCCAAATACCTTCGATGCCGATAATTCGAGGTAAAGTACATTCCTCATCCAATGAATCATTCTGACAAAAATGGCGAGCAATAGTTTTTGCCAACCTTTCTTGCGAACCTCCATCGAATTTGTCAATACCACACGGTTTATTTTGGATAAACCGCGGATATTGCTGTTTGGATTGTAGTTTTGTTTCCATATACGTAATTTATTGATTATACGAACTCCAAATAATTCTCCCGATTTACCACATGAAACTCGGCATAGGGATAGGCTTCTTGGAAGGCTTTCGGTGCGGCCGGCATTTTATTTCCCCACTTGAACTCCAAGGCGGTAAGACTGTCGGCACTCTCCTCAATCAGGTCGATTTCCTGTTTGTCGTAGGTGCGCCAGAAATAGAACTCCCTGTGCAGTCCCTCATTGAAGTTCGCTTTGCGCCGCTCTCCGATGATGTAGTTCTCCCACAGCGCACCGACATCCTGCCGAATGGCCAGCGGTGAGAAAGCCCGATAATGGCATTGCGAATGCCGTTGTCGTAGAAGTACCACTTGCCAGCTTTTGTAACCTCCTTGCGTAGGTTACGCGAATAAGCCCCCAGACGATAGATAACGAAGACCTTTTCCAATAGGTCGAGGTATTTTTCAACGGTCGTCTTGCTCATGCCGAGTTGTTTACCTAACTCTTCGTAAGAAACTTCGCTGCCCAACTGAAAAGCTATCAATCGCAGTAGATCGCGCATCTTGCTCGAATTTTTTAAGCCGTCAATTGCTAAGATATCTTTAAGCAGGTATGCACCGACAATATCACGTAGGTAGTCTGTTTTACGTTCATAGTTCTCCATCATTACTACTTCGGGATAGGAACCGTAAATCAAGCGCGCTTCGAGGTTCTGGCGGGTTTCAAGTGCCGTTTCCGTCTGTGCGATTTCCCGTTGCGAGAATGGTGTAAGGAGAAATTGCGTACTGCGGCCGACCAACGGTTCACCAGTCTTATTCAGCAAATCGAATGACGAAGAACCACTTGCCAAGACACTTATTCCCGGTATTTCATCAACTATCAACTTCAGAATACTACCGATTTGTGGTATGTTCTGTGCCTCATCAATAGCCAGCAAATCAATACCATCCAATAAATGCCGATAATTGGCTATTGAGCGATTCTCCAATAGTGCTAATGTGTCGTAGTCTTCGCCGTTGAGCATCATCGTCCTACCTGAATAGTTGTCCACAATTTTACGCATCATTACCGTTTTACCAACACGGCGAGCACCAAAAATCAGTACTGCTTTATTGGGCGCGATTCGTGCTGTAATCTTCTCTTGAAGTATTCTATTTACTGTTTCCATACCTTATAAAATATAATGCAAAGATAATCATATTTTTTTAATTGGCGAATTTTACAAAAAAACGGGCTATTAAATGGCGATTTTTACAACCACAATCTTATGGAAGTTGTTTCATTGTTTTTAGTAATGATATATGTTCATACTATGATGACTCAATAATTTACCAGACATACGTTTCTGAAATTTGTCCTTATAGGAATGAAAAACTCACATATATTGTGCTAATTAATATATAATTAAATGAAAATAAAAAGACAGGATACGAGTATTCCTGTCTTCTCATATGTAATGGATATTTTTTTATTTTCTCATCCGCTCCAACTCCTCATCACGCAACATTCTCTCGTTCAGTTTTTCCTGCATCCTGTCAATGAAATAGGTGCGGCTTTCGTTCTTCCGGCGTTTGATATCAGTGTAGAAGCGGTAGCAGTCTTTAGAATCAACCCCGAATATCTTATAGAGAAGTGGGGCGAGCTGTTTGAGCGGCATATTGCCGTTGTTGATGCAGCCCATCACGTCTATGCCGTAGATAAGTTCCACGAGGTCGATGGCATTGCCCGTCCATTGAAGAAGGCTGGCGGTGGTTTCTGTTGCGTTGTTGGCGGATATTAGTGGTGGCACTTGGGGCGTGGCAAGGAATTTCTGCATCTTTCTTACGAAAGACAGAGCCTTGCTGACGTAGGCGGCAATCTCTCTTTTTTCTTCTGACAGATTACGTACGGGATGGTGCTGCAACTCGATTTCGATGTAGGCAAGCGCGATGACGGTAAGGTTCATGTCCATGCCGCCGTTGCACAGTTCGATCACTTGGGTGGCGAAAGCCGTGTATGCCGTTTCCATATTGCAGTCGCCGGCTTCGTTTATCAGGCGGAAAAAGTCGGTTTCCGCCAGCAAGAAATAATTCATGGTTCTGTCAATTTTGAAAATTACACTTTGTTTTCTGCGTGCGCACATAAATATAATTGGCAAAACATGTGTCAGAAAGCAAAAAATCCGGCACCGGCTTTTTCAAGGTGCTGGAATTCAGTGGTATAAAATTCAATATTTTTCCAAAGGAATGAATTTATACGGGATTAAATTGTTCATAATCAGAACATTTCTTCTATTTCCGAAAACAAAATTGTATGACTGCCGTACATTTTGGCTGTCTTGCTTATTTGTCAAGGGTGTAGATACTTCGGCATACACCGTTAGGATAGCTTTTCACAGAGGAAAGCGTCCAGTGTTGCTTTGGCAGAGCCGATTTGAAAAAATGCCGCCCACTTCCTAAAATGAAAGGAACGTTGTATAGTATGATTTCATCCACAGCGTGCATACGCAGTAGTCCGTTTATATAATCTGCCGTATCCGGTGTGGCTTCCGCGAGGTAACGGATGTTTGTGCCGTCTTTTCTCCATTCGTGCAGCATTGAAATGGAATAGTCCGGTGTCACACGGTAAAGGGCTTTCTTCCTGATTTCATCAAGACCGCAACGGTCAAGGCACAAATCCTGATGTGCTTTATCATATAACTCTGAAGAAAGACATCCGTCCATCGTCAGTACGGCGAGAATCTGAACTTTACCCATAATCGTTTCCTTTCGTTAGGCAAGGGTAAAAAAGTAGCGTGCAATTCACACTACCTTCAAGCGATGGCTCTGGTAAAGCCTTTACGGAGAGTACGTGAATGCACGCTATGCGTAAGCATAGCATAAGCATCACGCAATCGTCTCCGTAGTTCCAATTTACCAGATTTTCGCTTGAAACGCCTTGCGGTCTTATCCTATATGTTGGCGGCGAAAAGCTCCTGCCAATCGCCGTTTTTCTCAAATGTTATGCAAAGATAGCCAAATTCAGTGAATTACGGGCTATGATTGCTTGAATTTATATTTAAGTCCATACTCTTCAAGTTTGCTGTATAGTGTTGTCCTGCCTATGCCGAGCAGTTCTGCGGCGACACTCCGGTTGCCGTTTGCCTGTTTCAACGCACGCAATATCCGCTCCTTATCCTCCGCGTCATTGCGCAAGGCGAAGCTGACAGTAGAGGTCGGTTTCGTCACGGCAAGTTCCAGATGCTCTTTCATGACAACACCTTCCTGCGCCTGCAATACAGCACCCATAACTTTCTGCCGAAGTTCCCGCACGTTGCCCGGCCATGCGTGTGTCAGCAACGCTTTACGTGCTTCGGAACTGAACCCGCTCACGCTACACTCCAGCTCTCTGTTTGCCATATCACGGAAGAACTCTGCCAGCGGCATAATGTCTTCTTGACAGTCACGCAACGGAGGAACGGTTATCCCGAAGTCGTGCAGGCGGTACAGAAGATCCTGCCGAAAACGCTTTTCATTCACCGATACCTCCAAATCTTCATTGGTAGCAGCGATGATGCGGACATTGAAATTCCGGTCTGCCTTGTCTCCGACCGGGCGATACCGCCTCTCCTGTATGGCACGGAGCAACATCTGTTGGGTTTCCAACGCGAGGTTTCCTACCTCGTCCAGAAACAACGTGCCGCCTTCCGCCTCATGGAAATATCCTTTCTTGGCATTGTCCGCACCTGTAAATGCACCTTTGACGTGTCCGAAGAAAGCCGACGGTGCAAGCTCTTTGGAGAGTGAACCGCAGTCCACCGCCACAAATGGCTTGCCTGCACGTTTGCTCTTGTCATGCAACAGGTGGGCAATATGCTCCTTGCCCGTGCCGTTCTCACCAAATATCATCACGCTCATATCGGTGGCGGCTACCAGCCTTATGCGGTGCATGATTTTCTGAAAGGCGGAACCTTCACGGGCGAATATAGGCATACGGCGTTGTCCTGCCTGACGTTCTTTCAGTATGGAACGGATCAGGGGGACAAGTTTATCCTCCACAAGCTGTTTGGGAATATAGTCTATCGAGCCGAGTTTCATGCTTTCCACGGCGGTATTAACTTCGGCGTAGTCGGTCATAATGATGAAGGGCTGCATCTTTCCCTCCTTCGCATCCAGCACAAAGGTCTATGCCACTGCCGTCAGGCAGACGCAGGTCGGCAACCACGATATCATTATCTGTTGCCTGTTGCAGATGTTTCTTCGCGGTTGAGAGGTGGTAAGCCTTCATATTGCGGTAGCCCTCCCGTGACAGCATATTGCAGACATATTCGCAATACACGATGTTGTCTTCCACCACAATTATTTTTGTCTTATTCATCTTCGTATTTTCTCCTTTCCTCTTCTGCCAACCGTATTATTTCCACTCCCTTATCCACACGGCAGTCACGGCATGCTTAACGCTTCACCATCCGGGAGAGCATCGCCACGAAGCAATCCGTAAAGTACATTCAGCGGTTGTCGGCACGGAGCACCTCCCACGAACTGCGCAGGTGGTGGATCAGGGAATCCAGCTTTTGCAGGTCTTTTTCTTTTGCTGCATCCCGTACCGCCTGCATTTCCTTTTCTGTTTCAGTTATCAACTTTTCCAGCATGACGGCTTCATTGCCATAGGACAATAAGGCGGAAAGTCCGGTTTCCCGTCCGGTGTCGCTTTTATGGCACACCTGTCGGAAACTCCATCAGTTCCGATATGGAGAACGGCTTGAACAGGCATCCGGCAAAGCCTTTTGCCAATAGTTCCCCTTTGTTACAACTGCCCGAAGCGGTTGCCACAACCACCGGGATTGTTGGTGAATTGCCCACGTTGGACGAACGCAACAGTTCCAGCAATTCGAAACCGTTTATATCGGGCATATTCAAGTCTGTCAGCAACAGGCTGTATTCTTTCTGGCGTATCATTTCCATCAGTGCCGCAGCATCGGTGCAAGTGTCGCAGTGTATTCCTTCTTGGGAATACATCTCTTTCAGCATCAGAAGTAATACCTCATCATTGTCAATGGCGACAACATCATGGAATTTATTGTTATGATAAACAGGTGTATTGCTTGTATATCCAAGCTGTTCTTCAGCTTCCTGCATAGAAATTTCAACTGTGAAACGACTGCCTTTCCCTTTCTTGCTGTCTAAACGGATTGTTCCGCCAAGCATCGACACAATATTACGCATTATGGCAAGCCCAAGCCCGAAACCCTCCTTTGCGGCGGCATTTGATAGACGTTCAAACGCACCGAACGCTTGTTTCTGTTCCTCTTCTGTCATGCCTGTACCTGTATCTTCAACGACCAGTGTCAGAACTCCATTATCATATTCAGTAATCAAAGAAACACCGCCTTCTTCTGTGAACTTGACAGCGTTTGACAGCAGGTTATTCCCGATTTGTATTATTCGCTCTTTGTCGGTCAATACAATGGCATCGTGTCCAGTCTTCACGGACAAGGACAGCCCTTTGTTCACGGCAACAGGCATGAACTCCGTTTCAAGTGTGTGCGTGATTGCTGAAATCCGGCAGGGTGACAGACGGGGCTGTTCCTTGCCGTTGTCCAGGCGGAAGAAGTCAAGCAAAGTGTTAAGCATATCCCGCATACGGTCGGAGGATTGCAGTATGTTTTGGATATACTGCCCGGACTTATCCTCACACTGTTCTTTCCGTATCAGTCCGGCATAGCCTGTTATTGCTGTCAGCGGTGTGCGCAGTTCATGGGTGATAGTATGTACCGCCTTCTTCCTTGACGTTATCAGTGCCTCGTTCCGTTGTACGGATTGTTCCAGTTGCCTTATCAAATCAGTTGTCTTGTGCTTGTATTGTTTAATGCTTTTTGCATCACGATGTATGATGATGTAGGAAATTAACAACAATAGAAGAACGAATCCCATTAAACCGCCTACTTGCATAAATGACTTTTCACGCATGGCAACTATTTCGTTTTCCCGGCTTTGCAGTTCGGTTTGTACCTTTTCTTCTATTTGGCAAATCAATTCTTGCAGTTGTCTGTTAAGTTCTGCATTACGAGCTGCAAGGCTGTCGGCTTGTTCCGACAATTGGCGATCCTGCACTTTCTGTTCGCTGATTACGTTTCTATTGACCGAATGAAGGATAGTGGTTGATACTGCTGGAGTTACTTCCTTTTTTTGCCGAATATGCCTAAGAAACCTTTTCGTTTTGGCTTTTTGGACTGTTCCTGCACACTTTTCTGTACAATAACCGGAATTTGATTGGCTATCTTCTTGTTAATAGATTGTTGTTCATCCATTAACCGGACTATCTGGAACATCTGTCGTTCCTTATCCTCTAAAAGACTGCGCACACTATCGATGCGCTCTGCTGGATAGGTGGCCTTGAAACGGCAGAGCATACTGTCCATTGCCATACGCCGTGCATGGTAATGCTCGATATCTTTATCGTTCCATTCCAGTATTGTTTCACCCAATAGAGAAAATTTTATCATTTGAATATTGATATTGTTTATTTCTTTTCGGAGCTCGTCTATTTTTTATTGCCAAGTTCTAATGCTTCTATCTCCTGCCATTCATAGAGGCTATTATATGCCATACATCCGATAAGAATGGAGATAAGTATATATCCCAACCGTATTGCCTTATAGAAATTTCCTGACCGCTCCATTATTTTAATGACATTGATTTTTGGAACATGAATAAAAGTTTATCTTTTTCGTTCATGCGGATATTATCAGAATAACCGTCTTTTGTTATTTGATACCCACATGGCTTAACCATAAAAATGCCTAAGCCCTTAGTGTACGAACTTACTTCTGAGGCATAGTCTTTACTTGTATTTAATGGAACTTTCCCTTTAATATGACACCACTCATTATTACAACTGATGTCTTCAATCTCAGACATCAGTTTTTGCAAATCTGTAATAGCTTTGGAACTCGCTACTTGGGGTATCTGCAACTCAAAACAGAGCATCGGTTCGAGAATGTCCACACCTGACTGTTGCAAAGCCAGCCTGAAGACATAAGGGGTCAGCTGTCTGAAATCAGCAGGTGTACTTACCGGGCTATAATACTCGGCTTGAGTAAAAGTTACTTTCAGATCAGTCACTTCCCATCCATGTAAACCAGATTGGCAAGACATACGAATCCCTTCAAAAACGGCATTTTGAAAAGAATGGTTCAGATAACCATAGGAGATGTCACTTTCGATTTGCAACCCTGCCCCTAACGGTAAGGGTTCAAGAGTCAGCCCTATTGTGGCCCAGTAAGGGTTGGGTGGTACTTCGATCTGAATAATCTTATTGACCTTTTTTATAGGTCGTTCTTTGTAGATAGTCTTGATCTCATCAAAATGGACCTTTACGGAAAATCGTTCTTCCAGCAATGTCTGTATGATTTCCTTTTGGGTCAAACCATATAACGAGATTTCCAATTCATCACTATATGAGTTTATGGAAAAGGACAAAGACGGGTCTTCAATCCACAATGTATTCAGAGCGGATATCACCTTGCTTCTCTCTTCGGGCTTATTTGGCCGGACGGAGGATTTGAGAGCGGGATGCTGATGAGATAATCCTTGAATCAAACAAGGTTTAGCACCTAAATAATCTCCGATTCGAAAATCTTCTATATCTTCTACAATCGCGATATCATTGGCACCCACTTCATCAACATTTATCTCTCTGCCCTGATAAATAGTCTTTAGATTTTTAATCTTGATGAATTTTTCCGAATCGTTGATTCTTACAATGTCTCGAAGTCTCAGACTTCCGTCAATTATTTTTAGAAAACTTCTTTTATGTCCTTTGGGGTCATGCTCTATCTTATAGAGATAAGCTGAAGTCTGTTTGAGACTGATGCCGGAGGAAGTATAAAAGAAGAAATGGCGTCCAACAACTCATTGATACCGATATTGAACATTGCTGATCCATGTAGCACCGGATAGACTTTGGCTTTTGCCACAAGAGCGATTATCGTATTCCAATAATCAGCCGGTGAAATTTCGCTATCCGCCAAATATCGTTCTAATATATCGTCGTCATGGTTGCATACAAATTCTTTGTATTCTTCCTTTATATATGTTTGGGAGCAAACCGGATAAACCGATCCATCGACAACAGTTTGCATAAACAGGACATCTTGCGACAGATTTGTTTTTATATCCATATACAAACGCTCCAAATTCACACCGGCACGGTCAATCTTATTGATAAATATAATTGTCGGGATTTGCAGCTTTTGTAAAGTACTGAACAGCAACTTTGTCTGCGCTTGTATGCCTTCCTTTGCGGATAAGATGAGGACTGCTCCATCAAGCATTTTGAATGTCCGCTCCACTTCCGCAATAAAATCCATGTGTCCCGGAGTGTCAATGATATTGCATTTCACTCCATTCCAGATAATAGATGTCGTAGAAGCCCGGACAGTAATTCCTCTACGTTTCTCTATATCCATAGAGTCCGTTATGGTGTCACCATTATCCACACGGCCGCACTTTTCCGTTGCTCCACTGGCAAACAGCAGATTCTCGGTTACGGAAGTTTTTCCTGCATCAATGTGAGCAAGAATTCCTAAATTTATAATATTCATTTGGATTAAGCAATAATATACTACAATAGATGCATTGTCGAAATGCACCTTTTAATACCTCCTCGTAGCATGTGAGAACTACAGGATTACTAACTCGTATTAATATGTATATTATTACTGCCGCATAACGATTACAAAATTACACAAAAAAATATATCTAACAAAAGTGGGAGGATTTTTTAACTTTTTACCATAGACATTTTATTAGGGAAGCGTAGGTTCAACTGGCAAGTACAAATAAGTAGAAATGTTTGAACAACACCGTTTTAGGAAGTTGAAAAATCAAGTTTCTCTCTCGGTATAGCGTTTATTTTGGCCAATATCTTCTTTAGTTTAGCATTTGTGTATTTCCCATTCGTGTTCTATTTAGCTCCTTATTATGAGTATGTAGCAAGTTACTTATCAAATTCAGCCTCTTTGAGGGTCAAATATGGTTTTGCAAATGGTGACTGACAAGACATAAACAAGGTCAGCAGGAATTTTTTACATAAATGGACATGAATGTATATAACCTAAAATAAGAATAAATTTTAATAAGGGCTGCCCAAAAAGAAAAAAAATGCAGTTGCCATCCTATAGATACTTGCAGAAAGGATAAAATTTACTTTTAGACCTTTTGGGATAGCCCTTATTAATACTTCAGATAAAATTCCTTAGGTTATATTTTCAATCCTTTGGACCGGGTTTCCTCCTTGGCATACAGTCCCGGACGCCCGATTATGACATGGTTGGCAACGATACTATCCGCCGGACTGCGTATCTGCGGCGGTGCATTTTCGGGATATTGCGCCTGCCTGTTCCTCACATCTTCCGCTTCCGGCTTGAGCTGTTGCCCTTCATTCTCCTTTTCTGCGACTTCGGGCGTGGGTGGCGCAAGCTCCAGCTGAATTTTTCGGTCAAGGGCGGCAAGTTCGGACTTCAACTGCTTCAGCTCGTCCTCCTTCTTCCACACCTTACCCGCTATCTCCTGTAACTGCGGTATCTCCATCTCCAGCACCTCGTTCTTCGCCTTGTACTGGTCGATGATGGAGGGTATCCTCTCCATCGCGTTGAGGAAGTTGCGGGCGGCGGCCAACGGGTCAGCCATCGCCAGATGCCCGTTGTTGTAGGTGTACTTGTAGTTCCCCTCGACCACGAAGCGGTTGTCGGTGAACTCCAATCCCTCTTTGAGTATCCTTTCGCTCACCACCTTTATCGGAAAACCGTAAAGTTCACCGACCTGCGTGTACAACCCTCCGTCGTGGCATTCTTGGCTATCTCCTGCAAACGCTTTCCGATGACCTTCTCATCGGCGGAATCCACTCCGTCCACCTTTATTATATTAAGGCGGTTGCCCTCCTTGTCGGTCTGCACCACCGACAGGAAGCGGTTCCAGTCCTCCGTCATGGCATCTATGAAAGCCGTGTTGTTGCGCAACTCGCCGGTCTTTGACTCCAGCTTGAACTCCGAATCACGCTTGCCCTTGTTGAACGACTTGCGTTCCCCTTCGAGCGATGCGATCCGCTTTTCCAGTTTCGCCTTGTCCAACAGGTCGGTATTGCCGGAGAGCAACGCCATGTATTCCGAGAAATTCATGCCCGATTTTTCGTCCATTGCCCCCTCGTCGATGGTACGCGCACCCATCGCACCGCTTTTGAGCTGGCTTATGAAGTCTGCTTGCAGTGCAGGAGGTTGAACTTGTAGCTGTCCAGTGACTTCTCCACCGCGTAGATGATTA
>ENA-OQDF01000613-OQDF01000613.1-human-gut-metagenome-genome-assembly--contig:-NODE-613-length-14855-cov-2.058800_pt1 | contig 14855 bp, 17 predicted proteins | sample MGYA00242769_ERZ504597 | MGnify/ENA primary metagenome ERZ504597 (study PRJEB26092, sample SAMD00036305) | human gut metagenome | host: Homo sapiens | study: EMG produced TPA metagenomics assembly of...
CTTTCAGGATCTCTGCAGTCAGTTCCGGATCCAGCGCAGACGTCGGCTCATCAAAAAACAGAATATCCGGATGCAGTGCAAGTGCTTCTCGCGATTGATACACGCTGCTGCTGTCCTCCCGACAACTGACAAGGATATGCATCTTCCTTGTCGGCAAGTCCCATCTTCTTCAAAAGTTCTCTCGCTTCTTTATAGACTTCTTCTTTCTTTCTCTTCTGTACTTTCAACGGTGCATCAGTGATATTCTTCATCACCGAATAATGCGGAAACAAATTAAAATTCTGAAACACCAGTCCAAAGGTTCCGGAATAATGGATTTCCCCTGCATCCGCCAGTCTCAAGCCCCGTTGCACATCGAAGAAGGGTTTGATTTCCCGAGCCGGAAGGACCGAATGATACCAAGGACTTCTCCCTTTCCACCTTCAGAGAAATGTCTTTCAGAACTTCGACCCGTTAAACCTTTTTAGTGATATTTTTCATTCAAGCAGACTCATGATCTATTCCTCCTAGTGGTAATAATTCAACTTTTCTTCAATCTTTTCCATAATCATCGCAACAAGCAAATTAAATACATAATAGAAGATACCTGCTGCAATATACGGAACCATGGAAGTCTGTGCCGCCGCAATCTGTTTTGCCATTGTAAACATCTCCGTTACAGCCAGCACAAATGCCAGTGAAGTGTCCTTTACCAGCGTGATAATCTCATTGGTCACTGCCGGCAGAATATGCTTACATACCTGAGGAAATACGATCCGGAAAAATGTCTGGCTTTTGGAATATCCCAGTACCTTTGCCGCTTCATACTGTCCTACCGGAATTGCCTCAATCCCGCCTCTGTATATCTCAGCAAAATATGCCGCATAATTAATTGCAAAACCGATCAGCACCGCAGTCATACGGTATCCTGTGGAAATGCGCATTCCAAACAGATAATATGGTCCGAAATACACTACCATCAACTGAAGCATCAGCGGGGTTCCTCTCATAATCGATATGTATAATTTTGATATCCATCTGACCGGTGCAATCTTCGACATTCTCCCGAATGCAACCACCAGTCCAAGCGGCAGTGAAAAAAGTAATGTCAGAATAAATATCTCTGCCGAGACCCACATTCCTCCGCCAAGTTCTCTTATCAGTGTTCCTATCTCCATCTATAATGTCCTCCAGTTTTTTCACGCTTCTTCCGAATGAATGGCGAGCCAAAAGGGACCAATCCCCTCCGGGGTTGGCCCCTTCATTTTACTTGCTGTTCTTTCCTATGCAAAGAGCTCCCGGAACTCCGTAATCTGCATATTTTCTGCAATTTTATCAACCGTTCCATCTTCGGCCATCTCATCCAGTGTCTTCTGAACTTATCTTCAGCTCTGTGTTTCCTTTTTGAATCCGACTGCATACTGTTCAGATGAAATTTCTTTGTCTAGGATCTTGTAATCATCCGGATTTTTTCTTGAATTCACCTGATAGTTTGCAACTCCGATGTCCATAGCGATTGCATCACATGCACCGGATTCCAAATCCATGAATGCTGTATTGTATTCTGCAACCTGATTAAGATCTGCGAAGGTTGCCGCCAGGTCCTTCTGATCTCCTTCCAGAGCCGCAAGTGCAGAAGAGTCTGTCTGTACTTCTACATGTTTTCCTTTCAGCCCCGAAAAGTCATCAATACCCGAATCACTTCTGACTACCACGCCTGCTTGTTGTCAATATATGGATCTGACCATGTATAATCATCTTCACGGCCATTCATAGTGAATCCATTCCAGATACAGTCAATTGTTTCTGAATTTAGTTCCGCATCCTTAGAATCCCAGTCTATCGGCTGTTTTACCAGTTTCCAATCATTTCTATCACATACTTCCTGTGCAAGATCAAGATCGAATCCTACATATTCTCCGCTATCATCTTTATAACCATACGGAGGGAAAGAAGCATCAAACCCAACGATCAATGTGTCATCATCATTTTCTACTTTTGATTCTTTTGCCGATTTCTTTCCACTGTCAGATGAACCTGAATCTTTACTTCCACAGCCTGCCAATACCGTTGTAGCTGCCATTGCCGTAACAAGGAGCAGTACTAATCTCTTTTTCATAACATATATCCTCCTGTATTCCTTTTACGTGTGCCAAACAGCCGCTACGCTCTTTTACCAGTTTAGCAGTTGATTACTTTACCACGCTAAAATCTTTGGATATATTATCATATTCCACGGTGTTTGTCAATCCTGCGGTACTCCTTTTTCCATTCATTCAGCTTTTCTTCCGGAATATCCGCACCTATCTTTTTCTTTGTTTTTTCCATTTCATCACGCAAAATAGTGTCCAGACTCAGAAGGATTGGATTCCCCGACAGCATTTTTAAGTATTCATCATGCGGAAGAGCTTTATAACAGCTATAAAGATACGCCTTCAATATATCAGGCTGTTCACATATCTTATACGCTTCCTGATAAGCCTTTGCCGCTTCTTTATACAGGAACTGATGACCATATGCGGATCCCATGCTTGCATACACACGACCGTAAAACTTTTATCTACCGATTCATCCCAGTCTTTGTTAAGGATGGACTGATATACTAAAATCGCTGATTCGTATTCTTTACTGTTTTGAAGCGTATCCGCCTTATATTTTTCTTTTTCTACGTCTCTCTGTGACTGCAGTTGTTCCAGAACACTCTGCATCTTATGAATTTCTGCCGCAGCATAGATATTAGATTCCTTCAGGATCGTAAGTACAAATTCTTCCATCGATCCATTCTCCCGAAGAAGCCTTCTTAATTCCTCTGCCAGCTTCGGCAGTTCCAGTTCATCCCCGACCCACCGGCACAATCGTTCATTGACGATCGTATAATCGATCAGATACAGATTATTACAGATGTAATAACACAATTCTTCTATCGTGTAAATCCGCATATGAACTCTGGATATTTCAAAAGGTCGTTTTGGCCCGTTTTTTTATGACAAAGAATTAAACTGCCCATTGATACCTCCTAAATGTAATTCCTTTTCTACAAGGAAATCTGATGCCGGATAAAATTCTCCGAAACCAACATCTTTAAAACGCAGCCTGCAGGTACGCTCATCCATAAACATGACTTCAATCTGAAGACGCAAAGAATAATCTGTTCGTTCCGGCAGTTCTTCCAGTGACACTGTCTCAACTTTAAGATCCTCTCCGTCAAGTGTCTCTATATGGATCTCAATATCCGATGTATCTTCCAAAATCACTTCCCACTGTCCGTCTGCCTCATACCAGTGTGTTCCCCATGCAACAATCGGATACCATCCTTCCTGTCCGCCAATTCTCATACGCAGGCAGATCTGTTCTGTCATCTTTGTTCCATCCAGATAAATCGGACCATCATCATACGGATCTGCATAGCGCATGGATGAATAACATGCACCCTTACTGTATAAGTTATTTCCAAGGAAAGCCCTCCGTCCGTTACACAGTACCTTCAGGGAATTCGGATACCAGTTATTCTCAAATCCCTCTCCTGTCAGATAAACAGACGATACCACTTTTTTATCAAATACATTCTGGATGAAAGACTTAAAACTCTCATCCGCATCTTTGGCTTTATCTACATTCAACACAGGATAGATTGCTTCCAGTTCTTTCATGTGCGCATTGGCGACTTCTTCTACTGTCACAAACATATCCCTGCTCTTGGTGCTTACTGTATTCAGGCGGCGCAGCATATATGCACGGATTTCCTGCGCATCACAATAAAACAATGCTGATTCATATTGCCACAATTCTTTCGGCTGATAAAACATATACTGACAGAAGCTTTCCTTATAATCCTGTACAAATACACATTCTCCCGGTACACCGATATATTTTCCGATTCCCTTTAACATCTTCGACATATCAACATTCGTATACGGAACGGAAAACGTAATATAATCAATCTGTTCGAATTTCTTCAATGTCATGGAAATGAACTTTGCAAGAAGCCATACGCCATCATGGATTTTCCCGCCTACACGTACTTTTTTTCTTTTTACAGCTTTACGGAACAGATGAGTGACAATATCTCCCTCTCCCGCTTCTCTCAATCGTTTTGCTTCCTGTCCATATACCCATCGTTCTTTATAATAGCCAAGGATCAGAGGAATCTGATAATTATCAACTGCTGCTTCCATCGTTTCCGGTTCTTCTTTATTTTCATCATAATAACTGATCTGACAATTCTTTTCATTCAGATCATAGCCCAGAACACTTCCTTTTTGCATTATCGTCTCCTCCTTTCATTTTAATATATCTTAAATATCTGATCTGCCATCTGTTCTTCTTCTTCAAACTCAAGCATGGCTTTCGAACGTTCCGCATCCGAATCCATATCTGTCATTGCATTCAGCATCTGATATTTTCCGGCAAATACACGTTCTTTATCTGTTTTCAGCGTCTTCTTGTCTGTTGTGATCATTTCTCCGTTTCCGGATTCCTGAAAATAATAATTCACTGATTCATCATTATAAAGGACAAATTGTTTTACATACAGGTTTTCATAGACCGGCATCATTGCCTCTGCCCGGTATCCCAGTTCTTCCCGGTCTTTTTGTTTCATCTTATAGTACAGTCTTACTTTTCCTCCCGGTTTACAGCGGTACGCTGCCATCACCTTATTATAGAGTTGTACTTCCCGCAGCCATTCCTCTTTATAATTCATGTAATATGGGAAGACTAGTTGTTTTTCGCACATTTCCCGTAGTACCTGATGAAGGACATCTTCCAGTTCACCTGTGTATTCTTTATCTGAATAATATTTCAGAAGTGCAATCTTACATACATCTGGCAGATCTTCTTTCTGATCACATTCATTTGCAATGATTTCAAATACACATTTTTCCAGGCTTCGTCCATATACGATATATTCCCTTGTAACGTAAGCAAGATATGCCTGTTTTAAGCGGAAATATACATTGTCCGACAGATAATAATCTTCAAAAATATGCTCTTCCTCATACAATGTCTCCGAAAAGACCATCTGTGTAATGATCCGTTCACTGACCTTATAAGACGGAACCCCATATTGTTTTAATACTTTCCAGAGTCGCTTCATATCTCCGATTGCACCACAGTAATACTCCGCAAGATACGTAAGTGTCACCTTGTCATACTGTCCTCTCCGGAACATTTCAAAAGCAAGATAACTTAAGAAGTCATCCTCCGTATAATTTTCTTCCCTGATTCTTCTGCTGCAAACCAGGAAGACATCCTTATCCTCAAATGAATCTATCCCCTTTGCCTGGATCTTTTCATAATCCGGTTTTCTTTCTCCGGCTCCTGATTCCAGAATCCTGTAGATGCTGCATATTTTCTGCACATATCTACAAAACGCGGCTCATAAAACAGTCTTTTCGTCTCATATGGAATGGAATCCGTATAATGTCTGCCCTCTACAGACTCCCATACAATTCTCGATTCCTTATCATACAGATAAATGATAGCTCCATTCTTCGTATCATACGGGATACGCTGACGTACCGAACCATCTTTTTCAATTACCAGCACACATTTCATCCCGCGTACCTTTGTCCTTACTTCATAAGAATAACAGATGTCACGCATCGCCTCCATACGTTCTGCCGTCATCTCGTCTTCTCTGCAAAATCTTTTGTACAATGTACGCAGTGATTCTGTTATGTGGCGCTTTGCCAACTGTTCCCATGTAAATGCCACCATCTGTTCTCTGTAATTCAGATACAGATCTCCTGCCTGTTCCTCATGGGTCACAAGACTTGCATACAGATACGCAGCCTTCTTATAATCGAGAGCATTTCCATGCATAAAGTATAAAACCAGCGATTTCGGCAACGGTCCGTGCGCACTGTCTTCGTCGATTGTCATCATATAATATTCATAAAGCTGGGCAATCTTAAGATCCGAATCAACTGCCTTCTGATACCATGAAAAATACTTCTTTGCCGTTTTATTTCCTTTGATCAAAGTGTACAGATCGTATTCAGTATCATCGGCTCTTCATACATCTTATAGATTCTTTCCAGGATTCTGAACAGATTGTCACTGTATTTTTTCTGCTGACTGGCAAAATTTGAAATATAAAGTGCCAGTTCTTTTGTCATCATGCGGTATTTGGTCGCAAAATTTAACACCTGAATCTCAAATGTGCCTAATTTCTTAAGAAGTGTCGGCTTTTCCTGATAGCACAGATATGCTTCCAAATAGAACATTACTGCATGGATTCCATACTCAAACTGCTGTTCCAGAACTTCCAGACGTTTATAAGGATTCTTATATCTGTTGTCAAGATTCAGGATCATATAGAGCAGCCACCAGGAATCCTGATGACGCATATATGTCTTTCCAACCTCATCCAGCACCCGTTCTTCATAGTTCACATCTCCGCGGATCTTTGCAGTCAGATGCAGATAATAACAGTTTGTCAGCGGATCTTTTCCGATTGCGAACCGATTATAATTGTAATTCTCAAGAATCCATTTTGCTTCTTCCGTCTTGCCTCCGAGCAGATAAATATTACCAAGCATCAACTGATATACTTCATTCAGAGGATCCAGCTTACGCAGCGCTACCATCTTCTCGACTGCACTATCCACCCAGTGTTCCAGTGTCACTCTTCCTGCCACATATCCTACATATTCTTTGATGATCTGAGCCAGTAAAAGTTCCGGCATCCTGTGATCTTCGTCATACTCCTGATTCTGCAATACCTCAACTTCATAAGTGAGTGTCTCATATGGTGTCACGAACTTCAATGCTCCGTAATTCCGTCCGCCATGAAGTTTCTCTGCTCTTACCACATATTCGATCTCATGTGCATTTCCCACAAAATCTTCTGTGCTGATCTCAGGTCTGGACACCCGGATAAAATCACCGACTGTCTCAATATGGATCGGCATATATCCCCATGTATTTTTCATCAGAGTCAGTGTTCCCTTTGTCGACTCTGTCAGATCTTCGAATAGCATCCCCTCTCCCTGAAGCGTAAGGAAAATGCATTCTTTCTGTTTGATCCCTACCATGAATTCTTCCATGGCCTGTTCTCCGAGAGACCATTTGCGCATATTATCGTACAGATAGAATGTACGCTCATTCTCATATTTTAAAATCTCATAGAATTCTTTGGAACGGAAGAGCCTTCCCGCTTCTGAAAAATCCTTAATTGCAAGTTTGCGGAAATCATCGGTACTCTGTACTTTTCCATAGGTTGTCATCACATATGGTTTCTCAATGATTGCCGTAAAAGCCAGTTCAAACTCACCACCGGTACATACGACCGTGAATTTTCCTTCCTCTACATGTCCCGGGCGAAGTCCCCGTCCGTCATACGTAAATTCCACTCTTGCCGGATTTCCCTCAAATCCTGATCTTTAAAATGGACACGGAAAGAAGACGAGTACACCAGTCCTCGTATCCTTCCCTCATTGTTTGCCCTCATTGTAAAACTTCCTCTGTATACTTCCCCTTCACCTATAATGAGTACCAGATTGGTCTCATCGAATATAACATCAGGTCGTATCAACTGAAAGTCGCCTTTTGAAAATTTTTGGATTTTATTTTTCAAGTCCTACACCTGCTTCTTTCGTTGCTTTTTTCTTAAAACATACTATAATAAATTATAGCATTGTTTGTCAACGAATGGCAATGCCGGAAAGAGAAAATATCAAAATTGTGTCGATAGGATGGAAAATTATGAAAAAAAAGCCAGAATTTCACGGAAGCGATCTGGAAAAGATCGCAGATTATTATCACCTTGATAGGAAAAAGATTGTTTTGTTCGGTGCCAATGTAAACCCGCTCGGATTATCCGGACAGGTAAAAAAAAGATCTCGCAGAACATCTGGATATCATCAGCAGTTATCCAGACAGAGATTATACAGATCTGAAAAAAGCAATTGCTGCATATACCAATACCTCGCCGGAACATATTGTTGTCGGAAATGGTTCTACGGAGCTTATCTCACTTCTGATCAGCCAGCGCGCACCAAAAAGAGCGCTGCTTCTGGGACCGACCTATTCCGAATATGCAAGAGAGCTGAATCTGGTCGGCGGCACACTGGAATATTATAATCTGAAAGAAGAACAGGATTTCAGACTGGATATTTCCGATCTGACCGATACACTGAAAGTGATATTGATCTTCTGATCATCTGTAATCCGAACAACCCGACCTCTTCAGCCATCAGTACCGCTGATATGAAAAAGCTGTTAACCGTATGCCGGTCACTTGGTATCTTCGTTATGATCGATGAGACTTATATCGAATTCGCACCGGAAGGCACTTCCCTCTCTGCAGTTTCTCTTGTACCGGAATTCGACAACTTCATGGTCATCCGCGGTGTATCCAAGTTCTTCGCCGCACCTGGACTTCGCTTTGGTTATGGTCTCACCAGTAATCAGGCATTTCTTCAGACGCTTCTTACCCACCAGAATCCGTGGAGCCTGAACAGTGTCGGAGCTTATGCCGGAGAACGGATGTTGAAAGATACCGATTATATTAAGAAGACCTGGACTCTCATTGATTCCGAGCGCACCCGAATGTGCAAAGAGCTTTCTGAACTGGATACTGTAAAGATTTATCCTGCTTATGCCAACTTTGTCCTTGTAAGGATTTTAAAAGAAGGACTCACTTCTTTCGATGTCTTTGAAAAAGCGATTCACCAGAATTTCATGATCCGGGACTGTTCTTCTTTCGAAAGCCTGAACGGAGAATATGTACGGTTCTGCATTATGAATCCAGAGGATAATGACCGGCTGCTGGATGTATTCCGTTCATTATAATCAATGCAGAGAACCTGCCACCGGCAGCTTCTTCCGAATGCATGGCAATACAAACACCTGCCTGCGGCCCGGTATCATTCCTGAAATGATCCAAGTTACAGACAGGTGTTTTTCATATTTTCCAATATTATTTTTTTAAGATCAATGCCATAAAGGTAAGTTCTTCATCACCGGTGTTCTTAATTCCATGTGCATCTCCGTCTTTACACAGGAACAAATCGCCAGGATTTGCCGGCTGTTTTTCACCGTTATCGTCATAAGTTCCGTGTCCGGTCAGAATGAAGTAAGACTCCGTCTCACCATGATGATAATGGTATCCTACTTCACATCCCGGATCCAGATGAATCTTGGCATACATCTTACATGCTTCTCCAACTTCTTCCGAAGTAACCATTGCTTCTCTTACAATATAACCGTCTCCGCCATTTACATGTTCCACTTTTACCAGTTCTCTTTCGCCTTCTCTTGTCATTTTTAAGTTCCTCCTTGATTCGTAAAACATTCTAAAACAACAATACAACCTGAAAGATGCAAAGTCAATGGCAAACCTTTAATCTTAATTCACGATCCGGTAATATTCTTTCGCTGTTATGCTGTAAACGATGATATAGAATACCGCAAACACTGCTATCGTAATGATTGTACATACCGCAAACAACGATACATTCGTAAGATTTAATACTCCCAGAATTTTTGTCATTACTTTAAAGGCTACTGCAACATGGATCACTGCTACAACCAACGGCAGAAAGAATACGCTTAAGACCTGGCTTCTGATGGAGCGCTTCACTTCTTTTTTACTCATGCCAACCTTCTGCATGATCTGGTAACGCTCCCTGTCATCATAGCCTTCCGATATCTGCTTATAATAAATGATCAGTACCGTTGCCATAATAAACATACTTCCCAGATAGATTCCAATAAAGAACAGTCCGCCATACAATTCATAAAAAGAAGAACGGCTTAACATACGGCTTTCCATCATTCCGTCCGGGATCTTTTCATAAAATTCATTCTGTATCTGTTCCAGTGCCTCTTTTTGTTTTCCGTCATCTCCTTTCAGGTTGAATTTATCTGCATAAGAAAATGGCTCGATACGTTCAATCTGCTCTGCATTTGCAAATACAATATATAATGTCTTGTACATTTCTGCCGTACTCTTCGGCTGACTCGTCATCTCGGACAGTTCTTTTTTCACCTGATAGTTCCGTCCTGCAATGTTTATCTCTTTTTTCCCACATTTGCCGTTCGAGGTATAGGTCAGTATCTCCTGTTCCTCTAACGATACATTCCGTTTTTCTATCCGGTTATACTCATCCTGTGTCATCATCTCTACATAGTAGAAATGATTATCCGGATAATACTGATCCACATTTTCCAGTTTATCTCCCTTCAGAACCGCATTCATACTTCCATATCTGTACCAGACTCTGTCGGTTATTTTCACACCTGCTTTTTCACATTGCTCTTTCAGCAAACGTTCAATGATCTCTTCATGGTCCACATCTGCCTGTTTGCAGACAATTGAAACATCTCTCGGAAAACGTGAGTCCAGGATATCTTCCATTCCCGCATACAAAGATACCGTTGTGGATACCATAACCAGCACCATCGTACTTAACACACAGATGTTCGCAAGTCCCGCTCCGTTTTGTTTCATACGATAGATCATGCCTGATACACTGGTAAAATGCTTTGGATTATAATAATAAGCTTTATTTTTCCGGAGTATTTTCAATACCACAATGCTTCCGGCAATAAAAAGTGCATAAGTTCCAATAATCACACAGACCACTGCAACAAAGAATTTCAAAAGTGCTTCTAACGGTGCCTCTGTTGTAAGTGCAATCCAGTAACCATTGCCAAGTGCCGCCACACCGACGATCACAAGCAGCCATCTGCTCTTCGGCTCTTTCTCCCCCTGATTGCCTCCGTGCAGAAGTTCCACCGGATTCACCAGCTGTATCTGTAAAATGTTATATAAATACGTCAGAAGAAAAATTCCTGCAAATAATATGACAGTCTGTACAATTGCAGTCCCATTGACCGAAAACTGCATATCTACGCTATTGTGCAGAATCTTAAGGAGCAGCAGATACATCAGTTTCCCAAATATTATTCCAAACACCAGACCGCCAAGAATACTGATTCCAGCCGTCAGGATCGTCTCAACCGCCATCATTCGTGCAATATGCCGTTTTCCCATTCCCAGAATATTGTATACCCCGATCTCCTTCTTTCGTCGCTTGATCAGGAAACTATTTGTATAGAACAGAAAAATCACTGCAAATACAACAATCACACCCGTTGCATACTGCAGACATATCTTTAATGTATCCTGTGTAATACCTTTCCCTCTGCTCAGCGCATCAATAATATAGAACATCATGACAGTCAGAACACCGGTAAAGATATAAGGTACATAGGTCTTACGGTTATTCTTAAGATTGGTCACAGCAAGTTTTTCATAGATGAAATTATTCATCCTCCTCACCTCCTGTGGTAAGAATCTTCAGCGTATCTGAAATTCTTTCATACATTTCTTCGTTCGTAAGATTCCCCCTGTAAAGCTGATGGAATACTTTTCCGTCTTTGATAAAAAGCACCCTTTTCGCACTACTCGCCGCTTTCACACTATGTGTCACCATAACAATCGTCTGACCTTCCTGGTTAATCGTTGTAAAAAGATTCATCAGACTGTCTGCCGCTTTCGAATCCAGTGCTCCCGAAGGTTCATCGGCAAGAATCAGCTGTGGTTTCGTGATCAGCGCTCTTGCAATTGCAGCTCTTTGTTTCTGCCCACCGGACACCTCATATGGATATTTCTCCAGTAGTTTTTCAATTCCAAGTTTTTCTGCAATCGGTTTTAATCTCTTTTCCATCTCCGGATATTTCTTTCCGGATAATACCAGTGGCAGGAATATATTATCCTTTAATGAAAATGTATCTAACAGGTTAAAATCCTGAAATACAAAGCCGAGATTCTGACGTCTGAACGTTGCGATCTCTTTTTCTTTTAATTTCCCCAGATCCCTGTCTTTTAAATAAACCTTTCCTTCTGTCGGTTTATCAAGTGCCGCCAGAATATTCAGCAAAGTCGTCTTTCCCGATCCAGACTCTCCCATGATTGCAACATATTCCCCGCGTTCTACCGTAAAATTGATTGCTCCCAAAACGAGTCGTATATATCTTCTTCACATTTTTACTTCCAGTAATGACATAAGTTTTTCTTCCTTTCTTTTTAAGATTTCTTCTTTACGGTATCTATTATAAAAAAAGAGGAAATAATCCTGCCATCGAAGCATGTGACATTTCCCCTGTTTAATCTTACATTCCTGTAAGGTTTTCTCTTTTTGTCTGATCGTTATTCCGGATTCCATTCTTTCCTTGTCAATTCCAGATATACACGGGTTCCTTTTCCCACCTCTGAATCAATCCATATCTTATGTCCCATCTTATCCATGATCTTTTTGCAAAGATACAGTCCAATCCCGGTAGACTTCTTATCTGCTCTTCCATTATATCCGGTAAACCCTTTTTCAAATACTCTAGGAAGATCTTCTGCCTGAATACCGATTCCATTATCCTCGATCACCAGACACTCCCGTCCTCTTTTTTCTTCCAGACAGATTCTGATCTCGCCGCCATTCTTTGTGTATTTCAAAGCATTAGACAAAATCTGTTCTATCACAAACTCCAGCCATTTTTCATCTGTAAGAACTATTCGTTCCACCGGCCGGTAATCCAGACGGATCTTCTGAAAAATAAACATCTGAGAATATTTCCGGACAGATTGTTTCAGAATCTTATCTAAAGATACCTTCTCAAACTGCAGATCCCCTGACATATCTTCCATGCGGAGATACGTCAGCACCATCTCCACATACTGTTCCATTTTAAAAAGTTCCATCTTCATCTCTTTTAATTCCGGCAGTGCCGGGTTTTCATCTTCCACCGATTGCAGCAATATGTGCATCGCAGCGATAGGTGTCTTGATCTGATGCGCCCACATACCATAATAATCACTTAAGTCCTGGCCTTTGATTCTTGCCTCTGATTTCAACTCCAGAATCTTTTCGTCAAAGATCCCCAGTAATTCCTGATAATCCAGTTCCAGAAGATTCCTGCACTCTGGAAGTTCTTTTGTGCACTCCTGCGTGCTCTTCTTAAACCGTTCCAGCAGAAGATGCTTCTTCCGGAAGCGATGATATTCCGTCATTACATAAAGGAACAGCCACAATATCACCAGCAGCAGTGCATATTTCAACGCATCCATCCTGATATTATAAAGAAATGCTACAACAATAAATATTCCGACCTTCCGGCATAAAGGCTGATCTCTCTTGTTTTATCTTTTAAAAATGCTATTAACAGTTTCATGCCTCCACCATATATCCTATTCCTTTTTTTGTGATGATCTTTCCACCAAGCCAATTCTGTTCCATTTTTTTACGAAGTCTTGCCACATTGACCGTCAGTGTATTGTCATCAATAAATTCATTGCTGTCCCAGAGTCTCGTCATAATACTTCACGGCTTACGATCTTCCCCGTATTTTCCAGAAGCATCTGCAAGATCTTAAATTCGTTCTTCGTCAGTTCCTGTTTCTGATCCTGATACAAAACTGTCGCATCTGCCAGATTCAGGATCGCACCATTCCACTCCATGATATCTGCGTTCCACGGAATTCATAGGTTCTTCTTAACACGGCCTGCACCTTTGCCGTCACCACATTCAGGTCAAATGGTTTCTCGATGAATTCATCGCCGCCCATATTCATTGCCATCACAATATTCATATTGTCATTCACAGATGACAGGAAGATAATCGGCACCTTTGATATCTTCCGGATCTCCTGACACCAGTGAAACCCATTAAAAAACGGAAGCACAATGTCCAATAACACAAGCTGCGGTTCAAATTCCAAGAATTTACCCATTACGTCTTTAAAATCTGTCATACACTCTGTCTGATAATTCCATTTCTCCAAATGGGTTTTCAGTCCACCTGCTATTGTCTCATCATCTTCCACGATTAAAATTTTATACAATTTTTTATCTCCCCATACTTTATAAAAAGGACAAAAGTTTAAAACTTTTGCCCTTTTATCGTAATACAACCGTTATACAATTGTCAATTCCGGCTTTCTTAAGATTTCTTTGGAATTCTGTTTGAATCCTAATGGAAATAGTGCGCTCCGATCTTCATTCCGGAACCTCCCTGGTCAAAATAAAGGCAGCTTCCGATTGGATTTGATCCATTCAATGCATCTACAGCTGCCTGAAGAGCCGTCTGTGAATATCCCTTTGAACTTCTGACTCTGTTCAGCCATCCGGTTGTGGCCGGTCCGAACTGTCCGGACTGGTAGATGACTTCTTCGATGGAATTCGGATAGCTCCCACTCTTGACACGATTCATAATAACCGCACCTACAGCAACCTGCCCCTCATATGGCTGATTACCGGCTTCGCAATAGATGATGGATGCCATTAGTTCCTGATTCGCTCTTACGTACGCTTCTCTTGCTTCGCGTTCCGCCTGTTCCCTTGCTTCCTGCTCTGCCTTTTCTCTTGCAATACGTTCTTCCTCTTCTTTTTTTGCTATATTTTCTGCGATCACCTGCTGGCTTGCATCTGTCATCTCCTGTGCAGATGCAACGATACTCTGTGATATTGTCTGTACAGCGGTATGTGTATTCGCATCTTCCTTTTTTGTCTCTGTGATTGTTGTTACTTCCGGCCGTTCAGAGGCTGCCTGACTGGTAAAACCAGTTGCCATTACTGCACATGCCGAATACAGCACGAACATTGATTTCAGTCTCTTCGCTTTTAACATAATATAAATACCCTCCTGATTTTGTTGCAATGATTTACATTTCTTTTAATAAAGTATATTCACTTTTTGCAACTTTATTACAAATATTACAAATTTGTTACATCACCTCGACTATAATATCATAAAACACTACATATGTCCAGTTTAAATTGTTGGAATTATTTAGTTTTTTTCAAACATAATATTCACTCCGGTATTCTACACTATCCTTACTTCCCTCTCCCGGCTGCAATACAGATATAAATG
>ENA-OQDF01000614-OQDF01000614.1-human-gut-metagenome-genome-assembly--contig:-NODE-614-length-14849-cov-1.758457_pt1 | contig 14849 bp, 18 predicted proteins | sample MGYA00242769_ERZ504597 | MGnify/ENA primary metagenome ERZ504597 (study PRJEB26092, sample SAMD00036305) | human gut metagenome | host: Homo sapiens | study: EMG produced TPA metagenomics assembly of...
AGCTGGGAATGTATGGTTTTCAGAAAGTTCATCATGAAAAGACTGTGTTACCGTGAGAAGCCTTTTCATTTGTTCTTTTCGCTATCCGACACCAATCCACGATACAGGTGTTAATACCACTCGTATCTATAATGATAATAATGCAAGAAGCCGTTGGCTGGGCAGTTTACCTGTCGCCATCGGCTTCTTCTCATTTCACGCTTGCCAAAATTACGTTTCCATTCGGTAGGCATTCCGATACCCGCCCATCACCAGCTTTTCGATGTCAGATTCCTTGTAGAGAATCTTGCCGCCCAACTGATAATAAGATACCATACCATTGTTGCGATAGTCCTGCAAGGTACGTCGCTCACCTTGAGCCATGCCGACACTTCCTTGTCCGTCAGAAAGCGTTCATTACCGAATGAAGCCTTGTCTTTTTCGTTCATACTTTCAATGCCGTCAAGCATGGTGTCCAATTGCTCCATGAAGCCGACAGCCCATTCATCGTTTGTCATAATCGTTCCGTTCATTTGTTACAGTGGATTTAGTGGTACAATAAATTCAATTACATTCAGATAGTCTTGCCCCGGCAGGCGGCATCCTTTCGTCTGTCCTCCACAAGCGGACGATACGCAACACGTCCTCCGGCTTGTAGAAAATCTTATGCCCAATCAGGGAGTAAGCCAGCGTTCCGTTGTCGCGAAGCGTCTGCAAAGTACGGGGACTGATGCGCAGCTGTTGGCAGACCTCCTGATTGTCCATCCAACGGCTGAGCCGACCTTCATCCCTCTTGCCGAGGATTTCATTCACCCGGTCGGAGAAGCGGCTGAACTTCCCGACCATTTCTTCAAACACGTCTTTCGAGATAATCACAAATTCATTCATTGCATATACTGTTTTTATTGTTGGTAATCCTGTTTGTCTGCAAAGTAAAGCCAATACCAACATCGGACAATGGCTTTATTACTGACTGGCAGCTTGTGGCTGTAAGTGGTAGGGATTGGCTTAATTCCATATTCCGCAACAGCTCTTCCGGTTGCCGACTGTACAAAGAAAAGCCAACTTCGGCAGATTCCAACCAATCCGCAGCATCGTGGCAGCATTTGGCACTGGTACGGTAGCCTGTGGCGCATTTCGGATACCATGTACTGCAAGATGATTCTCCAATCAAGCCCCCTGAAAACATTTTTATTTTCGTCTTATCCGGTCAGATTAAGCCCTTAAATATGAAACGGCTATTTTCTATCTCTGTGGCAAATCGGTGAATCATCCACCACTAATCATACATGAAAAATGCAAAATGCCACATTATTGTCACAGCCAATCCAAGTATTTGACTTCCTGCATTATATCCATTTTCTTTGCTGCCGATAATCGGTCAAATGTGCGCACTACGACCACTATTGTTAAACATTTAATTCAAACAAGTATGAGAAAGAACGTAAGCAACCAGACTATGGATGAAGAGTTGAAATCTTTTGGGAACCAAGCCGGAAGTGGAAGAGCAGAAGCCTGCCCTGTGCCTGCCGGTATGCCGGCACAGGAGCACAAGGATGTACAGGCTGGTACGGATGAGAACATGAATGAACAAACAGGTGAAGCCGTGCAGGAAAATACGGATGGAAGCCCGCAGGTGGTACACCGTGTCAGCGGCAAGCAACGCAGGGCATCGCTGGAGGAATACAAGGCAATGTTCCTCCCGGTACCGTCCATCGAAGACCGGAAGCCGTGTTCCTCAGCCGCGACACACGCGATGCCCTCGACCGCATCGTCAGCCTGTTCGGCAGTCGCAGGATGAGCGTGTCGGGAGTGATGGAGAACATCGCCCGCCATCACCTTGACACCTACGGGGAGGACATCGAGGCATGGCGTAAACTCTGAGAATTAAGGAACGGACTTACGGGAGGTTATTCGGAGTTACTCTGAACCAATCCAACGGAGTTTTGAGGGGAGCAAGTTTGTGTTTCGGGCATACCGAAACCGCCTGCTCCCACTCATGAACTCCGTGGAGAGCTGCATCCCGTTGGTCTAATGGGTATCTGTATTATAAACAGTAACAAACGTATGGAGCATAAGCAAAAAACAGTAAGAAGAAACAAGGGAGGTCGCCCCAAGAAGGGAGCGGCAGACAAACTGAAATACCGCCTCACGGTGAAGATGGCGACATCGGACTACTACACCCTGAAAGGCAAGGCTCGGAGTGCGGGCATATCCGCCGGGGAATTCCTGCGCGAGTGCATGAAAAGCTGCCACGTGAAGGAACGGCTCACGCCGGAACATACGGATTATGTCCGGAAGCTGTGCGGCATGGCGAACAACCTGAACCAGCTTGCACACAAAGCGAATGCCGCAGGCTTTGTCATGGTGAGGATGGAGTGCCGTGTGCTCGTGGCACGTATCGAGGAACTGCTCAACCTTATCCTCCTATGATAGCTAAAATCGTCAAGGGAAGCAATTTCAGGGGTGTGGTAAACTACATTCTTGACAAGGAAAAGGATGCTAAAATCCTCGTATGCGATGGCTTGTTTGCAGAAAATAAGGAGACCATTGCAAACAGTTTTGAGGCACAAGCAAAGATGAATCCGAGGTCACGAAGTCTGTCAGGCACATCGCGCTGGCATTCTCCAAGGAGGACGAACACCGCCTTACCGACCGGGCAATGGCAGGAATCGCATTGGAATACTTGGAGAAGATGGGTGTAAAGGACACGCAGATTCTTATAGTGCGCCACTTCGACAAGGAGCATCCGCACGTGCATATAGCGTTCAATCGCATCGCAAACGACGGTAGGACAATCAGCGACCGCAATGAGCGGATACGCAGCACGCGCATCTGTAAAGAACTGACGAGAAAGTACAACCTGTACTTCGCAAGCAGCAAAGAGCAGGTGAAAAGGCACAGGTTGAAAGAGCCGGACAAGACCAAGTACGAGCTTTATTCCCTGCTTAAATCCGAAGTCTTAAGATGCGGCAACTGGCGGCAGTTAGCCGTTAATCTGGAACAGCAAGGAGTAGAAATGCGCTTCAAGTACAAGGGCAAGTCGGACGAGGTGCAGGGTGTAGTCTTCTCCAAGAACGGCTATTCATTCAGCGGCTCCAAGATTGACAGGCAGTTCAGCTACTCCAAGATAGATGCGGCTCTGAATGCCAACAGGCAGGAGGAACGGCAAAGAACGATGACAAGCAATCAAGTGTCAGAACAGCCGACACTGCAATTTGAACCAACAAATAACAATGATTTTCATAGCAATTCAATTGGGCTGTTCATGCCGGATGCCACAAGTGGACAAGCGGATGAGAACTCTTTTGAGGAACAGTTAAAACGTAAGAAAAAGAAACAACGTAAAATCAGTTTATAAATATGGATAATAACGAAGTGTATGCGCTCTTTGAGGACATTAAGGGTAACTTAAAGAGCATCAACAACAAGTTGGAGAATACTCCAAAAGTAAGCAACAACCAGTCAGGCGGACAAGCTCTGGCTATGGACTTGACACCCGTGAAGGAGTTGTTCAACAATTCTGCAAGGGAACACCAGGAACAGACCAGAGCCATGCTGACCAAGTTCGCGGAAGCGGAGGTAAAGGCATCGAACAGGATTCTAAAACTTCTGTGGGCTTTGAAGGAATCATTTACCCAAAGTTTGGACGAGCCGCAGGAACATATCCACCGCCACAGCTTCGACATCCGGTCAAGTAAGGTCTTTTCTCTTCTGGTCGGTATGGGTGTCGTTTGCGGTCTTTCCATCTGGGGAAACATCGAGCTTTGGCAGTCCAAGCGTCAGTATGAGGACGATGCGCTGAAGTTCCGCGCCATCCGCTCATGGGGAGGGTGTAGTCCCAAAGAGATACTTTGGCTGAACGATGTGTTCGACATTCACCGTAATGAAACAGCCATCGAATGGGTGCGCGGACAGGCTGACGGGTATGACAGGGACTTGAAAACCGTTTCCGACAGCCTGATGCAGGAGAGTTTGAAGGTAAGACAAGTGAATGGCAATAATAAAAAGTAACGTGAATGGCATCAGTAAAGGTAAAATTCCGTCCTTCTTCCGTAAATGGCAAGGAGGGCAGCATCTATTATCAGGTGATACACAACCGCGTAGTCCGCCAAATCAGGACGGACTGCCGGATATTTGAAAGCGAATGGAACGATAAAATATCGGCAGTCATTATTCCCGCATGGACAAGTATAGACCGGAAAAACTACCTGCAATCTGTTATAAGCAGCATCGAATGGGATATTAAACGCTTGAAAACAATCATCGCATTATATGACAGAGGAAACAAAAGCTACACATCGGATGACATTGTCTTGAAATTCAACAGACAAGCGGACGAACAGTCACTGTTCCCTTTCATGCAAGGTGTCATAGAGCAGTTAAAGCGGCTGAACAGAATCCGCACATCGGAAACATACTCCGTTACGCTTGCCAGCTTCATGAAATTCCGTGACGGGCAGGATATTCTTCTATGCGAGATAGACAGCGATGCCATGATGCTGTATGAGGCATGGCTGAAAGCCAACGACAACTGCCCCAACACCATATCGTTCTATATGCGCATACTGCGTGCCGTCTATAACCGTGCGGTAGAAAAGGATTTGATAGAACAGAAGTTTCCGTTTAAGCATGTTTACACGGGCATTGACAAGACCGTGAAACGTGCCGTACCATTAAAACCATCAAGCACATCAAGGAACTTGACCTGAAAATGAAGCCGCATCTGGACTATGCGAGGGACATATTCCTCTTTTCATTTTATACCCGTGGAATGTCGTTTGTCGATATAGCATACCTGAAAAAGTCGGACTTGAAAAATGGTATCCTCACATACCGGAGAAGAAAGACCGGGCAACTGCTTACTATCAAGTGGGAGAAGTGCATGGGAGATATTGTGGCTAAATATGAAGGTCATTCCGCCACGCAATACCTGCTGCCGATAATCACTGACCTGCGTACCGATGAACGGGTACAGTACAGGAATGCACTCTGCCGGGTAAACATCGCATTGAAAGGGATAGCCCGGTTGGTCGGTCTGGCTCTTCCGCTAAGTATGTATTGTGCCCGTCATGCTTGGGCAAGCATCGCCAAGAGCAAGAACATACCGCTTGCAGTTATCAGCGAAGGCATGGGACATGATTCGGAGGAAACCACTCGCATCTATCTTGCTTCGCTTGATACAAGTGTAGTGGACAAGGCAAACAGTCTTATCCTGAAAGACTTGTAATGGAAGTTTCTCAATGAGACTTGTTTAGCAAATATCCGAATCTCTTGATAAGAGATAAATGCAATTGAAATTATATTTGAGAATCAGCATATTCCGTATCTGCCAAAAGGGATTCACTCAACTTTCATATAGTTTTTATATGATTTATCGCATTATCAACAAGCCATTTATGCTCAATTTTCAGTATTTTGTGTACCTTTGCATAGAAACTATAACTCTTATCAAGAGATGAATTTCAAGGATATACTGCATAAATTCCGTACCGAATCATTTACAGAAAAGGAGAAAGGTACAAAGTTCGAGCGTCTGATGCGCTCATGGTTATTGACAGACCCACGCTATAATGAGCTTGAAAAGGTGTGGCTGTGGGAGGAGTTTCCGGGACGCAAGGATTTCGGTGGTACTGATACCGGAATAGACCTTGTGGCTAAAACGGAAATGGGCGACTATTGGGCAATACAGTGTAAGTGCTATGCCGAGGATGCTGCAATTGACAAGCCAGCCGTGGATTCGTTCCTCGCCACTTCCAGCCGGACATTCGCAAACGAGGTTACTTTTCAGACTACCCGTTTTTCAAACCGTGTATGGATTTCCACTACTAACCATTGGGGGAGCAACGCTGAGGAAGCCATCCGTAATCAAGAGCCGCCCGTGACACGTATCGGTATGGCTGACCTTGAATCCTCGCCTGTGGACTGGCAAAAACTGATGGACGGACTTACAGGGAACTCCGCACTCGTGGAAGGGAAAAAGCCACGTAAGCACCAGTTGGATGCCATATCCAAGGCTTATACTCATTATATTGTGGATGGCAATGACAGGGGTAAACTTATTATGGCTTGTGGGACTGGTAAGACCTACACTTCGCTACTCATTGCCGAGCAGTTACTTGGAAACAAGGGGCTTTTACTGTTCATGGTTCCGTCCATTGCCTTGCTGGGGCAATCACTCAACGCATGGTCTGCGGACGCAAAGAAACCCATCAAGCTGTCTGTATCTGTTCCGATTCCAAAGCCTCGCGCAAGACAGGCAAGGACTTCGATGACATGGACGACAGTATTATTGACCTTGCTGTACCAGCATCCACCAATCCGCAGTCCATTGCCTCGCAGTTGAAGAAATACTGTGACCATGACGCTGGTAGTCGTGTTTTCCACTTACCAGTCCATTGATGCTGTTTCAGCGGCACAACAGGAAATCCTTTCCGAAACCAACGGTGCATACGGAATATTCGATTTCATCATCTGCGATGAAGCCCACCGCACGACAGGCGTAAAAATAGCTAACAGGGACGAGAGTAATTTCACCAAGATACACTCTGACGATAACGTACAAGGCAGGAAACGTCTTTACATGACTGCCACTCCGCGTCTGTATGGTGAATCAGCCAAGATAAAAGCTTCGGAAAAGGAGTGTGTTCTTTGTTCGATGGATGACAAGGCACTTTACGGGGAAGAGTTCTACCGGGTGAATTTCTCCTACGCCGTACAGAATGGCTTACTGACCGATTACAAAGTACTTGTCCTTACTGTCAGCGAGGATGACGTACCGGACAACATCAAGCGTGATATAACCAATTCCACCACAGAGTTGAATTTTGACGACACATCCAAACTTATAGGCGTAATCAATGGACTGTCGAAAATGATACAGGGTGACGACCATCGCACATGGGATGCCGACCCACGAATGATGCGCCGTGCCGTGGCGTTTTGTTCCTCGATAGGTAGTGAAACGAAAGCAGGAACTTCCAAATATGTAACTTCGGTGCTTCCGAGAATATCCGCACAGTACGAAGAAAATCTTGATACGGAGAGCCTTTCGCATACTGTTTCTGTAGCCACAAAACATATTGACGGCTCAATGAACTCTCAGGAACGTAACGGAATCCTCCAATGGCTGGCAGAAGAATCGGACAATGAACGCGAGTGCCGTGTAGTGACTAATGTGCGCTGTTTGTCCGAAGGAGTGGACGTGCCGTCGCTCGATGCCGTGCTGTTCCTTTCCGCTCGCAACTCTCAGGTGGACGTGGTGCAGTCGGTTGGTCGTGTAATGCGTACATTCCACAAAGGGTTGCCCGATGAGAAAAAGTACGGATATATCATAATCCCGATTGTAGTACCTTCAGATGTTTCGGCAGAGGAAGCACTTGACAACAGCAAGACTTTCGATGTGGTCTGGGCAATTCTGAACGCGCTTCGTTCACATGATGACCGTTTCAATGCGATGGTGAACAAGATTGCACTTAACAAGCAAAAACCGAATAAACAGTCCTATACACCGTCCGTTACAATTGGCAGACCGGGGCTTGGCTTTCAGGAAGGAGCGGAAGAAGCACGGCAAATGGAGAATGTCGAGATTGCCCGTCAGTTGGAATTGCGGTTTGGAGAGTTGCAGGATGGTATGTATGCCAAACTTGTGGAAAAATGCGGCGACCGCCTTTATTGGGAGAACTGGGCAAAGGAAATCGGGCTTATCGCACACAAATTCATTGAACGTATTTCCAAACTTATCCAGTCAGGTGTACACAAAAAGGCATTTAACGATTATCTCAAGGGATTGCAGCGCGACCTTAACCCATCCGTGGATGCGGCACAGGCTATTGAGATGTTGGCACAGCACATCATCACCCGCCCAGTGTTCGATGCGTTGTTTGCCGATTACCAGTTCGTAAATAACAACGCCGTAAGCCGTTCCATGCAGCGCATGATAGACCTTTTGCAAGAGCAGGCTTTCGAGAAAGATACCGAAGTGTTGGAGAAATTCTATCAGTCGGTGAGGACAAATGTGGGTGGCATTGATAATCTGGAGGGTAAACAGACGATTATTAAGAACCTATACGAAAAGTTTTTCAAAGGTGCTTTCCCACTTACCGTGGAAAAGCTGGGTATTGTCTATACGCCCGTGGAATGTGTGGATTTCATCATCCATTCTGTAAATGATATACTCAAACGGAGTTCAATACTTCGCTGACCGGACAGAACGTGCATATCCTTGACCCGTTTACAGGTACAGGTACGTTCATTACCCGTTTGCTTCAATCCGGTCTTATACGCCCAGAGGACATGGAACGCAAGTACCTGAATGAAATCCACTGCAATGAAATCGTATTGCTGGCCTATTATATTGCCGATGTGAACATTGAATCGGTATTCCATGATATTGCCCATCGGAAAACTTACCTGCCGTACAGTGGAATTTGCCTGACGGACACATTCCAACTGGCGGAAAAGAAGCACAACGAGCTTTTCACAGAGTTTTTCAGGACAATTCCAAACGAGTAAAGAAGCAGATGGCTACGCATGTGAGGGTGATTGTGGGGAATCCGCCGTATTCTATTGGGCAGAAATCGGCTAATGATAATGCACAGAATTTGTCTTACCCGTATCTTGATAAACGTGTGTCAGAAACGTATGCAGCGAAAAGTTCAGCCACTCTGAACAAATCTCTTTACGACAGTTATGTGAAAGCTTTTCGTTGGGCTTCAGACCGCATCCCGCAGAATGAAGGTGGTATTGTCGCATTCATAAGTAATGGTGCATGGATTGATGGGGCTGGGCAGGATGGTATGCGTCGTTGTCTTGAAGAAGAATTTACTTCAATTTATGTACTGAATCTCCGTGGCAATCAACGCACATCAGGTGAATTATCACGCAAAGAGGGTGGTAAAATCTTTGGCAGCGGTTCTCGAACTCCTATCGCCATAACTTTCCTTGTTAAAAATCCGGCGAAGAAAGGGCAAAAGGCAGTTATCCATTATCACGACATAGGTGATTACCTAACCCGTGAGCAAAAGCTCAAAATGGTAAAGGAGTTCCGTTCAATTACTTCGCAAAAATTGGAATGGCTGATTATCACGCCTAATGATAAAGCAGATTGGATAAATCAACGTGATGGGCTGTTTGATAATCTTATACCATTGACTCCTGAAAAGAAGTTTGCATTGAATACTCAAAGTATATTTAGCACTTATGCTATTGGTGTTACAACTAATCGGGATGCTTGGGTATCTGGATTTTCAAAAGATAAGGTTACAAGCAATATGTGTTCTATGATTGAATTTTACAATCAACAAATTGACAAAAGCGATATATCTACGGATGATAGAAAGATTAGTTGGACTGTTAATTTGAAAAAAGACCATGAAAAAAGAATAATACATCATTTAACACAAACGCTTTTGTAATATCCTCTTATAGACCATTCAATAAAGTTGAATTGTACTATCATCGGCCATTTATTGAACGTCCCGGTTTGTGGAAGCAATTATTCCCTACTAATAATTATAATAATCTTGTTATCACAGTAAGTGGAGTTGGACAACAAAAGCCATTTGCATCATTGATTACAGATAGTATTTCTGATTTACAAGTAGTGGATAAGGGGCAGTTTTTCCCTCTATATTGGTATGAAGAAAACAAAAATCCACAAGCTACGCTTTTCGATGATGCGGAAACAAACCGCTATATCCGACACGATGGCATAACCGACTGGATATTGAAAGAAGTTCGTAGCCGTTTCGGTGGTTCAAAAGCCATCACTAAAGAACATATATTCTATTATGTGTATGGACTACTTCATTCCAAGCAATACTGTGAGCGTTTCGCCGATGACTTGAAAAGTCATTACCGCACATCCCCATTGTAGATAATGTGCAGGACTTCATGGCCTTTTATAAAGCCGGGAAAGAACTTGCCGACCTACACTTGAACTATGAGCAAGGAATCAATGAGCAGATTACAGGTCAAGACGGTGATTATCCATTTTATGCAAATATGCCGATGCTTGCACATCGTTTCTTTGGTATAAAAGTTATTGGTGACATTGATATCTGGCAAAGCGAATGGACAGATGAAACCTATCAATACTTTGCCGTGAATAAGATAAAGTTCGCCAAAGTTCGTGACGAGAACGGGAAACTCGTTGTAGATAAGGCACGCATCATTTACAACGGTCATATCACAATCGAGAACATTCCGCTCAAGGCCTACGAGTACATAGTCAATGGCAAGTCTGCAATTGACTGGATAATGGAACGCTATGCCGTCACCATCGACAAGACATCCCAAATCAAGAACGACCCAAATGACTGGTCAAGAGAACACGAGCAACCCCGTTATATCCTTGACCTCTTGTTATCGGTTATTATTCTATCTTGCAGGACAGTAAGTACTGTGGATGCACTTCCGAAATTGAAGATATAATGTATTCCTTGAACAAAAGTGATGTTAGTTGAAAAAGAAACGTGATTGATATAGACGATTGCTTTACACTAAGTAAAATATGACCGATGAAGATATTGTCTGTATTGAGCAGCCGATAGGACAAAAGTATAAAATGGAGAGCATATCCCAAGAGGTAGATATGCTCTCCTAATTTTTAGCTGGCAATCGCTAATTCAATTCTCGCTTATTTAAGCGATTCCTTGATTTCTCGTCAATTAGATGCGGATATTCTTTGTCAAATTTTTTATTGGCATCTTCGGCTTTCACGCTCAACGAATCAGAAAGATATGATAATTTTTTTCTTATTTTCTGAAATTAGCTCACCCCAAGACATTATATATAACTTAATGTCTTTACCATCCTTTGTGTAATCTGAGAATAAGAAAGGGGTTGCTTCATACTTATTAGAACGCGCAGCATCTATTTGAACCTGAGCTCTTGGCGTTATTCTTGAGGAACCAAAATAATTTTATAACAAACCTTATTGTGTGGGTAAGCCGGGGAGCTGATAATATCATACCTATATTTTTCTATTTGCTGTATTTCTTTTTCTGCAATAGCACATGACGGTGCTTTTAATTCCACAATTAAAACTTCTTCTCTACCATTGCCCAATTTCTTTTTATTATAAAAACAAATCAGTGATATCCTTATCACGAGCTTGTGCTTCTTGTATCAAATTTCATCTTCTTCCGTTGGTTCATAAGAAAAATATTTTTATTGAAGTGATTCTAAGTTCTTTTCCAAACTTTTGTCAGACCATAATTTGGTGCTTTCATTGTATTCCTCACCAAAAATCCATAATTGTTTTTCAATAATCTTGTGTAATTGACTTCTTTCTTTAAGCCATTTAGATATCTCACCATAACAAGTTCATGTAAGAAATCCAAAAATTGTTGATGCTTGGCAACTGAAGAAGAAAAACTGATTACATCATCCAAGTCAGTTGAATCAATAAGCTCACAAAAACGCCTACGGCTATCGTCTGTCAAACGTACAACCTTATTTACAAGAAACTCAGTATCACCGTTTTCAATGATTTTTTTAACCATTGGATATATCGTTTTCCTTGCAGAATTGTTATTCTCTATCAGTTTTTGTTCCATTTCTAATAAGTAAGCTGTATGATTGAATACATTTACTTCTAAACTTGGCCTATCATCAGTTTTTAGGCTATTATATGGATAATTTGGGTCTTTTGAAAGTCTTTCTATAAAACTTTTGTACTTGATATTTGTTTCTCTAAAAAAGTTGTCAATTTGTTCTTTTATGAGTTCTTGTATAGCTTTTGCATTTTGTTCTCCAAGGTCTATCAATCAAAATTTGAAATCATGTCATGTGTAATAATATCAGAATCAATCATTATATACCAAGCTCCTGCGTCTGGTGTATGCCAAGGGCTTACGTATTGGTATTTTGCAATGGATGTCATTACTCCTCTATTATCTATTTGGAAAAAGATATTAATATTCTTCTCTTTCAGATTCACATGATAAAAATGAAAGTTTATAGTATGTCCTTTACCTTGTGCATCTGCAAAGGCTATAGACTTATATTGAGGAGTTCCTATACAGAACTGCTCTCGTGTCAATTCTTCATCATTGACAACAAAATTAATTTTTCCTTCAAAAATATTGAATGGATAAGATTCAAATAGAGCTTGTTTAAAATTGCTTATTGAATCAAATTCAGAACTTAACTTATTTTTCTTTTTGGTGGTTTGTTCATATTGATACAAGTTACTAATAACGACTTCGTAACATGTATTAAGAGGATTAGAGGTTTCAGAGGTTTCACAAGGTATTTCAAGTTCTTGCAGTTCTTCATTGCTTTGAAACATGGAAGTTGCAAGAACAACTGAAGTTGTGGTATAAACCTTACGTTCTATTTCATACCCTACTGTATAAATTGACATTATTCTACCTATCTGTAATGCTCCAAATCGCCCTATACCCAATCCGCCTTCTTTATTATCTGTTGCAACTTCATGATTTTATCATCAAATTGAGAGAAAGGTACCCCATTTCCATCGTCATGTATTTTAATAACATCAATAGGATGATAGTTTATTGAATCTTTATCGCAATCTGTGGGAATCAAACTGATTTTCACCCGCTTGGCATTCGCCTGAATTGCATTGTTTATCAGCTCCTTCAAAGCTGCAAATGTGGACTTATATTGAGTCAATACATCTTTTAAGAGACGAGGATGTGTTGACATATGCATAATAACATTCTTCATATTTCATCTAATTCGTTAATATACAGCGTAATAATTCATTTCGCTTCAAATTTACTCATTTTCCCCGAATTAAAGATGTTCATTTCTTCTATATGCACGTAGAAATTTGGTAGATTGCATTAAAATCATTACTTTTGTTGTTGCTAATCATCCCACTTCAAAGCGATGAAGAATACAGAAGTTAGCACGTTACAAATCCATTACCTATCGTCTAAATATTGCACTGTAACTAATTGTAAGATAATGGGTTGTGTTTAGAAAGAATACTTGTTCCCAATTTGTTACCACTACAAAGATAGATAATTAAGTTTAGAAACGAGTAACAAACGAGTAACAAAAAGTACATAAATAACAGCTATACAAGAGATAATAAGCTGATTTTTACAAAAAACAAAAGAGATAGGAAATACTTGAAAATCAATTATTTCCTATCTCTTTTTTATTTCTTGTTTTCTGCTCTTAAACTGCCCAGTTGGTCAAATCCAGTCAACCCCATGACTTTGTAACAGTCTGAAATTTAAAAGATTGCGTAACTCATTGCTAAGTAGGGAGGGTGAAAAAGGGATAAATGCTACTTTATTTTTCATCCTCTACCGCTTTCTTTGGCACAAAGATACATATTCTTTTATTAGCAATCACCATATATTTACAAATATTAGCTAATACTGACTTTTCGTGATAAAAACAATAATCCTCCATACATACAATATGTGCACCCCATTGTCATCAATGTTCAAACAGCTACCAAAGCCAGTATCCGTTGACGGAATTAACCCCTGCAAGAGGGAATCTCTATCTTCTGTAATGGATATTTGCACAGAAGAGATGGGAAGTTAACGGAAAAAGTCTCTGAAGTTAACTGAAAAACTGGAAAGAATTAAGGAAGCAATCTATCCCAAACTTTGGTTTTTTCATACCCAGCCTTGGGATGTCTAAACCAAGGTTTGGTTTAGACATCCAAGTTGAAAAGAAGTTCTTCCGTACAAGTAACAATTCCGCCAACAGATTCCTATTATATAAATACACCCTCGTTTAACAGATGTAGCCGTAATACTTGTATACACCGCGATTGCATCTACTTTTCAGGTTATTATAGTGTTCTCTCTTTCTTTTTAAAAGTGAATGATATGTTTCGTCTAATAATGATTTGAATTCCCCGGTAGCGTCTTGGAGGATATTTTTAGTAAGAGGAAGACCCTTCGGACAATAAAAGCCGATACTTCGGACTATTTTATCCCTTTATTTCACACATTAGCCGTATTTTTGTCAACAAAAGAAACAATAATAACCAAGAGATTTTTAGAACATATCATGAAGAGCCTTATTGCCCTAACCCTGCTGCTTGGAGGAAGCACACTGCTCTGCGCACAAAAGCCTGCCAAAACACCGGCAACCTACAAGCCGGTGAAAAGTGAAATATACCGCAAAGGTTTGGATAGACTTCAACAAAAACGGAGTGAAAGACGTGTACGAAGCCCCCTCCGCCCCGCTCGAAGCACGCATCGAAAACCTGCTGCAACAGATGACGCTGGACGAGAAGACCTGCCAATGGTCACCCTCTACGGTTACAAACGTGTACTGAAAGACGACCTCCCCACCCCCGAATGGAAAGAGCTGCTCTGGAAAGACGGCATCGGCGCCATCGACGAACACCTGAACGGCTTCCAGCAATGGGGACTCCCCCCCTCGGACAATGCCTACGTCTGGCCCGCCTCGCGCCACACCTGGCACTGAACGAGGTACAGCGGTTCTTTGTGGAAGATACCCGTCTCGGCATCCCTGTAGACTTTACCAACGAAGGCATACGCGGCGTGGAAAGCTACCGCGCCACCAACTTCCCCACCCAACTGGGACTGGGACATACCTGGAACCGTGAACTGATTCGCCAAGTAGGACTCATCACCGGACGCGAAGCCCGCATGCTGGGCTACACCAACGTCTACGCCCCATCCTCGACGTAGGACGCGACAGCGCTGGGGACGCTACGAGGAGGTTTACGGCGAATCTCCCTACCTCGTAGCCGAACTGGGCATCGAAATGGTGCGCGGCTTGCAGCACAACCACCAAGTGGCCGCCACCGGCAAGCACTTGCCGCTTACAGTAACAACAAAGGCGCCCGCGAAGGCATGGCACGTGTGGACCGCAAATGTCGCCGCGCGAAGTGGAGAACATAC
>ENA-OQDF01000615-OQDF01000615.1-human-gut-metagenome-genome-assembly--contig:-NODE-615-length-14847-cov-1.677717_pt1 | contig 14847 bp, 17 predicted proteins | sample MGYA00242769_ERZ504597 | MGnify/ENA primary metagenome ERZ504597 (study PRJEB26092, sample SAMD00036305) | human gut metagenome | host: Homo sapiens | study: EMG produced TPA metagenomics assembly of...
TAAGATTGTCTGGATACCGCCAGTGGTGGAAACGGAAGTGGTTGATGAAGACGTTATTGTTGATGTTGCAGAAATCATGCCTGAGTTTCCCGGAGGTACGGCTGCTTTGATGAAATATTTGGGTACAAATATCAAGTATCCGACTATTTCTCAGGAAATGGGTTCAGCGGGAAGAGTGATTGTCCAATTTGTTGTTGACAAAGATGGATCAATTTCAAATCCCGAAGTGTACGAGGGGTAGATGCATATTTGGATAAAGAAGCTATCCGTGTGATTTCCACCATGCCCAAATGGAAACCCGGTGAGCAACGAGGCAAACCGGTCCGTTGTAAATTCACAGTTCCCGTAATGTTTAAATTACAATAGCAGACATGCCAGTGTCCACTTCCCACTTGTCTCCATAAAGTAATCTCCAATATCCGCATCCCGATAGCCACCACAATCGGGATCGCCATTTTTTTAAGTATCAACACAACCATTTCCTTCTTCCATATTTTCTTTCCGCAGAGAAACAAAAACATTCAGCCCTCTCAGACTGTTACATAGAAAAACATCATTCTTGATAAAACCACACGATAATGAAATCACAACTCTTTGACATCAGAAGAGAATATAAGAAAGGCAGACTGACGCCGGGTAACCTCAACGACAATCCCCTTGAGCAATTCGACCATTGGCTGAACGATGCTATCCATAGTGATGAGTACGAGCCACCGCCATGACGGTAGCTACAGTCTCGACAGACGGGCATCCTTCTACACGCACAGTGTTGCTGAAAGGGGTGGAAAATGGCCGTTTCATCTTCTTCACCAACTACGAAAGCAGAAAAGGCCGGCAACTGACTGCAAATCCGTATATATCCTTATCTTTCGTATGGCACAAACTGGAAAGGCAAATACACATTGAAGGAAAAGCTGAAAGATGCGCTCCTGCCGATTCTGACGCCTATTTTGCAAGCAGGCCTTACAAAAGTAAAATCGGGGCGAGGATTTCACCCCAAAGTCACGTCATCGGCAGCCGTATGGAGATAATGCGCGCGTTCGTCCGCGAAGCGGCAACATGGATAGGGCAAAGTATCAAACGTCCCGACAACTGGGGAGGTTTTGCCGTCACCCCTTTCCGTTTTGAATTCTGGCAAGGACGGGAAAGCAGGCTACACGACCGTTTCCTCTATTCCCAACAAGCGGATGGCAGCTGGAAAAAGGAGAGGCTGGCTCCCTAAATACGGACAGGGAAACACTTCTCATCACAAATAAATCTTAAAAGGAGGAACAAAGCCACAGAAACGCTGTTTGAAGGGGAAACTCTAAAAACAACAGTTATGAATTACGGTATCAGTATTCTTTTCAGGGCTATACCTTGTTGATGGCCCTTTTCTGTTTCGGCTACGGAGCTTTGTGCTCCACGAAGGACTGGATTCGGCAAAATTTGTGGCCGGTCCGGTAGTATTTTCCTTAGGGATGATTTGCATTGCCTTGTTCGCCACAGCGGCAACAATCATTAGACAAATTATTCATACCTACAATCCGATAGCCAGATACGCACTTCCGGTTATTGGTTACCTGGCAGCCGTACTCACAGTAATCTATGGTTGGAATTATATGCACGAAGCTGCCACGGCAAGCAATTTCGTGGCAGGACACGTGATTTGCGGAGTCGGTTTCATCACAGCTTGTGTAGCTACCACAGCCACAGCCTCCACCCGCTTCATCCTCATTCCCGCCAACTCGGAACGTACCGACCAGCTACAACCTGCCGATGCATTCAATTCCTCCCAGGGATATATCCTGATAGCAGTTGCCACCCTTATGGCAGTAATGGCATGGATATGGGCCTTCTGGCTATTGTCAAAAAGCAGCGAGCACAATGCATATTATGTAGCAGGCCATGTCATGGCAGGACTTGCTTGTATCTGTTCCAGCTTGGTGGCGCTGGTTGCAACCATCGTCCGCCAGATACGCAACAACTATACAAAGGCTGAACGGAAACAATGGCCGGCCCTTGTTTTGATAATGGGCAGCATAAGCATTCTCTGGGGACTTCTGGTCTTGGCCAACAGCAATCCGGCACTCTCCTCCACAGGATATATTATGATAGGCCTGGGACTGGTATGCTACAGCATTTCCAGCAAAGTCATACTACTTGCCGCCATCTGGCGGAACACTTTCAAGCTGGCCAACCGCATCCCGCTGATTCCGGTCTTCACGGCCCTGGCTTGTCTGTTTCTCTCCGCCTTTCTGTTTGAGATGGCAAGCCTGCACAATGCCTATTTTGTCCCTGCACGCGTACTGGCAGGTTTGGGAGGCATCTGCTTTACATTATTCTCCATCGTAAGCATTCTGGAGAGCGGTACATCTAAGTAGACATTTTCCCGCCATTGGCTGAGCATCGAGGAACAATTCCACACGCTCGGCATGGTGGGCCACATAAGCTGCCGGACCGGTATCCCCGGAATCAAGAATATCGCGGACCACATCCGCCTTATTCTTGCCGGTAATAAAGAAAATAAGATTCTTCGCAGCAAACAAAAGGCAGCCGGTCATGGCTATGCGTTTCTGCCCATTATAGGGATTGACACTCACCTCATAAGGATGAAAGGAAGAAAGCAGATATTCCTGCCCCGGAAAGATAGAGGAGGTATGCCCGTCGTCTCCAGCACCGAGCAAAACGACATCGAAGGCCGGGAAGCCACCCCAAAGCGGAACCGTGCGGCAAACCAGCGTCGAATAGTTCTTTGCTTCAATCTCCGGGCGGTTCACTCCATAAATAGGATAAACGTATTCATCGGGCATGCCTACTTCATCCAACAGCAAACGGCGCATGGTACCATAATTGCTCTCATAATCCTCTGCCGGCACACACCGTTCATCCACCCAATAAATCCGCATCCGCATCCAAGGAGTCACCTCCTTGTACTCGTTGGCCCAAATGTCAAACATCAGCGAAGGAGTACTTCCCCCACTGAATGCAAAATAAAAGGTCTTTTCCGGCTCACGCTCCATCATCGCAATCAAATGTTCAATCAACGCATGTGCCGTAGCTGTAGCCGAATGGTAAACATAACTTTCATAACTCGCAATATTCATCTGTATTAGTCAAATTCTTACACGGATTGGTCCACTCAGCACCATGTTCGTGCATCATCGCTTCACTTTCCAAAGGTCCCCACGTACCTACGGGATACCCATATAAAGGAGCATCCGTATGCTCTTTCCAATAACGCAACACGGGATCGAAAAAGCGCCATGAAGCCTCTACCGCGTCGCTGCGGGTAAAGAGTGTAGGGTCACCTTGTATGCAATCCTCTATCAGACGGGCATAGGCATCGCCGGTAGGCAACCCGCCCAACTGGTCATAACTGAAGTCCATCATCACCTGCTTCACGTCAAATCCCGGTCCGGGAGTCTTCATGCCGAATTTCAGCACAATGCCTTCATTGGGTTGCAGGCGGAGAATCAGCTTATTCGCGCGGGGACAATGTCCACCCTCGCAACGAAACATCTGATGGGGCGTCTCACGGAAATGTACAACAATCTCAGTCACCTTTGTCGGCATTTGTTTGCCGGTACGGATATAGAAAGGAACACCCTTCCACCGCCAGTTGTTAATACCGATTTCATGGCAATATACGTTTCGGTACGCGAATCAGGTGCCACGTTCTTCTCTTCCCTATACCCGGCTTTCGAGCCCGAAGCCGTATATTGTCCGCGGACAATGTGTTCCTCCAAATCCTCCTCTGTCAAGGGGGCCAATGACTCATAGACCTTCACCACCTCGTTGCGGAAATTATCGGCATTGAAAACGGCAGGCGGTTCCAATGCAGTGAGCGCCACAAGCTGTATGAGGTGGTTTTGTACCATATCGCGCAGGCTCCGGCACCTTCATAGAATCCGCCACGTCCTTCGATACCCAGATTCTCTACGGCTGTAATCTCCACATAGTCTATATAATTACGGTTCCATAGCGGTTCGAAGATTCCGTTGGCAAAACGGAAGGCGAGAATGTTCTGCGCCGTTTCCTTACCCAAAAATGGTCGATGCGGTAAATCTGATGCTCCTTGAAAACGGAAGCATAAATGCTATTCAGCTTTCTGGCTGACTCCAAATCGTAACCGAACGGCTTTTCAACGATGATACGCGTATCAGGACGGTTCAGACCGGCCGCCTTCAAGTGCAAGGGAATGACACCGTACAAGGAAGGTGGAGTAGCCAGATAGAACAGCAGGTTGTCCGGTTTCTTCTCACCGGTAAACTCTTGTAAACGTCCGTCCAGCAGATGATAGCCTTCAACCTCGGCAGGTCCAAAGTCTGGTAATGCAGATGGCTGCAAAAATCCTCCATTTTATCTTCCACCTGCTCTTTGGAAGCTACAAACTTACCCAATTCACCCATTATATATTCTTGGTAACGGGCATCCGTATACTCGGTGCGTCCTATCCCCAGAATGGAGAATCCTTCCGGCAACCGCCCGCCACTATATAAAGTATAGAGCGCCGGCATCAGTTTGCGCTTCGTCAAGTCACCCGAAGCACCGAATATAACAATCACTAATTTCTTCATCATCTTCTCCCCTTTCTCACACATTGTATGTACCCGATTTCGTATCTCCTCCGTGTCCCGTCCAATTTTCATGGAAAAACTGTCCACGCAACTCGTCTGTCCTTTCAAAGGTATGCGCACCAAAATAGTCACGTTGCGCCTGAATCATATTGGCAGGCAACTTGGCAGACACCAGCGAATAGAAATAATTCAAGGCGGACGAGAATGCAGGTACCGGAAGTTCCTCTTTCATGGATTGTGCCACCAGATGTTTCCAGCCGGAAAGCAGCAGCTGCATTTCATTTTTGAAATAAGGTGCCAACAGCAGATGTTTGGGCTTGTCTTTAGCCTCGAAAGCCGTAGCTATGTCGTTCAGGAAAATACTACGGATGATGCAGCCACCCCGCCACATGCGGGCGATGGATGCCAAATCGAGGTTCCAGGCAAAAGCGTCGGATGCACGCTGCAACACAGCAAATCCCTGAGCATATGACACCAATTTGGAAGCATAGAGTGCAGAATAGATATCCTTCACCATCTCCGACTTGTTGTACACCGCCTGCGAGCGTCGGCATACAAATTGCTTGGAAGCCGTTTCACGCAAGCCCTTCTGTGCCGACAAACTACGTTCGAACACAGCCGTAGCAATCAACTCCAGCGGCATGCCCAGCTCCATCGCATTGATAACGGACCACTTGCCCGTACCTTTCTGTCCGGCAGTATCCAATATCTTATCTATCAGGTAACCTTCTGATTTGTCCTTATGACGCAGTATGTTGACGGTAATTTCAATGAGATAGCTACGCAACTTGCCCTCATTCCAATCAGCAAAGATTTCCGCCATCTGTCCATTGTCCAGACCCAGCAGATTCTTCATCACCCAATAAGCTTCGGCAATAAGCTGCATATCTCCATATTCGATACCGTTATGTATCATCTTGACGAAATGACCGGAACCGGCAGGACCAATCCACTGGCAGCACGGAGTACCGTCAGATGCTTTGCCGCAATACTCTGCAGGATAGGCTTCACCTCAGCCAGGCACTTCAGAGCCTCCGGGCATGATAGACGCGCCGTTCAGTGCTCCTTCCTCTCCACCGGAAACTCCGGCTCCCACAAAACGGAAGCCTTTCTTTTCGGCCAATGCCACACGCCGTTGGTGTCCTCATAATTGGAATTGCCACCGTCAATCAGGATATCCCCTTCGGACAAATGGGGAAACAGCTGTTCCATCAGCTCATCCACCGCACTGCCAGCACGAACCATCATCATTATTTTGCGGGGTATGGCAATGGAAATTACAATTCGGCTATATCTGTATAGCTTCAATTTTTTTCCCTTTGGCGCGGCCGTTCACAAAACGTTCCACCACCCTTCTTCCACTCCCGGAACCGTACGATTATATACCGAAACATTCCATCCCTTATCTGCCATATTGAGGGCCAAATTCTCGCCCATAACTGCCAGACCGATAAGTCCAATGTCTGTTTTATTTAAATTCTTCATATTCATGTAAATTTTGTCTTTATATGGAAACAAAATGCTAACAGCATTTGTTCGTATGAATTACGAAAATAAAATAGTACTTTTGTCAGCGAAAGCCTATTTTTCAACCAGAAAGAAAACCAATGCTCATGAAGAACTTCCACATCGGATTATTGCCACGCATCATCATTGCCATTATCTTAGGTATACTTTTCGAAATTTCCTACCGGCTTCGCTGGTACGGCTGTTCGTAACATTCAATGCCATTTTCAGTGAATTCCTGAACTTCTCCATCCCCCTCATCATTGTGGACTGGTCACGATTGCCATTGCTGACATCGGCAAAGGAGCCGGACGGATGCTGGTCGTTACGGCACTCATTGCTTACGGAGCTACCCTATTCTCCGGCTTTCTCTCCTACTTCACCGGTATGGCGGTATTTCCTTCCCTCATAGAAACCGGGGTACCGTTAGAAAAAGTCAGTGAATCTCAAGGCATTCTTCCCTATTTTTCCGTGGGCATCCCGCCCTTGATGAATGTTATGACCGCACTCGTACTTGCCTTCACACTGGGGCTGGGTCTGGCTCATCTGAAAAGTGAGGTACTGAAAAATGCGGCACGCGATTTTCAAGAGATTGTCATCCGCATGATCAGTGCAGTGATATTGCCGCTGCTTCCCATCTATATTTTCGGCATTTTCCTCAACATGACGCACAGTGGACAAGTATTCGGCATCTTGATGGTCTTTATTAAGATTATCGGTGTAATCTTCCTGCTTCACATCTTTCTCCTGGTATTCCAATACAGCATTGCGGCACTGTTTGTCCGCAAGAACCCTCTCAAACTACTGGACGGATGATACCTGCCTACTTCACGCTTTGGGCACTCAATCCAGTGCCGCCACTATCCCCGTAACATTGGAGCAGAGTCGGAAGAACGGCGTCTCTGCCGATATTGCCGGATTCGTCATCCCACTTTGCGCCACCATCCATCTGTCGGGCAGCACATTGAAGATTGTGGCATGCGCCCTGGCACTGATGATAATGCAAGGCATGCCCCATGATTTCCCTCTATTTGCAGGATTCATCTTCATGCTGGGCATCACTATGGTGGCCGCTCCCGGGGTGCCGGGAGGCGCCATCATGGCATCACTGGGCATCCTGCAATCCATGCTAGGCTTCGACGAGTCGGCACAAGCGCTGATGATCGCACTATACATAGCGATGGACAGCTTCGGTACTGCCTGCAATGTGACGGGCGACGGGGCAATTGCGCTGATTATCGACAAAGTGATGGGAAAGAAATAGTTTATATTTTGCCATCTCGTGGAAAATAACGAATATTGCAGTCCGAAAAGACATAATAACAAAAAGCATACATTATGAAGAAAGCCCTTATCTCCGGCATTACCGGGCAGGACGCTCGTTCCTTGCCGAATTCCTCCTGCAGAAAGGATATGAAGTGCACGGTATCCTGCGCCGCTCTTCCTCTTTCAACACCGGCCGCATCGAACACCTCTACTTCGATGAGTGGGTACGCGACATGAAACAGAAACGTACCATTAACCTGCACTATGGAGACATGACAGACTCCAGCTCTCTCATCCGTATCATCCAGAGTGTGCAGCCGGACGAAATATATAACCTTGCCGCCCAAAGCCATGTCAAAGTATCCTTCGACGTGCCCGAATATACCGCCGAAACCGATGCCGTAGGCACCCTGCGCATGCTCGAAGCCGTACGCATTCTCGGTATGGAAAAGAAGACACGCATTTACCAGGCCTCCACTTCCGAGCTCTTCGGAAAAGTGCAGGAAGTGCCGCAAAGCGAGACAACCCCGTTCTATCCCCGCAGCCCCTATGGCGTAGCAAACAGTATGGCTTTTGGATTACAAAGAACTACCGCGAAAGCTATGGCATGTTTGCCGTAAACGGCATACTCTTCAACCACGAGAGCGAACGCCGAGGTGAAACCTTCGTGACAAGAAAAATCACACTGGCGGCCGCCCGCATCGCCCAAGGCTTCCAGGACAAGCTGTATCTGGCAATCTGAATGCCGGCGCGACTGGGGATATGCCAAAGACTACATCGAGTGCATGTGGCTCATCCTGCAGCACGACACCCCCGAAGACTTCGTCATTGCCACCGGAGAAATGCATACCGTACGCGAATTGCGACACTGGCATTCCGGGAGGTAGGCATCACTCTGCGCTGGGAAGGCCAGGGAGTGGACGAGAAGGGTATCGACACACAGACCGGAAAAGTCCTCGTGGAAGTCGACCCCAAATATTCCGGCCTGCCGAAGTGGAACAATTGCTGGGCGACCCCACCAAAGCAAAAACACTGCTGGGATGGAATCCGAGGCAGACCAGTTTTGAAGAGTTGGTACGCATCATGGCAGAGCACGACATGAAATTTGTGAAGAAACTGTATTTAAGAAGCAAAGAGCTTTGAATGAACTATTAAACTTTCAGACAACAATGTTAGACAAAAATGCCAAAATATATGTAGCAGGCCACCGGGGACTGGTAGGTTCTGCCATCTGGAAAAATCTTCAGGAGAAAGGATACACCAATCTCATCGGCAAGACCCACAAAGAACTCGATCTGCTCGACGGAGTTGCTGTACGCCGCTTCTTCGATGAGGAGCAGCCTGAATATGTATTCCTTGCCGCCGCTTTTGTGGGTGGCATTATGGCCAACAGTATCTACCGTGCCGATTTCATCTACAAGAACCTGCAGATACAACAGAACGTCATCGGTGAAAGCTTCCGCCACGGAGTGAAAAAACTTCTCTTTCTTGGCAGTACTTGCATTTATCCCCGTAATGCCGAACAGCCGATGCAAGAAGACGCACTCCTCACTTCTCCGCTGGAATACACTAACGAGCCTATGCCATCGCCAAAATAGCCGGACTGAAAATGTGCGAAAGCTTCAATCTTCAATATGGTACGAACTACATTGCCGTGATGCCCACCAACCTTTACGGCCCCAACGACAACTTCGACCTGGAACGCAGCCACGTGCTCCCCGCCATGATACGCAAGATACACCTTGCCCACTGCCTGAAACAAGGCGACTGGAATGCCGTACGCCACGACATGAACCTGCGTCCGGTAGAAGGCATCAACGGCGACAGCAGCAAAGAGGACATTCTGAATATCCTCCGGAAATACGGCATCAGCGAAGAAGAAGTGAGATTATGGGGTACCGGCACCCCCTTGCGCGAATTCCTCTGGAGCGAGGAGATGGCAGATGCCAGCGTCTTCGTCATGGAACACGTCGACTTCAAAGATACCTTCAAGCCGGACGACAAGGAAATCCGCAACTGCCACATCAATATCGGTACGGGCAAGGAAATCACTATCCGCCAGTTGGCAGAACTGATTGTCAACACCGTAGGTTATCAAGCCGGCTGACCTTCGACACTTCCAAACCCGACGGCACCATGCGCAAACTGACCGATCCCGGCAAGTTACATGCATTGGGATGGCATCATAAGATTGATATCGAGGAAGGTGTGCAACGCATGTACCGATGGTACTTGGGAAAGTAATTAGTGACGTCTGATTAGCCATGAATGTCATGCGGCACAAGGTGGGAGCTGTATTGTTTATATTGCTGATACTTTTATCAGGTATCAGCCCAACCGTACATGCCATGATGGTTCCCGTGACCTATTCCGTTCGCGGCAAAGTCATCGACAGACAGTCCAGACAACCCGTGGCCTACGCCAACGTTTTCGTTGCCGGTATCCCCGGGAAAGGGGCTTCCACCGATTCACTCGGCACATTCAAGATAGAGCAGGTGCCTCCAGGCATTTATAGCCTTGAGGCATCCTGCATAGGATACCAGACTGTTTCCACCCCCGAATATATCGTTTCAGCCTCAACTCCGTTCATTGAGATAGAGATGGAAGAGGATGCCAATCTGCTGAACACAGTAGTGGTGATGCCTTTCCCCTTCCGGCGAAGTATCGAAAGCCCGGTCAGCATGCGTATCATCGGCCTGCAGGAAATAGAGAAAAGTCCCGGAGCCAACCGGGATGTCTCGCGCATCGTACGCTCCTATCCCGGTGTCTCTTTCTCTCCCATCGGCTATCGAAACGACTTGATTGTTCGGGGCGGTTCTCCTTCCGAAAACCGCTTTTATATGGATGGCATCGAAATTCCCAACATCAACCACTTTGCCACTCAAGGTGCATCCGGAGGACCGGTAAGCATTGTCAATGCCGACCTGATACGCGAGATTACATTTTATACGGGCGCCTTCCCCGCCAACCGCTCCGGAGCCTTGAGTTCCGTCCTCGACTTCCGCCTCAAGGACGGCAATCCGGACAAGCAGGCGTTCAAAGCCACCATCGGTGCATCAGAAGTCTCGCTCAGCGGAGCAGGACACCTGGGACAACGCACCACTTATCTGTTCTCTGCACGCCAGTCCTACCTGCAACTTTTGTTCAAGGCTTTGGGACTGCCCTTCCTGCCCAATTCATTGACGGACAATTCAAAACAAAAACCCGTTTCAACAAGCACAGCGAGCTGACCCTGCTTGGTCTCGTAGGCATTGACAAGATGAAACTGAATACCGATGAAAAAGGAGAAGATGCCGAATATCTGCTCAGCTATCTCCCCACCATCCATCAGGAAACATTCACTCTCGGAGCCTCTTACAGACACTACAATGGAAGACACGTGCAATCCCTTATACTGAGCCATAACTACCTGAACAACCGCAATCTGAAATACCGCAACAACGATGACTCTTCCGAAGACAACCTGACCCTGCGCCTACGCTCCACAGAGCAAAAGACCACCCTGCGTTTTGAAAACCAGACGCGCTTGAGCATGGACCCTAAAGAAGGAGCAGAACTGAACAACTCCATCTATACAAACCACAGCCGGCAAAGACTATACGGCAGTCATTCGGGTACGCTTTCCATCTACGAAACCTCACTCAACATCTTCGGCTGGGGTGCTTTCTTCTCTTCCGACTATACCACCGCCGACAAGCGTCTCGCCCTTTCCGCCGGTATCCGTATGGACGGCAACACTTACAACCGAAAGATGCGGCAGCTATGGAAACAGTTCTCCCCACGCCTCTCTGCATCCTACAAACTCTCGGAACAATGGACTGAGCGGAAGTACCGGCCTCTACCACCAATTGCCTCCCTACACCGCTTTGGGATATAAAGACAATGAAGAGCAATATCTCAACAAAGGCCTGAAGTACATGCAGGTCTTTGAAGTAGCCTCGGTCTGGACTGGCACCTGCAAGACCGGTTCATGGTTTCTGCAGAAGGTTTCTTCAAGCGTTACAGCCGTATGCCACTTCCCTTCAAGACAACATTCCGTTGGCATGCAAAGGAAACGATTACGGTGTCACCGGCAATGAAGCACTCGTCCCTACAGCCAGCGGCAGGGCCTACGGACTGGAAACCATGTTCCGCTGGCAGGCATCCGGCAAGTTCAATCTCGTATCCTCCTTCACCTTATACCGCAGCGAATACCGCAACCGTTCAAATGAAGACTTCATTCCATCTGCCTGGGACAACCGTTTCATACTCAACATGAGCGGTACATACAACCTGCCCCGGCGCTGGAGCATAGGAGGCAAGCTAAGCTATATAGGCGGCAGCCCCTACACTCCCTATGATGAAGACAAATCATCACTCGTAGAAGCATGGGATGCCAAAGGACAGCCCTACTACGACTATGCGTACTATAATACCGGGCGGCTGCCCAACTTTGCCCAGTTAGACTTGCGTGTGGACAAGTCCTTCTACTTCCATCACTGCATGATAGGAATCTACCTGGACATACAGAATATCACCGCAACAAACTGAAACAGCCGGATGTGATAATGAGTACGGGCATCATCGAAAATCCGTCCGCTCCTGTTGCCGAACAGCGCTATAAAATGAAATACCTCAAGCAGGAAAGCGGCACTATCCTGCCTACTTTAGGTATAACTGTCGAGTTTTAGCAAATAGCCGCCATAAAAACTATTTTCCTTATAAAAGTTTGCTTTCTATATATAAACCCTTATATTTGCACAATTTTCAATCAAATGTGCAATTAAATATCATGGAACAAAGTTTTATCGCCTATATAGAGAATAGCATAAAGGAAAATTGGGATTTAGACGCTCTGACCGACTACAAGGGAGCAACCCTACAATATAAGGACGTAGCCCGCAAAATAGAAAAGTTGCATATCATTTTCGAGGCAAGCGGCATCAAGAAAGGCGATAAGATTGCCGTCTGTGGCCGCAACAGTTCCCACTGGGGCGTAACATTCCTCGCGACATTGACCTACGGTGCGGTAATCGTCCCCATCCTTCACGAGTTCAAGGCAGACAATGTACACAACATCGTGAACCATTCCGAAGCCAAACTGCTTTTCGTAGGCGACCAGGTTTGGGAAAACCTCAACGAAAGTGCCATGCCGCTGCTGGAGGGCATCATGATGATGGCAGACTTCTACATTCTTGTCTCCCGCAGCGAAAAGTTGGACTATGCCCGCGAACATCTCAACGAAATGTTCGGTAAGAAATACCCCAAGAACTTCCGCAAGGAACATGTCAGTTATCACAAAGACCAGCCCGACGAACTGGCGGTCATCAACTATACATCCGGCACCACCAGTTACTCCAAAGGAGTGATGCTGCCCTACCGCAGCCTTTGGTCAAACACCACTTTTGCTTTCGAAGTATTGCCGCTGAAAGCCGGTGACAAGATTGTCTCCATGCTGCCAATGCACATATGTACGGACTTGCATTCGAGTTTCTGTATGAATTCGCCGTAGGTTGCCACATATTCTTCCTCACTCGCATGCCCAGCCCCAAATCATTTTCCAGGCTTTCACCGAAGTGAAGCCTAACCTGATTGTGGCTGTTCCGCTCATTATCGAAAAGATATAAAGAAGAGCGTACTGCCCAAGCTGGAAACTCCCGCCATGAAGCTGTTGCTGAAAGTACCCATCATTAACGACAAGATAAAAGCGACCGTACGCGACCAGATGATTCAAGCCTTTGGCGGAAACTTTACAGAAATCATTGTAGGAGGAGCTGCCTTCAACCAGGAAGTGGAGCAGTTCTTAAAGATGATAGATTTCCCCTATACGGTAGGCTATGGAATGACGGAATGCGGCCCCATCATCTGTTACGAGGATTGGACCCGCTTCAAACCCGGTTCTTGCGGAAAGGCCGCACCGCGTATGGAGGTGAAATCCTATCATCCGATCCCGAAAACATTCCGGGAGAGATTGTCTGCCGTGGTCCCAATATCATGCTGGGTTACTACAAGAACGATGAAGCCACCGTGCAGGTACTCGACAAAGACGGCTGGCTGCACACCGGAGACCTTGCCTGATGGATGCCGAAGGCAACGTTAGCATCAAGGGACGCAGCAAGAACATGCTACTCGGCCCGAGCGGTCAGAATATCTACCCGGAAGAGATAGAAGACAAACTGAACAATATGCCGTACGTAGCCGAAAGCATCATCGTGCAGCAGAACGAGAAACTGGTAGGTCTGGTTTATCCCGACTTCGATGATGCCTTTGCCCATGGGCTGAACAATGACGACATCGAACGCGTCATGGAGGAAAACCGTGTGGCACTGAATGCAGAACTGCCCGCATACAGCCAGATATTCAAATGAAATCTATCCTGAAGAATTTGAAAAAACGCCGAAGAAATCTATCAAGCGCTTCTTGTATCAGGAGGCCAAAGGATAAAGCCAATAGGGTTCAACCAATATGAAACAACTCCTTTTATTCTTCTTTACATCCCTGCTCATTGCAGGGACAACTCTTGCCCAAGAACATAATCCGGGCAGCGTACAGCCGGACACGATTCAGAAATCCTCCGAAAATACTTTCCGGAAACAACACTCTCCACGAACAGACCATGGCCCGGTAGGTATCAATATCTCCTTATGGAAAAACATCTCCACACAGCGGACTGACACCGTAGGAAGCACCTGCTTCAATCTGGGTGTGTTCTCCTCCATGAACCGTCTGAATGGTCTCGGCATGAATATTCTTGGCAGTGTAACCGGCAGGGATGTGAACGGTGTACAGATGGCAGGTCTGTCAAATATGGTGGGGGGAAGCATGCGAGGCGTGCAGATAGCAGGAATTACCAACATCAATGGTAACAACCTTATCGGAGTATCCGTTTCGGGACTGGTAGGTATCAACGGAAATCATGCGCAAGGCATCATTATTTCCGGTCTGGCAAACATCAGTGGAGACTATAATCGTGGCGCTTCCATAGGCGGCTTGTTGAATATCAGCGGAGAAGGTGCTTCCGGCATACACTTTGCCGGACTCGCCAATATTTCCGGTGGAAATTTCAAAGGTTTTTCAGGAGCCGGCCTGCTAAGCGTAATCGGTGAAGACTTGAATGGCATGCAGATGTCCGCCCTTGCCAACATCACTGCCGGAGATATGACCGGTGTTCAGGTTTCCGGCTGGGCAATGTGGTGGGTGGTACAGCCCGAGGATTACAAATAGGTGCTGCCAATATGGTATACGCGCCAAAGGGCTTCAAATAGGTCTATTCAACTACTACAAAGAAAAATTAGACGGTTTCCAGTTGGGATTAGTCAATGCCAATCCCCAAACAAAAGTTCAACTGATGTTTTTCGGTGGTAATGCCACCAAGCTGAATGTAGGTGCCCGTTTCAAGAACCGGTTCTTCTATACCATCCTCGGTGGCGGTACCCATTATCTGGTATTTTGGCGATAAGTTTTCCGCTGCCCTCTTCTACCGTGCCGGTCTTGAATTACCACTCTACAAACAGCTGTTCATCAGCGGAGATCTGGG
>ENA-OQDF01000617-OQDF01000617.1-human-gut-metagenome-genome-assembly--contig:-NODE-617-length-14837-cov-1.889667_pt1 | contig 14837 bp, 24 predicted proteins | sample MGYA00242769_ERZ504597 | MGnify/ENA primary metagenome ERZ504597 (study PRJEB26092, sample SAMD00036305) | human gut metagenome | host: Homo sapiens | study: EMG produced TPA metagenomics assembly of...
ACTGCATAACTGTTGCAGTCGTACTGCATATCGGTGTGCAGCGCCACTGCAACGGCTTTGCAGTGGCACTGCAAAATGTATGCAGGATTTTGCAGTAATAAGCTGTTGATTAATAACTAGTTGTAAAAGTAGGGATATGCTGCGTGTATGGAAAAGTGCAGCTTAGTTTCGTTTCCCGTAGTATCGTTTGTAGATTTTCTTGTATTCCTTTCCCTTTTTGAAACTATCCAGCCATGTGTTGAGGCTGTCCAGCAGGATAGGGGACTGTTTGCTTACCCCCCAGGAATAGAATTGCGTGAAGCTGATGGCGGTATTGATGTCTATTTGAGGAATACTGTCGGCTGCGGTACGGGCAATGCTTTCGTCGCATACGGCATAGTCAATGTCTCCGTGGGCTACCAAGGCAATCAGTTGTTCGGAACCGTACTTCTCTATCTCCTCAACGTAGATGGTGTCGCCTATCTCATTTCCCAGGTTGCGGATGCGTAGTATGGAAGGGGAGCCTTTCACTACGTGCAGTGTCTTTCCAGCCAGGTCCAGTTGGCTTTTGATGAATAATGACGAGTCGGAAATATTCTCAAGCTTGCGTTGCACCAGCACTTGCTTGTTCAGCACAATAGGTGGTAAGCAGCAGGAGTCTTTCAGCTCGCTGGTGGCGAGGATGCCGTAAGCAATCACGTCATATTGCCCGTCGGCCAGGCCTTCCAGCCGCTTGTTGAAGCTCATTTCCGGTGATATGGCCGCTTGCAGCCCGTGGTCGCGTGCAAAAGCTTCTATCAGCTCGTAGTGGAAACCGGACAAGGTGTCATCATCCACATAGAAGCTGATGGAGTTGTATTCCGTCGAAGCATGTATGATGCCTTCGGCAGCTATTTCGGCATAGTCGCGCGGATGACCTTTCGGCTTTTCTTCTTTCTTGATGAGATAGTGGGCTATGAGAGCCGCTGTAATCCCCAGAAATGCGTATTTGAGCAGTCTGCTTTTCGTCATACGCCCATCTGTTAGTCATAGAAGTTCCATGAGACACCAATCTTGAACAGGCGCGGATTGATGGGGTAGTGCGGCACCAGGAAGGAATTGGCACTTCCCATACCTGCGTTGACATGATACATCATGGCAAAGATACGCGTCCGCTTCAAGTGCAGGTTGGCATATACGTTTACGATGGGGTAACCGCCTATTTCCACCAAGTCGTCCGTAGGTTGCAGATGGAATTGCTGGACGCCGGGTGCATAGGCGGGTGCGTTGTACTTGGTGAAGTAACGGACATCGGCACCCAACTGAACGGTCAGCACCTTCTTGGCGAGTTTGGCCAGTATGTAGAAGTTATGGTAGAGCGAGAGTTGGGGCAATGGAAGTACTGTTTCATTGCTCGTCTTCTGCCAGGTCACTTCGTTGTCCAGGTGGAAGATACCGAGGCGGAAGTCTTGTTTCAGCGTAGCAGACAGCACTTGTATGTTGCCTCCGTTCTGTTCGGGCAGGGCGCTTTGGTTGAAGTAGGTGTAGTTCTTGATATTCTCTACACCGGCACGGAGATTGGTTCCCCAACGGGAAATGTTCAGTTCGCCTTCCACACGCGTGCGGAATTCTTTGTCCATGTTGTCATTGTCCCAGTTGTAGTGGTTGGAGTGATAATGACGCATATAGAAGGAAGGAAGCGTGTTGCTCACATAACCGCGGGCGTAGAAGTTCACCGTATCTTTCCATAGACGGAAGTTCAGGTCCAGATTGGCGTTGACACGGAACTGCCCGATGGCTTTGTCTACCAAGCCCACTTCACCGTTTACGTTGTAGTGCAGCAGTTTGCCTTCGCGCTTGGCGAGTTCGCCACCCAGAAAGATTTCCTGCTCGGTGTAGCGGATGCGGCGCATGTCGGTAAGTGTGTCCGTGTTCATCAGGTCGTACCGGCTGAACTTGTGGGAGATATAAGCCGTAAGTCCGGCTTTGGCATATTTGTTGAAGCCCTCCAGCAAGGCTATTCCGAACACGTTCTTTACACTGAATGCAGTGGTAGAGTCGTTACTGTAATTCTTGTAAAGTTTGTAGTCTTCCGGGAAGAATCCTTCGGGCTCGCTTCCCGAACGGAATTGGTGCCGCGACCGTTCTACTTTCAGGGTATGGATAAAGCTGGTGACGGGGACGAACTCTTCTTCGAAAAGTGAGTCGTTGTCTGCGGTAGAAACAGACGGCAAGCTGTCATTGACGGCTGCAAGTGTGCCGACCGATTTTGATGCTATGCTGTCGTTTGGCAATGCTATGTCGTTGTTCGAAGCGGATATTTTGGCTTCGGAGGACGGGGAGGAAGAAGCTTGGGGTGCGGATTCCGTCGGTTTGCCTTCCTGTGTGCTCCGTACTTTCCGCGTAAAACCAAGACGATAGCGCTGTGTCAGATAGATATAAAAATCCTTGTTGCGGTTGGAACTCCGTTCCAATTTGACCGGTATAGTGGTGGATTCATACTCTTTCTTTCCTCCAGACATGTTTTCGGGACGGGTGATATATTGGTCGTCTGCAATACCGCCGTTTCGTTCATTTTCAGGAAGAAATTGTTGTAGACTGCTTGTACCTGATATTTTTCACCGATATAGCTACCGAACAGACCTGCATTGAAGTGCGAGGTGGACTGGTTCTGGTAATAACCGCGCCCGTACAGATAGTCGATGTTAAAGCCAAATGCCAGCTGTTTGTTGACGTTGACGGAGAAGTAGGACTTGAAGCGTTCTTCACCGTTCACTTTGTTGCCGGCCTTGTAGTAGGTAAGATTGGTGTAAGGCACGTTGCTGTTAGTGAAAAGCACCTGGTCGGGACGTATGAAAAAACTCGAAAAGGGAGCCATGAAGATGGTGGGTTCGCTTTCCTCTCGTTCGAAGAACAGACGTGAGAGGCGTGGAGAACCTAAATTCCCCAAGTAATTGTAGTGGCCGAACATTCCTTCCACCAGATTGGTGCTCTGGAAGTTGAGGCTGGCTGTATCGGCAGGTATGATGGTACGGTTGCCTAGTGTCTCACTTAGTTTCCACATGTAAAGCTTTGGCGGAAGACTTTGAATCTCAGTATTGGTACTGTCTTCCAGATTGTCCGGCTGGGTATTCGGGTCAATCTGGTTACCGAACCGGTCGCGATTGTTCATTGGGTTTAAGGTGTTTTGCGCCATAGCCCCCCATATCCCTATAACGGACAGAAATATATATGTCAGTACAATTCGTCTCATAATTAGGCGCAAAGATACAATAAAAAATTATTTGCTTACTGAATTCAGCCTTTTTGCTTCTTTTAAAATGTCTTGTTTTCTGTTTTGCCCTATACTGCTTCCGGTTCTCTGCCCTTGAATCCATGCTTTGGGGGCTTGAAATGAAATAAGCCCTTGCAATAAATCAATATCACAAGGGCTTATCCGCTTTCCTTTATCTCTTATTCTGGCGTAAAGTTTCTCCTCTTATGGGGGAGTGGCTTTACACAGCCTTTCATTTCATTTCCTGAATAAGTTCCATTCCTTTCTTGATAGCTTCTTCGTTCATCGGTATCAAGTGATGGTGGCGTTCGGGCAGTGTCTTCTTCAATCCTCTGAGTACACTGTCCAGTGTAACCATCGGCTTGATTTTCAATAATCCACCCAATACAATCATGTTGAACGCCTTGGCATTGTTCATTTCATTGGCGGCATCCATGGCGTTGATGCGGTAAACGTGGATGTCCTTGCGCGTCGGCGGGTTGATGATGCCGTAACCGTCGTAGATGAGTACGCCTCCGGGTTTTACCTTGCTTTCGAATTTCTCCAGTGACGGCTGGTTCAGGATGATGGCAGCATCGTACTTGCTCAAGATGGGTGAGGATATTTTCTCGTCACTCACGATGACTGTTACGTTGCTGTACCACCACGTTGTTCCGGTCCGTAAGCCGGCATCCAAGTCACCTCTTTGCCTTCCATCAATCCGGAATATGCCAAAATCTTTCCCATGGACAATACACCTTGTCCACCGAAGCCTGCTATAATGATTTCTTCTTTCATTGTTCTTCTGTCTTTAGCATGATTATTTATCTTTCAGGTCGCCCAGCGGATAGAAGGGGAACATGTTCTCTACCATCCATTCATTGGATTTCGCAGGAGACATCTTCCAGCCGGAGTTACAGGTGGAGACGATTTCCACAAGGTTGGAACCTTTGCCTGCCATAGAGTTCTCGAATGCTTTGCGGATGGCCTTTTTCGCTTTGCGGATGGCAGGAACAGACTGTACGCTTTGGCGTGTCACATAAGCGGTGCCTTCCAGTTGTGCAGCAATATCGGCCATCTTCAGCGGATAGCCGTGCAGATGCACGTCGCGTCCGTAGGGGCAGGTAGCAGTCTTCATGCCTACAAGGGTAGTGGGAGCCATTTGTCCCCCGGTCATACCATAGATGGCATTGTTGATGAAGATGATGGTGATGTTTTCGCCGCGGTTCAAGGCGTGGATGGTTTCGGCAGTACCGATACAAGCCAAGTCGCCGTCTCCTTGGTAAGTGAACACCAGGCGGTCCGGCCAAAGGCGCTTGATGGCAGTGGCAAGTGCGGGCGCACGTCCGTGGGCGGCTTCCTGCCAGTCGATGTCTATATAATTATAGATGAACACGGCACATCCCACGGGGAGATACCTATTGCTTTGTCTTCCAGTCCCATTTCTTCGATAACCTCGGCTACGAGTTTATGAACTACGCCGTGGCTGCATCCCGGGCAGTAGTGCATGGGATTGTCGTTCATCAGAGTCGGTTTCTTGGCAACCAGATTCTCGGGCTTTATAATATCTTCTTTTGTCATAATCACTTCTCCTTATCTGTTGGTGAACCGTATGAAAAACTCCATCAGCTTGACGAATATCGCCGCGCCGCAGACGTAGATGAACAGCTTGAAGTCATCTTTTGCAGCAAAATATATAATGATAGCTGCTAGGGCGAGTACCATGAAGAGAATGTTCAGTACGTTTCTTATTTTATCAGGATTCATTTCTTAATCAGTTTTTCTTTCAATGCATCTACTATCTCATCCGGATCGGGAACAATGCCGCCGAGACGTCCGAAATGTTCCACTTTCACTTTACCGTTCACGGCAAGGCGGACATCTTCTACCATCTGTCCGGCATTCAATTCTGTAACGAGCATGCCTTTCACCTTGTCGGCGTACGCGGCAATGGCTTTGGTCGGGAACGGCCACAACGTGATGGGGCGGAGCATACCTACCTTGATTCCTTCTTCGCGCGCCAGCTCCATTGCTTTCTGTCCGATGCGTGCCATGGAGCCGAAGGCTACAATCAGGTAGTCGGCATCATCGCAATGAATTTCCTCGAAGCGAACCTCATTCTCTTCTATCTGCTTGTATTTGGCCTGGAAACGGATGTTGTTCTTTTCCATTTCTTCCGGTTTCAGTTCCAATGAGGTGATGATGTTGGGCTTGCGGCCGTTGGTTCTGCCGGTAGTGGCCCATGGGCATTGTTCGATGACTTCCGCATCGGTGCGGCGTGGCTTTTGTGCCGGGAGCACCACTTTTCCATCATCTGGCCGATGACACCGTCGGCAAGGATGATTGCCGGGTTGCGGTATTTGAAGGCAAGTTCGAATGCCAGTCCTACGAAATCTGCCATTTCCTGTACGGAAGCCGGAGCAAGGGCAATCAGACGATAGTCACCGTGGCCGCCTCCTTTTACTGTCTGGAAATAGTCGGCCTGGCTCGGTTGGATGGTTCCCAGACCGGGACCGCCGCGCATAACGTTTACAATCAAGCAAGGCAGCTCGGCACCTGCCAGATAAGAGATACCTTCCTGCTTCAGGCTGACACCGGGGCTGGAGGAGGAGGTCATGACCATTTTACCACTTCCGGCACCGCCGTACACCATATTGATAGCTGCCACTTCACTTTCTGCCTGAAGAACCACCATCCGGTCGTTTCCCAAGGTTTCAGTTCGGCAAGAGTTTCCAATACCTCCGATTGCGGAGTAATGGGATATCCGAAGTAACCGTCTGCACCGCAACGGATGGCTGCGTGGGCGATGGCTTCGTTTCCTTTCATTAATACAACTTCTTCTGCCATATTCTACTGATTTACAGATTTATTCTACTTTTATTTTATATACTGAGATACATCCGTCCGGACATACTGTGGCGCACGAGGCGCAGCGTTACAAGTATCTTCCAATATCTGGTGGGCATAGTTATACCCTTTCACATTCACCTCCTTGGTGAGGGCTATTACGTTGAGCGGACATGCTACCACACACAAGTTGCAGCCTTTGCAACGTTCGGTGTCTACTACGATTGCTCCTTTGATTTTTGCCATAATTTACGTTCTTTATTTATTGATTGTACATATCCTTGTTGTAGAAGTTCAGGATGTCCATAGCCATTTGATAGGCATGCTGTGCCGGGCTTTCGGGGTTCAGGTCGATGGCATACTGATAGTTGTTCAGCGCTTGTTGCCAGTTGCCTTGTTTCCGATAGGCATTTCCCCGCAGGTAGTAAGCTTCGTCTTTGCCGGGAAAGTCTGTTTGCAGTATTTCGTCAAGCTGCTGAATGGCTTGTTCTACATTTCCCTGGTTGATAAGCTCTTTTATGGTATTCAGTCGTTCCATATCTAAAAAATATCCGGGTTATCGAACCACAAAGATAGTTTTTATTTGAAGATAATGAGCATCTTCATTGTGAAAAATAAGAAAAAGGGGCAAATAAAAAGCCCGAAGTTTCCCACGATTCTATCAGAATGTCAGAACTTCGGGCAGATATCATAAAGAATATGGTTCTACTGCTTTACAAGTGTACCGGTATCTTGTCCACTCTTCGTTGGTGGCGTCCGCCTTCGAATGGTGTACTGAAGAATTCCTTCATAATCATGTCGCTTCTTCGGTACTGATGAATCGCCCTGGCATGACGAGTACATTGGCATCGTTGTGCTGGCGTGCCAATGGGCTATTTCTGCCGTCCAGCAGAGAGCGGCGCGGATACCCTGATGCTTGTTCAGCGTCATACTGATACCTTCACCGCTTCCGCAGATGGCAATTCCCGGATAGCACTCTCCGGCTTCAACGGCCAGTGCCAACGGATGTGCAAAGTCGGGATAGTCGCAACTCTCGGTTGAGTAGGTCCCGAAGTCCTTGTAAGCCCAGCCTTTGGCTTCCAACCAGCCGCGGACATATTCCTTCAATTCGAAGCCTGCATGGTCGGAACAGATTCCTATTGTTTTCATGATGGTCAGTTAATATACCGATGTGCCAATGTGCTGATGCCTGCAGTTGTGGGGCGCGGGCAATCAGCACATCAGCACATCGGATAATGATTATAACATTGCTTTTACTTGCTTGTAAACGTTCTCTGCGGTGAAACCGAGCTTTTCGTCCAGCACTTTATAAGGTGCCGAGAATCCGAATGATTCCAATCCCCATACTTTACCGCGGGGACCTACCAGCCCTTGCAGTGTGACGGGCAGACCGGCTGTTAGGCCGAATACCTTGGCACCACACGATAATGCCTTCCTGATATCCCGGAGCTTGGCTACGGAACAGGCCTTCGGAAGGGACGGACACGATACGCACCTTGATGCCATCCTTGCGCAGCAATTCAGCGCCGGCTACCAATGTGGCAACTTCCGAGCCTGAAGCAACGAGGATTACATTCGGATTTTCATCGGAGCCGGCTACGATATAAGCGCCTTTGGCAGCTTGTTCGTAATCGTTGCCTTCGGGCAGGTTGGCGATGTTCTGGCGGGAGAAAATCAAACCGGTTGGGGTTTTGGTATTTTCCATTGCCAGCTTCCATGCTACAGTTGTTTCTTCTGCATCTGCCGGGCGGAGCACCAACATGGAATTGTGTCCCTTGTGGTTTTTCAGCTTTTCCATCAGGCGGATTTGAGCTTCCTGTTCTACCGGTTCGTGGGTAGGGCCGTCTTCACCTACACGGAAGGCATCGTGCGTCCAGATGAACTTCACGGGAACTTCCATCAGGGCTGCCATACGTATGGCAGGTTTCATGTAGTCTGAGAATACGAAGAATGTTCCGCAAGCGGGGATTACACCGCCGTGCAGTGCCATACCGATACAGCAGCAAGCCATAGTCAGCTCGGCAACACCGGCCTGGAAGAATGCACCGCTGAAGTCACCTTTCTTGAAGGCATGTGTTTTCTTGAGGAATCCGTCTGTCTTGTCGGAATTGGAAAGGTCGGCAGAAGCAACAATCATATTTTCTACTTGAGTGGCGAGAGCACCGAGTACAGTGGCGGATGCTGCGCGGGTGGCAACGCCTGCTTTCTGTTCGATGGCGGCCCAATTCACTTCGGGAGTCTTGCTGGAGAAGAACATTTCCAGTTTGGCAGCCTTTTCCGGATTGGCTTTTGCCCATGCGGCTTTGGCTGCATATTTTTCAGTCATGATTTTCTTCAGCTCAGCTGCACGCTTGGCATATAGTTCGGCACTTCGGGGAAGATGACAAACGGATTTGTCGGGTCACCACCTAAATTCTTGATGGTGTTTACATAAGCGTCGCCGCCCAGAGGAGCACCGTGTGTGGCACAATCGGCCTCGTAGCTGCTGCCGTCTGCCTTGCGGGCACCTTTACCCATTACGGTATGGCCGATAATCAGCGTCGGACGCTCTTTCTCAGCTTTGGCTTCGTTCAGTGCACCGCGGATGGCATCGGGATCGTTACCATTGATTTTAATGACTTTCCAGCCCCAAGCTTCGTATTTCTTGCCGGTATCTTCGATGGTCACATCCTTTGTTTCGGTAGAAAGCTGAATGTCGTTGGCATCATAGAACATGATGAGATTATCCAACCCTAATGCTCCGGCGATACGGCCTGAGCTTGGGAGATTTCTTCCTGGATGCCACCGTCAGAAATATAAGCGTAGATGGTCTGTGGCATTACTTCTTCGAAACGTGCCTTCATGAACTTAGCTGCGATGGCTGCACCGACTGCAAATGTGTGTCCCTGGCCGAGCGGTCCGGAAGTGTTTTCGATGCCGCGCATGATGTCACGTTCGGGATGTCCCGGAGTAGGGCTTCCCCATTGACGGAATTCTTTCAGTTCGTCCAGCGTGAACTTGCCGGTCAGGGCCAATGTAGAGTAAAGCATCGGTGACATGTGTCCCGGGTCGAGGAAGAAACGGTCACGACCTTCCCAAGCCGGATTTTCAGGGTCATATACCAGGAACTCTGAGAAGAGTACATTTACAAAGTCAGCACCACCCATGGCACCGCCCGGATGCCCGGAGTTGGCTTTCTCAACCATGGATGCAGCAAGGATACGGATATTGTCCGCCGCACGGTTCATAAGTTTGTTGTCGTTCATATTGAATCTAATTAATTTTGAATATTATCAATGGGTTATTGGGGCCTTGTAGGTTTTCCAAGGGCAAAGATAACTCTTTATGCGTAATTCACAACACTCGAAGAGTGTCTTTTTTATCAGTATTACTGCCTTTTTGCTGCTAAAATGATACTAAACGTATTTAGCTGATTTTGTGCGGTGCACGGTAGTTTTACTGTAATTCAATAGTAACGATTGATTTGGCCGGAAGTTTAATCTTGAGAATATCTTTATTAATTTTTACCTCTTTGAACGGAACGGGTTTCACATTGTCGGGATTTTCAAATGAATTGTAGTCCGTCAGATTGGTGGAAGTCAATATTTCACCAACTGCTTTCTTGGCTTTCGTTCCAGACAGATTGATGGTCACTTCCTGTGCATTGTCTGCATCTACGTTGGACATGGAAATGTGTATCTTGCCGTTTTGGTCTTTGGAGGCGGTAGCACTGACCATTGGTATTCTGCGGTTGTCGCGTACATCCATCATGTCGCAGTTCAGCTCAAGAGGAATGTAGGTAGCATCCTGGTGTACATTGTACATTTTGAATACATAATAAGTGGGGGTGAGTACCATGTTTTTTCCGCTGGTCAGAATCATGGATTGCAATACATTGACGATTTGGGCAATGTTTGCCATTTTCAGACGGTCGGTATATTTATGGAAGATGTCGAAACTGAGGGAGGCGACAAAAGCATCACGCAATGTATTCTGCTGGTACAGATGTCCGGGATTGGTACCCGGTTCAGTATCCCACCAGGTTCCCCATTCGTCAAGCATAAGAGCCACGTTCTTTTGAGGGTCGTATTCATCCATAATGGTGCAATGCTTCTTGATGACATCTTCTATTTCGCGGCATTTGCCCAGTGTCCAGTAATAGTCGTCTTTATTGAATCGGGTGGCGGCGCCTTTACTGCCGTTCCATCCGCTGACGGTATAGTAGTGCAAGGAAAGACCGTGCATACGGCCGCCTACGCAGTCCATCAGCACTTTGGTCCAGTTATAGTCGTAGTCGCTGGCACCGCTGGCTATCTTGAAAAGACTATTGCCGTCATAGTTGCGGCAGTAGGTGGAATAGCGGCGGTAGAGGTCGGCATAATATTCGGGACGCATGCTTCCACCGCAACCCCAGCTTCGTTACCCACGCCGAGGTATTTACTTTCCAGGCTTTGTCGCGACCGTTCTGGCGGCGCAGGCGTGCCATGGGGGAGTCTCCTTCGGAGGTCATGTATTCCACCCATTTGGCAAGTTCTTCTACGGTACCACTGCCTACGTTTCCGCTGATATAGGGTTCACAACCCAGCATTTCGCAGAGATTGAGGAACTCATGGGTTCCGAAACTGTTGTCTTCGATAGTGCCTCCCCAGTTGTTGTTCACCATTTTGGGGCGGTTTTCTTTAGGGCCGATACCGTCCATCCAGTGGTATTCATCGGCAAAACAGCCGCCCGGCCAGCGGAGGACGGGTACACGGAGCTCCTTCAGTGCATTGAATACGTCGGTGCGATAACCGTTGATGTTGGGAATATCGGAGTTTTCACCTACCAAAGTCCGCCATAGATACAAGTTCCCAATGCTCTGCAAATTGGCCGTAGATTTCTTTAGGATGATTTGCCGCTCTGGTCTGTGTGTAAGTGATAGTGGCACTTTTCTGTGCGAAGAGTGACAACGAGGTGGAGAGAAATATGCTACTGATAAATAACTTTGTGTTCATAGTTTTTTAGTGTTATTAAATACTTAGTTCTTGAATCTTACTGCTGCTTCTTCGATGGGCAAACCAGCTTTATAGCTTTCGATGTAGGTGTTGAATCCGCTTACATCTTCGCTGTCGGTGAGATTTCAATACCGGCATTTCCGGTGAATACATGCTTGTCCAGGAAGTCGGCAAGGGATTGGTCGTTTCCGTTGTTTGCAAGGTAGGAAGCGAGGAGGGCAATACCCCAGGCACCACCTTCGCCGGCTGTTTCCATAACGGAAATGGGTGAATTGATGGCAGCTGCAGTATTCTCTGGCCTACTCCTTTGGTTTTGAAGAGTCCTCCGTGACCGGTGATTCTGTCTACTCTGATTTTCTCTTCATTGAAAAGGATGTCGTTGCCGATTTTGAGAACTCCCACTGAAGCATACAGATGGGTGCGCATGAAGTTGGCAAGGTTGAACTTGTCGTTTGCCGAACGTACAAACAGTGGACGTCCGTCTGCCAGTCCCGTTATAGGTTCGCCTGATATGTAGTTGTATGAGATGAGGCCTCCGCAGTCTGCATTGCCTGTCAGGGCGTGGTTATAGAGCTTTCCGTAGATTTCGTCCATATCTACGGGGATACCCATCAGTTCCTGGTATTCTTTGAAAATATTGATCCAGGCATTGAGGTCGGAAGTGCAGTTGTTGCAATGCACCATAGCTACGAGGCTTCCGTCGGGGGTGGTTACCATGTCAATCATTTCGTAGGGCTTGGACAATTCTTTCTCCAATACAATCATTGAGAAAGAGGAGGTGCCTGCCGATACGTTTCCAGTGCGCTGCTTTACGGCGTTGGTGGCAACCATGCCGGTTCCTGCGTCACCTTCGGGCGGACAGACGGGAATTCCTGCTTTCAGATGTCCTGATATGTCGAGGCGACCGGCTCCTTCGGGAGTAAGGAAGCTGCGTTTTCACCGGCCGACAATACCTTCGGCAGAATATCCCGAAGCTTCCAGTCGTATCCTTTCGGAGCAATAAGTCTGTCGAACTTATCCACCATTTCAGAAGAATAGTTTTTGGTGATGGGATCGATGGGGAGCATACCGGAGGCATCTCCTATGCCCAGTACCTTTTGACCGGTTATTTGCCAGTGGACAAAACCTGCAAGGGTGGTCAGGTAATTGATGGATGGAACGTGTTCTTCATTATCCAGGATGGCTTGGTAGAGGTGGGAAATGCTCCAACGCAGAGGATGTTGTAGACAAATAATTCGGATAGGGCTGCGGCAGCCTGGCCGGTATTGGTATTTCTCCAGGTACGAAAGGTACAAGGATTTCTTCTTTTCGTTGAATGCCATATAGCCGTGCATCATGGCACTGACACCGATGGCTGCCAGGGTTTCTATCTCTGTATCGTAAAGGCTCTTTACATTAGCACGAAGGTCTGCGTAGCAATCCTGCAACCCATACCAGACAGCTTCGACGCTATATGTCCACAGTCCGTCGACTAACTGATTCTCCCAAGTATGGCTTCCCTGGGCGATGGGTTTGTTTTCCTGGTCAATCAAAACCGCTTGATTCGTGTGGAACCGAGTTCTATGCCAAGGATGGCCTTACCTGCCTCAATGGTTGATTTTGCATCTAATTTCATGGTATTAATGATAAATTACGGATTTATAGTACGATTATAAACTACGGATTACTGATTGCAAACTACTGGTTACGTTTGTGGTACGCGTAATTAGTAATCCGTAATCGGTAATCCGTAATGATTATCAGCAAAGTGCCTTGTTCAGCATATAGTAGACTTCATTCATGCGCAGTTCTTTTTTGAACTCGCTGATGGTGGTATTTTCATCGATGACCACCATTTCGATGCCGGCCATTTCGGCAAAGTCTTCCCAATATTCCACCGTCAGGTCGTAGGAGAAGCTGGTATGATGTGTACCTCCGGCCAGAATCCAGGCTGCAGCGCCACCTCGAGGTTGGGCATTGGAATCCACAGTGCGCTGGCAACGGGCAACTTGGGCAGAGGCTTGCTCTTGATGCATTCTACTTTGTTCACAATGAGGCGGAAGCGATTGCCCAGGTCTACGATGGTAGCGGCTACACCTTCACCTTGCTTGCTGGTAAATACCAGGCGGGCTGTTTCGCTGTCGATACCGATGCTCAGACGGTGCACTTCCAGTTTCGGCTTCTGTTCGGCAATCAGTGGACAGACTTCCAACATGTGTGCCTGCAGGATGGCGCTCTTTTCTCCGTCGAAGTTCAGCGTATAGTCTTCGAGGAAGGAGCACCCCTTCGGCATGCCTTGACTCATCACCCAAGTGGTACGGTATAGTGCCGCAGTTTTCCAGTCGCCTTCGGCACCGAAGCCGTAACCTTCCGCCATCAGTCGCTGTGAGGCCAGTCCGGGGATTGGTCAAAGTCGCCCAAATCGTTGAAGTTGGTGGTGAAGCCTTTGGCACCCGTGTCTTTCAGCACGCGGCGAATGGCGATTTCGGCCTTGGCGGAGTTCCATACTTTGGTGTAGGCTTCCGTACGTGCGTCTTCCAGTTCGGGAGCGTGGTCGTAGAGCTTGAAGTATTCTGCTACGAGTGCCTTCACGTCCTCGTCGCTGACAGCATTGTAGTATGTCATCACATCATTGATGGATAGTAGTCCACATGATAGCCCAATACTTGTTCGGCGCTGACCTTGTCACCGTCTGTCACAGCCACGTTGTTCATCTGGTCGCCGAAGCGGATGATGAGCATATCCTGCGCATCAGCCCATGCGGCAGCTACGCGCATCCATGCGGCAATCTGTTTTTGGGCTTTTTCGTCCTGCCAGTGGCCTACTACCACTTTGCGGTTCTTTCGCATGCGTGTCACGATGTGTCCGAACTCGCGGTCGCCGTGAGCCGATTGGTTCAGGTTCATAAAATCCATGTCCATCGTCTCCCAGGGAATTTCCTTGTTGAACTGTGTATGGAAGTGTAGTAATGGCTTCTTCAGTTCCTGCAAACCGTGAATCCACATTTTGGCAGGAGAGAAGGTGTGCATCCAGGTGATGACTCCGATACACTTATCGTCGTTGTTGGCGGCTTTGAAGGTAGCGGTTACTTCTTTGGATGAATTGACCGTACCTTTATATACTACCTTTACGGGCAGTTTCCCGGAATCATTCAGACCTTTCACCATTTCATTACTATGTGCGTCTACTGCGATAACTGCGTCACCTCCGTACAAGAGCTGTGCTCCGGTTACGAACCATACTTCATATTGTTCAAATGCGTTCATACGATTTATTTTTATAGTTTATATTTAAAGAATGATAGTTATTTCTGTCCATAATAAGCGTTAGGACCGTGCTTGCGGCTGAAATGTTTTTCTATCAGCAGCGGATTCATGGTCAGATTGGGGTTCACGGCATAGGCTATACTTGCCATTTTTGCCACCTGTTCCATCACTACGGCATTATGTACCGCCTCGTGTGCGTCTTTTCCCCACGAGAAAGGACCGTGGTTCTTTACCAATACTCCGGGAGTATGTACCGGGTTCAGCCCCTCAAAGCGTTTTACGATGACATTTCCCGTTTCCAGTTCATACGCTCCTTCCACTTCCTCCTTCGTCATGTCTGCTGTGCAGGGTATGGCGTCGTGGAAGTAATCGGCATGTGTAGTCCCGATATTCGGTATGTCACATCCGGCTTGTGCCCAGGCTGTGGCGTAAGTAGAGTGCGTGTGCACCACACCGCCGATTTCGGGGAATGCTTTATAGAGAACCAGGTGGGTCGCGTGTCTGAAGAGGCTTAACCGTCCTTCCACGACCTGCCGTCAGATTCACTACCACATATCTCTG
>ENA-OQDF01000618-OQDF01000618.1-human-gut-metagenome-genome-assembly--contig:-NODE-618-length-14817-cov-1.969435_pt1 | contig 14817 bp, 22 predicted proteins | sample MGYA00242769_ERZ504597 | MGnify/ENA primary metagenome ERZ504597 (study PRJEB26092, sample SAMD00036305) | human gut metagenome | host: Homo sapiens | study: EMG produced TPA metagenomics assembly of...
CTTCGGATCGCCGGGAGTGAACTTGATCAGGCCGACGTTCAGCATGCCCACGTAGCCACGAACAGGCCGATGCCGCCGCCGATGGCGTGTTGCAGGGACTCCGGGATGGCCAGGATGATCATCTTGCGGATCTTGGTGACGGTGATGAGGATGTTGATCAGGCCGCACAGGAACACCATGCACATGGTCTGCTGCCAGCTGAAGCCGAGGCCGAAGCACACGGTGTAGGTGAAGAACGCGTTGAGGCCCATGCCGGCGGCCTGGGCGTACGGCACGTTGCGAACAGGCCCATGACCAGGGTGCCGATGATGGCCGCGATGATGGTGGCGAGGAACACGCCGCCCCACGGCATACCCGTCTGCGACAGGATCTGCGGGTTGACGACGATGATGTAAACCATCGCGAAGAACGTGGTCAGGCGGCCAGAATCTCAGTCGAGACGGTCGTGCCGTTTTCCTTCAAATGGAAGAACTTCTCCATTTACTCTCTACTTCCTTGGGTTTATGCGGGGCTGCGCACCGCGTGCATAATGCTGCGGCTGGCCCCGGCGAGAATTGCGACTCGCCCTGATCGGCCTGCCCGACGCGCGTCAGGCGCTGCGCACCCAATCAGAACCGTGGCCGATTATAGCTTGTGGAGGCAACGTGAACGGGTCCGGGAGTAGACTGACTGCCAGAATAATTCGGAACAACTCAGGGGACACGCAGGACACACCCGTGGAAGGAAGGCGCGCGATGAAACCGGCCGTCGAAGTCAGCATCACCTCTTGGAAGAAGAATGTCGTCAAGCCCGGTCAGGAGTACGGCCGCGTACTGCTGATGCCCGGCACCGGCTACAACTGCGACCGTCCGCTGCTCTACTGGTCGGCCCAGGCTCTGGTCGAGGCCGGCTGGCGAATCGACCGCATGAACGTACGCAACGCTTCCGACGACCTGTCCACGGTGATTCCGGTCCTCAATCAGGCGATTGACGCTGGGTGGCCGCCGCGCGCGAGTCCGGCGCGGGTAAAGCCGGTGATTCCGGGGATGGCGTTGCCGCCGATGATTCTGCTACCGTGCTGGCCGATGGCGCAGCTGGCTCGCCGAACCGTGATTCCGACACCCCGTCCGGCCCTCGCCTGTTGCTGATCGGCAAGTCGCTGACGACGATGACCTACCACATGTGGCCTCACACTACGGTCTGCCGTTCGTGCTGCTGACCCCGGTGCTGCATCACGCCGACTTCGATCCATCCGCCCGGGTGATTCCGGTGCCGGCTGTCGGCGATGATATCGTCGCCGAATCCGAGGCCCCGAGCGTGGCCGAAGCAAGGGCGATCATCCGCGCGGAACAGGCCGGCCAGTCGCACGCCGCCAGCTCCCGATACTCCGGCCCGGCACCGCTGATCTGCGCCGGCACCGCCGACCCGTTCTACGATCAAGCCCGCGCCAACGCGCTCACCCCGCACGTGCACGAATACCCGGATGCCAACCATTCGATCGAGGTGCCCGGCCACTGGCGTCGCTCGCTCGACTATCTGAAGGAAGTCACCGCGTCCGTAGCCCAGTACGCCGCCACGCTGTAATGCCCCGCGACACGCCCGAATTCTGCAATGTCGCTGACCATCCGTAATCTAATCATCCGTAAACCACAGACCGTTGGTTGAAGTGCGCGCGAGTGCATTTCCGAAGTTTGGTTCGCCAAGCCAGCGCAGGTTGAGAGATATAAGCCCGTCAAGGCCGGCGAAGGTCGCTTCGCGAGATTATATTGCTCTGCCTGTGCGCAGGGCTTTTTTGTTGCCCGGCCGAAAGTTCCGAACTCCAAGTCAACGGCCGACTTAGGAAGGAACGCCATGAAGAGGCCCGAAAAGGAAGCGGTAGTCGCTCAGCTTACGGAAGAATTCCGTAACGCTGACGCCGTCTACCTGACCGAGTACCGCGGGCTTACCGTTCCGCAGATTTCCGATCTGCGTGAAAAGCTAGGCCGCGATACTTCCTACACCGTGGCAAAGAACACGCTGGCACGCATCGCCGCCAAGGAAGCGGGCATTGAGGGTCTCGACGAGATTCTCTCCGGCCCGACCGCCATCACCTTCGTGAAGGGCGACTTCATCGAGGCTGCGAAGGTCATCCGTGACTTCGCCAAGGACAACAAGGCTCTTGTCATCAAGGGTGCCGCCGCTGACGGCACTGTCTACGATGCCGAGGGCGCCAAGAAGCTGGCAGACCTCAAGTCCCGCCCGCAGCTGCTTGCCGAATTCGCCGGCGACATCAAGGCATCGATGGCCAAGGCCGCGTACCTGTTCAACGCTCTGCCTACCAAGCTGTGCGCACGATCGACGCCCTGCGCGAAAAGCAGGAGAAGGCTGCCTGATTTACGCCCTCACGGCATGAATCAGTCGCTTCGATAATTTAAACAATAAGGTTTATTAGGCAGCGGATCTACCACTTCGTCCGCCGCAAGATTGAAAGGAAGCCATAATGGCTAAGTACACCAACGATGAGCTGCTGGAAGCCTTCGGCGAGATGACCCTGGTCGAGCTCTCCGAGTTCGTGAAGGCCTTCGAGGAGAAGTTCGCGTCGAGGCTGCCGCTCCGGTTGCCGCTGTTGCCGCTGTTGCTGGCGCTGCTGCTCCGGCTGAGGAAGAGAAGGATGAGTTCGACGTCATCCTCTCCGCCGTCGGCGACAAGAAGATCCAGGTCATCAAGGCTGTCCGCGCCATCACCAACCTCGGCCTGGCCGAGGCCAAGGCTCTTGTCGACGGCGCTCCGAAGGCCGTCCTCGAGAAGGCCAAGAAGGAAGATGCCGAGAAGGCCAAGGCTCAGCTGGAAGAGGCTGGCGCCAGCGTCGAGCTCAAGTGATTTGTGCGGCATAAGCCGCAATCACAGCTTTCGAGGAACCCCGCACCTGTGTTTCAGGCTGCGGGGTTTCCGCATACTGAGTAGACTAGTTGACGAGGACGAGGCGGAGAACGCGATCCGGCGTGGAAACACAAAGCTGGCAATGAGCGAAAGTTGTCAATTCTGTGCCCAGTAATCCGCCAAAAGCCGGTAAAAGATGACACAATGGCACGTAGTGTGGTCAAATAGTGTGTCCAGGAAGGCGGTCACGGTGAGCGAGTGGACGGTGAAGATCAACGGTGTCGACCGGATCAGCGTCAAGCCGGGGGAGTGCGTGGAAATCGGCCGTAAGCCGTTACGCCCCCTTGCCGATGATGGCAACACCCGCCTTGACGTCGCCGATCAAACCAAATCGATGTCCAAACGGCACGCCATGTTCACGGTAAAAAGCAATGGCACGGCCTCGGTCCGTGATCTTGGATCGACCAATGGATCGTATGTGGTGCGGGAAAATGGCGATTTGTTGCGCTTGCCGGCCAATGCCGAGTTCCTGTTGCCGACGTCTCCCATGCGCATGCAGTTCGGCGATGTGCCTGCGGACTTCATTCGTGTCGACGATCCAGTGGCAAAGCCGCTCGACCTCAAGGTGCCTGATTTGTTTGGCTATGCGGTTCACGAAGCACCGCAGGAGCCGGATGCGGCGGATATGTCCGTCGACGATATTCTTGATTTGCGGGCCGGCGAGCGACCGCCATCTTCAGCGCGGATAATGTTCGACGCAAGGTCGACGAGCTTGAACTTGGCTCGCTGAATATCACGCAGCCAGTGACGAAAAACGATGAGCCGGCCATACCCCGTGATCTGTTCGCGGATGCGTTGGCCCAGCATGCCGAGCAGGAGACCGAACGCAAAAACCAGCAGGCCATGAACTCCGTGGCACTGCCGAAGCAGCAGACCGAACCTGAGTCGACGATTGTAACGCCTGCATCCAAGCACAGCAGGATCTCCGGTATTGTTCCAGTAGATGCCATCGCCCATGCCGTTGTTAAGCACGCTCCCAGCACAAGCGAGCCGGCAGTGGCGTCGGCGGCGGTTGTTGAATCCGATGTGGTGGCTGGCGCAAGCAAGTCAGCCGAAAACGTCAGTCCGCTCCGAATACCAGGAATGCCGCGATTCTCAGCCGGCGGACACTGTCGAACAGCATGCTGAAGTTGCCCAGCCTGAAGCCGCCCGGGAAGCCGAAGCCGCTCAATCTGAAAACACCCAGCCTGAGACCGCTCAGCCGGCAACCGCCCAGTCTGAAACCGACCAGCCGGCAGCTGACGTACCGGACGATCAGCAGCGGACCGCAGCCGAAGCATATCAAGAAGCCACCGCAGCAGGCGTAGCAGACCAGCAGCCGGCTGCCGAAACCGCCCAGCAGTCGGTATCCGAAGCATATGATATCGACTCCACGGGCGTACACACTCCGGTCTTCGAGCCCGGCTCGGTGTTCGAGCGTGTGGCCAAGGGCGAGCTGAAAGCACAGGAGCCGGCAGTCGAAGTCGATGGCCTGACCTCTGACGAGGCAAAAACCACGCAAGATTTCAATGTTCAATTCGAAGTCGCCCGTCATCCCGAATTGCTGGCGTTCCTCGCATGAATCCGTACCTGTACGACGACATGTATTCTTGGCTCGCCGCCCGTGGCGAGGCCGATATTGACGAAGCCTTGTCTCACAACAAGGGCTATCAGGAATACCGCGAAGCGTTGGAAGTGAGTCGAGAGATGACCCAGAGCCAGACTCAGAACCAGAATCTCACGGAAGGTCTGAATCGCATCCGTCGCTGGCGTGACCAATACCGCAGCATGCAGCCGCCATCGCCGCTCGAGGATGTGAATCAACTGGCCGCGAAGCTGGAGATGACCCATGCCCATCCCTCCGGCATCGCCCAGCTGTTCGCTTCCGGCCATGTCCGGTTGGATTCGTTGTTCCGCGACACGGGTGTGCTTAAGGCCGCCGAACGCCATATTGGGCGCGTGCTGGATGACCAGGCCGCCAAACGCAGGATTTCCGGCGTGGCGGAGTTGTCGCTCGTGGTCGGCGTGGCCACATGGAAGGGCAACGCGCTGCCGGTGCTGTTGTACCCGGTGAGCGTCACGATCGAGGGTGATGGCTTGTCGACCACCATTCGATTCACCGGTCGCGTGGCCCTGAACGTCGCGTTCGTCAATACATTGCGTGAGCAGGGGGTGTTCCTGGATGAGGATTCCCTGTTTGACGGTGCCAGCTATGACAGTGGCACTCCCGAAACTTCCGCGATGTTCGCCCGTATTTCGTCCGAAGCGTCGGAGCGTATCTCCGACTTCGCCATCGAGCGCCAGATTGTGCTCGGATGCTTCATGGACCCCTCGTCGCAGATGATCAGCGAAAGCGACAGTTCATCGACCAGCTGGAGAACGGCCCCACCGGCAATGTGCTGTTGGACGCGCTTGCCGGCGACGAATCCGCCCGCACCGCGCTCAAAGATGCCAATATTCCGCAATACAGTCCTTTCGACGTAGACCCGCATGCCGAGTACGAAGTCGGCGATGTGGACAATACGGTGCGATATGCCGCGTCACTTGCTGCCAATGGCCATAGCATCGTGGTCGACGGCACCTTCCCGAAGGGCACCGCGGAGCAGGCTGTGGCCATCGCATCGCGCTGCCTGATGAATGGTCGTTCCGTGCTGTACGTGCCCGGCGTGGTCGAGCAGAAGCGTCTGTTCATCCAGACGGCCTCCGCCAATGAGATGAAGGCGCAGGTACTGGATGTATCCGATGAACACGCCAACGCCGCGCTTGATAAGCAGCTGATTGCCGCAGTCGGATTCCAGCCCGGAGTCGCCACCCAGCGATTCGACCAGCTGGCCGACGAACTCGTGGGCGTGCGCTCGCGCTTGACCCGCTATCTGGCGACCTGCACGGGGCAACGATAAGTGGAATGTGTCCGCATACGAGACCATTCAGAATCTGGCCCGTATCTCCGTGCTCCCGACGCACCCTGCCACCCACGTTCGACTTGACGAGTCAAGTGCCTGAGCATCGCCAACGATATTGACACATGGATCGGCAAGATGGAACGCGCCGGCGAGCTCGGCGAATACACCATCGGCCCGGAAGACACCGCATGGTACAAGGCGTCCATCACCACTGAAGAACAGGCAGTAACCGCCTACCAGCGCGTGGACGATTTGCTGCGTCGCTTCCTGCCCGCCACCCGTGAGCAGGTGGCACGCACCGTGCAGACCTGCGGATTCCCGGTTCCTCCCACCACCCGCGAGTGGGAGCGTCAGGTTACGGTTTTGAAGAATCTGCGACGAGTGCTTGACGTGTTCCAGCCGGAGATTTTCGAGCGAGACATCAGCTCCATGATCGAGCCACCAAGCCGAAGAGCCAGCGCAAGGCCGAGGGCACGTCGATGGGATTCTGGGAGCGCCGCCGCCACATCAAGGAAGCCAAGGATCTGCTGCGCGTCGGCGCGCAGGTCGAGGACTTGCACGAAGCGTTGAAGGTAGTCGCCAAGCAAGGGGAGCAGTGGCATCAGTTCGTGCCTCACGGCGGTTGGCCGGTGCTGCCCAGCAAGCTCGACGAGATCATCTCCACCCAAGAGGCGCTGGTCAGCAATATGACCGCGCTGGATACCGTGCTTTCCACCACACCCGCTGGTGGCAATCTGGAAACCGCCGATTTCGAGAAGGTGGAAGCACGCCTGAAAGCACTGCTGGATGATCGCAAGGCACTGGACACCTTGCCGGAGCGTTGCCTGCTGGAGCAGGAATTCGCCTCTGCCGGACTGAACGAACTGGTCGCCGATCTCAACGCTCGCCGAGTGAGCGTGGAGCAGGTGCGCGGCGAAGTGCAGCTGGCCTGGTGGACCACCGTGTTTGAGGACATTGTGCGTTCGTCCGCCATCATCTCCAACCAGGATGGTGCCGCGCTGCAGGCCGCATCCGACCGCTTTGCGCAGGTCGATGTGGAGCACGTGCGCTCCATCGGACCGATGGTGTCGCAGGAATCCATGCGCCGCCTGTGCGACATGCTGTTCTCCCGCACTCAGGAAGCCAACCAGATGCACACCGTGCTGGCAGGGCGCGCCAGTGTGTCGCTGAGCAGGATTCGCCGTGATCATCCGGAGATTCTGGCCGCGGCCAAGCCGATTCTGGTGGCCGCGCCGGGTACGCTCGCCGCACTCACCGAGCCGGGTGTGCTGGCTGATGTGGCGATTCTCGATGCGTGCGCGCACATTCCCGCTATCGAGTTGCTGTCCATCATCGGCCGCGTGCAGCAGGTGGTGGTGATCGCCCACTGCGCGACGGTAACCAGCGAAAGCGTCAAGCAGCTGATCGACACGTTGCCTCATATCGAGGTGGATGCTGCCCCATCTCGCCGTGCGCCGCGCCTGTCCGCATTCCTTGAATCCGAGGGATATGGTCCTGTTCGCTATGATGTGGCCACCGAGCCGGCTGCCGGTGAGGTGCGATTCCACCGTGTGGAAGCGAGCGGTGTGCCGGTTATGTCTTCTGGTCTGGTGGAATCCAGCCAGCCGGAGATTGATGAGTGGTGCGTCTGATTACGCAACGTGCCGCCGGTTTTGCCGTGGTTCCTTCCAGCTATCGACTTGTGGTCGTGATGTTGACCGACGCATTCCGCACACGCTTGGGTGCCGAATTGAAGTCGTTGGCAGGCAAATCCAAGGCGATGGGCCGATTCCTGCGCCATGTGCGGTTGGTTTCCTTGCGTGACGTGGCCGGAGGTCGTGCCACTGACGTGATTCTGTCGATGTGCTATGCGAAAACCACGCACGGACGTCTGCTTCAGCAGTTCGGCCCGCTCGAAAGCACAGGCGGTCGCGGACTGTTGCTGGATGCCTGGCATTGGCGGACCACAGCTTGGATATTGTGTCGGCCTTTGGTTCCGAAGATTTGGACGAAGAACGACTGCACCAGTCCGGTCCTCGGTTCCTGAAGACCATGTTGACGTGGGCCGAACAGCTTGACGACCGTCCGGTGCTTCCGTTGCGTGATGCGGCAGGCGGCAACGTGCTGTTCGACGATATCGCCGACAGGTTGCGCGCGCGAGGACTGAACGCTGCTGTTGATTATGGATTCGACAAGGGCGTGAAGATTCCGCTCGTGGTGGGATTGAAGGACAAGCCGTTTGCCTTGGCCGTGCAGACCGATGACGCGAACTTTATGTCCGTGCAATCCACGCGTAGGCGTCATCGTTTGTCGGCACAGGATCTCATTTCCTTGGGCTGGAATGTGATGACCGTCTGGAGTGTCGCCGCCTTCGTGAACCCCGATAAGGAAGTCGACCGTATCGTCAGCCGTATCGGTGAGATCTATCGCGAGGTTGAATAACCATGGCGGAATACTCGGCTACACGGCGCACACCGCGCAAGCACAAGCGCGTGGTGATGAAGGGCACTGAGCAGTTTGACGCTGACGGTGTCAAACTCGAGCCCGGAGACATGCAGACCGACCAACAACGGCAATCCGACGACGACAAACGCATCCTCGGCGAACTGCCGCCGCATTGGGCCGTTTTTAACGAGCGCGAGTAGGAGTTGGGGCGCACTCTGTGCGCCCCAACACTGTGTTTCCGCAGCCGACAGGCTGCGGAAAACACAGTATCGGCCGAAGGCCGATTCCGCTTCCTACCGCACAACGGCCATAATCGCTCCGGCCTGTTGCAGCTCCATAACCTTGGCCGCGGCCTCCGGCGGCATTGCGAACGACACCAGTCGGTCGTTGCTTCCCAATGCGCCAGTCGTATCCGGTTTGTCGACATTCATCACCGTGGCGTTCTCGGCCAGCGTGCAATCGGCACCTTCGCAACCGACGGCGGAAACCAGTCTCACCTGATCGCCGGCCAATACATCGTCGACGCTACTGGCCAAGCGGACTTCAATCACCGTAGTGCCGGTCGGTGCTACGGGCGCATCTCTGGCCATATGCGTGGAAATGGGATCGGCTGCTTCGATATCGATTTGCGCTACCTTGCCCACCACATCCTCAATATTGCACGCCCAAGACGGGCCTATCGCAGATACCGGCATATCAGCCAACTGAACGTCGGCGGCCAGAATAATGTCACCCCGTCGAATCGAGCGGGCGGCCACCACCATCGGCTCGGTCTCCACCACGGCCAATACGGCTTCAAGCCCAAACAACACTGCGAGTCCCACGCACAACGCAGCAGTGAGTCGCGCAAGGCATCCGCCATGCGCCGTCGCCGCAATGAGCCGCGCGCAGGCGGCTTAATAAACGAAAAGGTCACCATGCAACCATGGTGACCTGAAGTTTTTCGTAAGCGCAAGCTGAATCGACCTATGTGGTTCTAGCTTGCCAAGTTATCCACAACGCTTCAAACCCGTGCAACAGACAGTGCCCGTAGTGCCAATATCCGCGGCATACCGCCGTCGACACCGTCGCTTACAGAGGAAAAACGGGGAGCCGACCTTACTTGCCGGATTTGTCGGTGCGGTAGAATCCGTGACCCTTGAACTCAATCGGCACGGCGGAATACACCTTGCGCACCTGCTCCTGCGAGCACTTGGGGCACACGGTAATCGGGTCGTCATTGAACGACTGCTGTTCGGTGAAGTCATAGCCGCAGTTCTTGCAACGGTAATGATAGGTAGGCAACGGATTCCTCCAACAAAGTCATATTTCTCGCGCATGGCGTGCAACACCATGCCGTGCAACCGTTCATATCCTAGTCGCCGCCCTGACACATTGGCGTTACGGTCTTACTAGCCAGCCTGCTTTTGCCACTCTGGTTCCATCGGCCAGTGTGCGTGGCTGGTTGGTCAGTCTGGCTTGCGCCGAGTATCTTGGCCGGCCGGTCAACTCAGCCGGCCCGATTCGCCAAGCGCCGGTATCCCCCGGCGTCAGCACTCCGTCGGCCGGCACATCATGTGGTTCGGCCGGCAAATCGGTGTCCAACACCTCCCACGGCCAGCACACCGCAATCAGGGGCACGCGGGCTTGCGTCGAGCCAAGGCCCGGTCATACCAGCCGGCTCCACGCCCCAGACGATTGCCTTGCGGGTCCACTGCCAAAGCCGGGGCGATGACCAGATCGGCCTTCTCCACGCTTCGGGCGGTAGAACTGCGCCAGTTGGCTCATCGGGTCTGTGATGGACGGTGCTGGGATAGCTGCAGCTACCGGCATTGTTCGCGCCACCCACTGCATCCATCGAGCGCAAGGATTCCAATGAATCCAGCACACTCCAGCCAATTTCCAACCCAGATCCCAATCGTGGCACCAACACGTGGCAGCCATGAGCCAACAGCCATCGCAACAGTGGCCGGGTTTCGATTTCCGAACCCATCGACACATATGCCGCCACTGTGGAACCATCCTGAATCATGTGTGCCGGGAACCGTCGCACCAGCAATTCACCGGCCGCTCCACGTTCTTCCGCTGGAATGCGCTTGCGCCGAGACAGTATATGGTGGCGCAGCGTCGCTTTATCCATCTTTTCTGTTTTCTCCGTGCCGCTGTGGTCGCTGCCGATATTCATGCCATTGTCCGCTTCGCTCATACCGCACAATCTAGTGTTTCCACCGTAAAACGAAAGTGGCCGAGGCGAAGGCGCAAGCCCTTCATATGGCTACAATAAAGGCCGTGTCAGTTTTCCAGTCGATTAAAGAGGCGTTCAAGCTGGACCACCAGATCCGTCCGCCGCGCCTCACCCATCCCGGTTTCCCGATAATCCTGCGCCCCCTGACCATGGACGATGAGGACGGCTGGAACGAAGTGCGCTGGCGCAACAACGACTGGCTGGCGCCTTGGGAATCCGGCGACCCGATGCATGGCGGCTCCATCACCTTCAATCAATGGGTGCAGCGACAGCGCCGTAATGAGCAGCATGGCGTCGGCGTGATTTTCGCCATCGAATACCAGATGCGTATCGTCGGCCAGATTTCGTTGGGAGCATCGTGTATGGTGCCATGCGTACCGGCGTGGTTGGTTATTGGGTCGATCAACGGTGCGCCGGCCGCGGATTCGCGCCAATGGCACTGGCCATGCTTGCCGATTGGGCGCTCGGAGACCCATTCGGGCCCGCGTTGCATCGGCTGGAAATCGCCATTCTGCCGGATAATGCGCGTTCTTTGGCTGTGGTGCGTAAGGTCGGAGCCCATCATGAGGGACTGCGCGAGCGGTATATGTATGTCAATGGCCAGTGGCGTGACCACGTAACGTTTGCGCTGTTGGCTGAAGATATGGGGCAAGGGTTCGCCGCTAGACTCGCCGCCGCCGGTTCCAGATAAGCGTCGACCGGAAGAATTCCGCTCCGACACGCCCGGACGGAAAGCCCCAGTTCGTCGGCACGTCTCCTATCCTTGACTCTATGGGTTATGAGTCACTGAGCACTGTCGTCGTGCTGGTGATTGTGGCGATTATTATCGTTGTATGGCTGCCCGTACGTACGGCCAACGGCATGAAACGTGTGGACGAGCACCGGCAGGATCGTTATTCGCCTTCCCTGCATATCGTTGATGCAGAGAACGGCAGACGATTCGGAGACATCAAGCCGCATAAGGCGAAAGGGGCAGCAATGCCAGCATCAACACCGTCAGCGAGGCTGACATCTGAGCACATCGCCCATGTGCGGGAACTGCGCCGCGCGGCCATCCGCCGCCGGCAGATTCTCGCCGTATGCCTGCTTGCCATAACCGTGTTGGTGTTTGCCGTATCGTTCCCCCTGCATTTCAGTCCGCTGCTTGCTCTTATTCCGTTCGTGCTGTTGCTGCTGGTGCTGGTGCTGGGAGCCAATGCCTCACGCCAGGCCCGGCAATGGGAGCGCAAGGTGGTCCGCTACGAGCGGGCTCATAGCGGTACGGGCTGGTCCAAGAAACCGTCTGCCGAGTCCAAGGACAGCAAGCGTGTGAACAAGGCCGAACCGGTTGCGGCCGTAACTGCGCCTGCCGAGAAACCTGCCGAGCAGATTGAGGATGCTGCCACCGAGGTCATGGAACAGCGGCAGATTCGCCGCGCGTTACGCGATGCCGAGATTGAGCAGGCCAAGGCCAAGGCGTTGCGTCAGTCCGCCGCCGCATATCAGGCCGCGGAAGAGCACGCCAAACAGTCTGAGAAGTCTGATATTGCACAGTCCGCCGCCGATAAGCCTGCCGCCGAGCCGTCTGCTATGGTCGATGAATCCGCCGACCGTAAGTCCGCTGCCGAAACCAGCGAATCTTCCGCCACACCTGATGCCTCCGTTCGCACAGACAAGTCGATTGAGTCGGACAAGTCCGTCGCCCCTCGAGTTGAACCATCGCTTACGGTGCGTGACGAGCGCGATGAGCGCGACGATGCCGCTGCCGCTGCCGATGCCACGTCGGAACTGGTCAGCGTACGCCCTGCCCGAGCACTGGACGTCTTCGATATGTCCACCTCGCAGGATCTCATCTCCTTCACTTTGGGTGGGGAACATAACGCCGACAACGCTCCGGAAAGCTTGGAGATCAAGTCGACCCGTCAGGTGTCCAAGGCGGAACCTGTCGAACCCGCAGTGGCGGAAAAGTTGATTGACGAGGCCCGAGCCGTCAAGGCCGCGGACGACGCCAAGGCCGCCGATGCGGGCAAGGCTGTCAGTGCCGGAAACGCTGTAGACACTGAGCCGGAGCAGCGCGATGATGCCGATACGGACGCCGATGACGAGGCTGCAAACGCCGCCCAGCGAGCCGCATTCCACGAATCCGAGGAGCGTGCCGACGTCGAAGCGCCAGCGGCGACCACCGATTCGTTGGGCGCAGGCCTGGACTCCATTCTTGCCCGCCGCGGCAACTGAGCGTTGCGATTCGACGATTTTCTCTCACAGCGTTAGCACTCGAGTTGGCAGAGTGCTAATAATCGCGCTACGATGTGTCCTAGCGCAAAGGGACAACGCAAGTGATCGTCAGCCTCTTGAGGCGTTCTGGCGCGGCATTATCGAACTACAAGTAGATACGAGGTGACCCACAGTGTCGATTAAGCTCACACCGTTGGAAGACAAGATCATCGTCAAGCAGGCCGAGGCCCAGACCCAGACCGCTTCCGGTCTGTACATTCCGGACAACGCCAAGGAGAAGCCGCAGCAGGGTGAAGTCCTGGCCGTTGGCCCGGGCCGTCGTGACGACAAGGGCGAGCGCATCCCGATGGATGTCAAGGTCGGCGACAAGGTGCTGTACTCCAAGTACGGCGGCACCGAAGTCCACTACGAGGGTGAGGACTACCTCATCGTCGGCGCCCGCGACATTCTCGCCATCCTCGGCTGATTAGTCGCCTAGCGAACTTCAACAACCCCGACTGTTCCCGCGGATAGTCGGGGTTTTCTCTTGCTAGGCGGAAAGGGGCTCCCCCTCAGAGAGGGGAGCCGAAAGCTGCTCCCACCAAACGCCCAGCCATGCCTGCTATGCATAAAGGTGCATGCGCGCAACGTAGTTGAGTTCGGCGTTGCACCGCATCTACACTGGGTAACGGATTGGGGTCCCTATGGAAGAGGCTCAGTTGGCGACTTGGCCGAGCGGCTTAAGACATTTTGCACAAGACGGCAGTAGGTCGACGGTATGTTGTTTTTTCCGTGTCGCAGGTTCGTGGTGTCGTCGCTGTGCCAATGGTTGTCTCTCTACCGACGCTGAGTGCCGTGGCATGAGGCCAGCGTCGGCAGTGGGCCACGAAATGGCGATGCGCCGATGCTGAGCCGCGTTGGCGTCGTTATAGGGCCAGTTTTTGGACCATTGCCGACGGCAAATCGGCGTTTTGTGTCGGCGACGGTCCACTGGCGGTCTGCCGACGATAAGTGCCGTCATCGTCGGCAGACGCCAGGTATTGTCCCTGTGCCGACGTAAAAAGCCCTGCCATCGTCGTCACCGAGCCATCTTGTGACTCACTGACGGCGGCAGCAGGGCGGAAGAGGCCGAAATCATGCGCGCGGTGCGGTCTCACACCTCGAATCCGGCCTCCACCAGCGCGTGATCGATGTCGCGAATCAAATCGTCCGTATCCTCCAGACCCACGGCCAGACGGAAGAAGCCGCGGTGGAACTCAGGCGGGTACAGGTACTGGCGCTCGTCATCCTCACCGAGGAACACGATCAGCGATTAGTCATGGCCGAGCGAGACGGCAGACGTAATCACATTGAGCTTGGAAACGAATCGGGTGTGCCCGTCGTGGTCGGTGTCGAGGCCAAACGACAGCACGCCGCCGAACCCGGAGTCCGGGCGGGCCAGCTGGCTGGCCGCCACCTTGTGGTGCAGGTGCGATTCCAGACCGGGGTACGCCACGAAACTCACCACATCCAGCGATTCGAGATGCTTGGCAATCGCCAAGGCCGAGGGGTCGTAGGGCAGCGCGTAGGCGTTCGCCAGCGTGATGGGGCGACGGATCGCGCCGGTTTCGGCGTCGACCCCGTTACCGAGGTGAATGGCCAGCGTGCCGAATCCGAGCGGCTGGTCGTCGAATGATTGTCCGTGATGTACAAGATCAGAAGCCATGCGCCCAGCATGCCAGCATGCGCCGTGCGCGCAAACAGGCGACATCGCTCGAAAACCGCGCCATTGCAAGGTTCTAGAGCACCATATAAGAAAAATGATTGGGTGAAGTGCGGGGTGCAGCCTTGGTCGGGGCTGTTTGCAGGCCGAAGCGGGCCCTGAAAACACGCTGTGAGACACGCCGATAAAACCGCAGAATTCCGCGGTAAAACAAGGTTCGCGTAGGGGCCGATTTGCATACCTGGAAAATCTGTGGTTATATAGCCAAGTTGCCTGTTGAGGTCAAACACCGCGGCGGGAAACAGACTGGCGGATTTCCCAAGCGGTCAAAGGGAGCTGACTGTAAATCAGCCGCTTCGTGCTTCAGTGGTTCGAATCCACTATCCGCCACGCCCCGATAGCTCAGTGGTAGAGCACTTCCTTGGTAAGGAAGAGGTCGTGAGTCCAATTCTCACTCGGGGCTCTCTGGCGGGGTAGCTCAGCTGGCTAGAGCG
>ENA-OQDF01000619-OQDF01000619.1-human-gut-metagenome-genome-assembly--contig:-NODE-619-length-14816-cov-2.429165_pt1 | contig 14816 bp, 22 predicted proteins | sample MGYA00242769_ERZ504597 | MGnify/ENA primary metagenome ERZ504597 (study PRJEB26092, sample SAMD00036305) | human gut metagenome | host: Homo sapiens | study: EMG produced TPA metagenomics assembly of...
CCTTCGGGCTGACCCTGCCGCCTGAGGAAGCGCAGTATCTGGAACTGTATCTCTCCGCCTATCTGGGCGCAGAGGACCCTTGGGGTAGCGCACAGGAGATGGAGTTGCGGAATCTGGAAGCCGCCCTTATCCGGGAAATGGAAAAGGCGCTGCACACAGACCTTTCCGGTTACACCTCCCTGCGGGATGACCTGTACTGCCACCTGCGCCCCATGCTGCTGCGGGTGGAGCAGAACATTCGTACCGAAAACCCCCAGCTGGACACCATCCGCACCGCCTACCCCGGCCTGTGGAAAGCCACCCGCGCCGCCTGTGATGCGGTGCAGCAGCAATTCGTCCTGCCCGCCATCTCGGACGACGAAGCGGCGTACCTTGCTATGCACTTTGGCGCAGCGCTGGAACAGAATGCCATGTTCCGGCTGCGGCTGCGGGTGGTAGTGGCCTGTCCGCTGGGCATGGGCTCCAGCCGCTTTCTGTCTTCCCGGCTGGGAAACGAGTTCCCCTCTTTGCAGGTGGAGGGGTGCTGCTCGGTGCGGGAGCTGAACACTGCCGACCTGCGCCGGAACAAGATCGACTTCATTGTTTCCACGGTCCCGCTGGAACTGGAATATCCCGCAGTCTGCATCAGCCTTCCCTGCTGGAACCGGACCGTGCCGTGCTGAAGGACGCTATCACGCGGTACAGCCAGAACCGCGCAGAACCGGAACCGGCGGTGCAGCCTGTGCAGGATACACCGCACGCAGGCTCCAAGCTGCAGTATTATGTACGCTTGACCCGGTCCATGACCGGGCTGCTGGAACATCTGACCATCCAGCCCGTCAAGGCTCCCGGCAGCCGCGCTGCCTCATCCATGCAGCGGCGCAGCTGTTCTGCCCGCAGGAAGCGGACGCCCGGCTGGTGGAGCAGCAGCTTCGCCGCCGCGAGACGCTGGGCGATACCTACATCAAACCCCTGTATGCCCTGCTGCTCCATTGCAGGACAAGTGCGGTAAAGGACTGCCGCTTGGGCTATCTGCAGGCACAGCCGCCGGTCTATGAGCCGGGGCGCATCGTGCTGGGGGCACTGGTGCTGCTGGCTCCGGACGACGGGAACGGCGTCCCGGTGGAGGTCATGCAGAATGTCAGCGGGCAGCTGATCGAAACGCCCCGGCTGATGGAGGCACTGCGCACCGGCCAGCAGCAGGAAGCGGCAGACCTGTTGGAACAGGGCTTTGATCGCACCTTTTGCAGACTGCAAACCGCCGCATACAAAATGAACTGAAAACGCACTCCCGGCTTTTGCCTTTTTGGGCAGAGCCGGGAGTTTTTGTTGCTGTAACAAGATACCTATTAGAGAACTTTTGAACTAAAAATCATGTATCCCAGAAAGTTGGCGAAAAGCACCAAAAACGCGCAGTGCGATTTGTTGAAACAACAGCTTGACACGGGCGAGAACTGTTGGTATTATAATGCCAGAGCTTTCGTTTCAACAGTTTCGAATTTCGTAACAACAATCGTGAAGGAGGCTGTTGTTCCCATGATCTACACCGTAACATTGAATCCGGCGCTGGACAAGACCGTTGAGATCCCGAACCTTGCGCTGGACACCGTAAACCGGATCACCAAGATGCGTACCGATCCCGGTGGCAAGGGCATCAACGTCAGCAAGGTGATCGCAAAGCTGGGCGGGACCAGCAAGGCTATCGGCATTCTGGCCGGTAACAGCGGCAGGGCCATTCAGGAAGCACTGGATGCCGAAGGGCTGGCACATCACTTCCGGTTCGTGCCCGGCGAGACCCGCACGAACCTGAAGGTCATCGACCCGGAAAACCACACCAACACCGACATCAACGAGCCGGGCATCGAGGTAGATGCCCCGGAGCTGACCGCCCTGCTGTACGACCTGCTGAAGGAACTGAAGCGGGGGGATATCGTGGTGCTGGCAGGCAGCCTGCGAAGGGTGCCCCCAAGGACACCTACTACACATGGTGGAATCCTGCAAAAAAGCCGGCGCAAAGGTCTTTCTGGACGCGGACGGCGAGCTGCTGGCCGAGGGCCTGAAAGCAGCGCCCTATCTGGTCAAGCCCAACAACGACGAGCTTTCCCGCATGATGGGCCGGGAGCTGAAAACGCTGGATGAACTGGCCGATGCCGGTCAGGCGCTCATCCGCAGGGGCATCGAACATGTGGTGGTGTCCATGGGCGGTCGGGGTGCGCTGTATCTCCGCAAGGACAGCGTGATCTACGCTCCGGCACTGAAGGTCAAAGTGGGCAGCACGGTGGGTGCCGGCGACAGCGTGGTCGCCGCTCTCGCCTACGCCGAAGCGGAAGGCTTAGCGAAGAAAACACCGTTCGCCTGTCCATCGCCACAGGAGCCGCCAATGTGATGTGCAGCGGCACACAGGCCGCAGAGCGCAGCCAGATCGAAGAACTGCTGCCGCTGGTCACCTTCCAGCATTTGTAAAACTTCTTGAAAACACAACGGTAACTGTTATAATAAAAGGAGAGTTTCATTATGAAAGTCAAAGCTGTTCGTCTGCACGCCGCCAACGATCTGCGTCTGGATACTTTTGAACTGCCGGAGATCAAGGACGATGAGATCTTGGTCAAGGTCGTTTCCGATAGCATCTGCATGTCTACTTACAAGTGCGCCATCCTCGGCACTGGTCACAAGCGTGTGCATCCGGATGTAGCCGAGCACCCCGCCATCATGGGCCATGAGTTCGCCGGTGATATCGTCAAGGTGGGCAAGGCGCATCAGGATAAGTTCAAGCCCGGCATGAAGTTCACCTTGCAGCCCGCCCTGAACTACAAGGGCACCATGTGGAGCCCCGGCTACTCCTACGAGTTCTTCGGCGGCGACGCCACCTACTGCATCATCCTGCCGAGGTCATGGAGCTGGGCTGCCTGCTGGAGTACAAGGGCCGCGCTTACTACGAGGCCTCTCTGGCCGAGCCTATGAGCTGCTCCATCGGTGCTTTCAACGCCGCCTACCACACCAAGATGGGGGTGTACCATCACGATATGGGCATCAAGAAGGGTGGCAAGCTGGCGATTCTGGCCGGTGCAGGCCCCATGGGTCTGGGTGCTCTGACCTACGCACTGCACCGTGATGTGCGCCCCGGCATGGTGGTGGTCACCGATATCAACGAGGATCGTCTGGCCCGTGCGGAGTCCCTCTTCCCCCCGAAGGAGGTCAAGGAGAAGGACGGCATCGACCTGTACTTCGTCAACACCGCCAACATGGCAGACCCCGCTGCCGAGCTGCGGGAGCTGACCGGCGGTACCGGCTTTGATGATGTGTTCTGCTACGCCCCCATCGCGCCGGTGGTGGAGCTGTCCAGTGCTGTGCTGGGTCGTGACGGCTGCCTGAACTTCTTTGCAGGTCCCACCGACAAGCAGTTCAGCGCCAAGATGAACTTCTACGATGTGCACTACAATTCTACCATGTCATGGGCACCACTGGCGGTAATACCGCCGACATGATCGAGTCGCTGGAACTGACCGCCGCTAAGCGCATCGATCCGGCTGTGATGGTCACCCACATCGGCGGTCTGAACGCCGCTGCCGAGACCACCCTAAACCTGCCCAAGATCCCCGGCGGCAAAAAGCTGATCTACACCCACCTGACCATGCCCCTCACCGCCCTGACCGATCTGCGTGCCAAGGGCGAACAGGACAACGACCCCCGCTATACCGCACTGGCTGACATCGTGGATGCCCACAACGGCCTGTGGTGCCCGGAAGCAGAGGAATATCTGCTGGCAAACTTCAACCCGGAGGACTAAGCGGAACGTGCCATGGGACAGGACAAACGCAGACTGGAGGAATCCCCCATGGAACAACGCCGCAATCAGATCGTGGAGCTGGTGAACCGCAAAGGCAGCATTAGCTTTGCCCAGCTCAAGGAAGCTTTCCCTTCCGTTTCGGAAATGACCCTGCGCACCGACCTGAAAGCACTGGATGAAGCCCGCCGTGTGGTGCGGTGCATGGCGGTGTCAAGTCGGTGGAGCAGGTGGTAGGCACAGACGACCTGCTGAGCCGCGTTCCGCCCGCAATGCCGAAGCAAAGCAGATCATTGCCGAAAAAGCCACTGCTCTGCTGCGCCCCAACACCACCCTGTTTCTGGATTCCGGCAGCACCGCCACAGCAGTGGCCCGGTGCATCCCGGATCAGCCCATGCTCATCTACACCAGCGGCCTGAGCTGCGCCATGGAGCTGGCAAAGCTGGAAAAGCCCCATGTGTCCCTGCCGGGCGGCAGCCTGAACCGGTTCAGCATGAGCGTCTGCGGTGCACAGAGCATCCAGACGATGGAGGGCATCAACTTTGATCTGCTGCTGCTGGGCGTGACCAGTTACAGCCCGGAAACCGGTTTTACCTGCGGCGTGGAGGATGAAGCACGGCTCAAGCAGACCGTGCTCCGCCGCTGTGAGCAGAAAGCCGTGCTGCTGGATTCCTCCAAGATCGGACTGAAAAGTACATTCCACATCTGCGAGCTGTCCGAGGTGAATATCATTATCTCGGACGGAAAGCTGCCCGCAGCGTTTTTACAGGCCTGCCGGAACGCAGGCGTAACGGTACTATAAAAGGAGCATTATTATGAAGATCATCCGCGCAAAAGATTATCAGGATATGTCCCGCAAAGCGGCCAACATCATCTCCGCACAGGTCATCATGAAACCGAACTGTGTGCTGGGTCTGGCGACCGGCGGCACCCCGGTGGCACTTATGCCCAACTGGTGGACTGGTACAACAAAGGCGATTTGGATTTCTCCGAGGTCACTACTGTCAATCTGGATGAGTACCGCGGCCTACCCAAGGAGCACCCCCAGAGCTACTGGTATTTCATGAACGAGAACCTGTTCAGCAAGGTGAATATCGACCCGGCCAAGACCAACCTGCCGGACGGCACCAATCTGGACACTGCCGCCGAGTGTGCCCGCTACAATGGCGTCATCCACAAGCTGGGCGGCATCGACCTGCAGCTGCTGGGCATCGGCCCCAATGGTCATATCGGCTTCAATGAGCCGGGCGAAGCCTTTGAGCTGGAGACCCACTGCATCGACCTTGCGCCCACCACCATCGAAGCCAACAAGCGCTTCTTTGACGGCAATGAGGAGCTGGTGCCCAAACAGGCATACACCATGGGCATCAAGACCATCATGCAGGCACGCAAGGTGCTGGTGGTAGCCAACGGTAAAGCCAAGGCACAGGCCGTCAAGGACGCGTGACCGGCCCTGTGACCCCTGCCTGCCCCGGCAGCATCCTGCAGCTGCATCCGGATTGCATCCTTGTGGCAGACGAGGAAGCACTGAGCCTGCTGTAAACTCCCAAAGCCAACCTCTTCATTTACCATAACTTCGTCTGATCCTTCAGCCAAACGCAGTACAGGCCAGACCCGTGAAACCGGGTCTGGCCTGTACTGCGTTTTTCGTTATGGTTTAATCTTCAAGTCTGCTGTGGTCGCAGCCAAGTGAGAGATAGTGTTCCATCTCGCCACTCAGAACGAGTTGTGCATACTCCAAGGGCTTATTGTACAGCAGCCAGTCAAGTTCTGCCCGCTGTGCCGGGGTGTTGCCGTACTCATCCTCGACGGCGATGCAGTCGATGGCAAGGGCGGTGCCATCCTCGAACCGGGCTTCCACCCGGTTGGTGTCCGTATTGTAGCGGCAGGAAAGCAGTTTATTCATGGTGAACCTCATTTCTATATCAAACGGTGTCTGTTCGGATGTCCTAAACCCTGCCATAAAACCGGTGTTGATTTGTCCATTGGGCTTTGTTTTGCCCGTCTGCACATTTTGCACACTTTTGCACACCTGAATAGCTGGATAACGGTTGCAAAGCATTACACTGTATGCAAATAATGCGGTGTGTGCAAGGCGTGTTTTGCGATGATACGATAAAAATAACGTTTCTTCGAACTTTTGAAATTTGACGAATGATGCACCTTGGATTCTTTTAATCAGAGGGCCAGGGATTCGAGTTCCCTCGAGCGCACCAAAATCCCACGAAGAATCGTAAGATTCTTCGTGGGATTTTCTTTTTATACGCCATTTGCACGGCCTCTGCACGGTCCGCATTTTTCGTGTCAGATGGAGTAAGTCTGTGAATTACTCTGCAATTCGTGCTATTTTTTGCAATTCAGGTCAGCAAAGCCAGGCGGAGCTGTGCTTTTACGGCAGGGTCTGCGTCCTTCAGAAGCTCCAACAGTGCCGACATGGAGATGGTCGGTTCTGCTTCAACCGGGGCAGCCTGCACAGGTGTTGTTTCCTGTACGGCTTTCACATCACCGCCGGAGATCATCAGTTGGTAAGCAGAGCGCAGGCTGCGCGATGGAATCGCTGAATAGCACAAAAGCATGTTGGAGTCCAGATGTAAAGAAAAAACGGCAAAGCAGGTAAAATTCACTTTACCGTTTTATAGCAATTCAACTTCTTCATGTAACAGCAACAGCGTTGAATTGCATATCGCAAATTGCTGTTTTAACGTTCCACTAATTTCTTGCCTTGCGATCAAGAAAGCACGTCTGCTAAACGCTCTACATTGAAAATATAATCGTACACTGCTATAATAAAATTGTGATATTATCACCAAAATTCGAGATGCAAAGCGTTTGCGATTGGCAAACATTCAGGAGGAACGCATGGTAACAGGAGCCATTAAAAATAAGGTAGACAAGATCTGGACGGACATTTGGGCAGGCGGCATCACCAATCCGCTGACCGTCATTGAACAGCTGACCTATCTCATGTTCATCCGGTCACTGGACGAGAAAGAGCTTGCCACCGAAGATTTTGAGAACATGGCGGGCGAAAAGATGGAGCACATCTTCCCGGCCAGCGAAGCAGGACAGTCTATGCGGTGGAGCCGCTTCAAGGATAAAGATTCCCGCGAAATTTTCCTGACCATGCAGCAGCGGGTGTTCCCTGCCATCAAAAAGATGAAATATGGCCGTCTGCCGGATTTTGACGCAAACGGCGAGCTGGTGGAGATTGCAGACGACCCCACCCGCCCGGATGAGGCAACACCGCCTTTGCGCGGTATATGGACGATGCCATGTTCCTGATCCCCACGCCGCAGGTGCTGCAAAAGATCATCACCGGGCTGGAAGATCTTTACACCCACGACATTGCCGACCTTGATATGCAGGGCGACCTGTACGAGTATATGCTGGGCAAGCTGGCAACCGCAGGGCAGAACGGCCAGTTCCGCACGCCCAAGCACATCCGTGACATGATGGTGGAGCTGGTGCAGCCCACGCCGGACGACTTCATCTGCGACCCCGCCTGCGGCACGGCGGGCTTTCTGGTGTCCAGTGCGCAGTACCTCCGCGCCCACTACGAGGACAGCATGACCCCGGAGCAGTGGCAGCATTTTGCCGGCCCGATGTTCACCGGCTTTGACACGGACCGCACCATGCTGCGCATTTCGGCCATGAATCTGATGCTCCACTCCATCACGAACCCGGAGATCGACTACAAGGACAGCGTGTCGAAGCAAAACTCCATTTGCAGCAAGTATACCGTTTGCCTTGCGAACCCGCCGTTCAAGGGCACCGTGGATGCCGAGAGCATCAATGACGACCTGAAAGCCGTCACCAACACCAAAAAGACGGAACTTCTGTTTCTTGCGCTCTTCCTGCGGATGCTCAAAACCGGCGGACGCTGCGCCTGCATCGTGCCGGACGGCGTTTTGTTCGGTTCCAGCAAGGCGCACCAGAGCATCCGAAAAGAACTGATTGAAAACCATCAGCTGCGGGCGGTCATTTCTATGCCCTCCGGCGTGTTCAAGCCCTACGCAGGCGTGTCCACGGCGGTGCTGGTGTTTACCAAGACCGGCGCGGGCGGCACCGATAAGGTGTGGTTCTACGATATGAAAGCCGACGGTTTCTCGCTGGACGACAAGCGCACCGAGGTGAAGGAAAACGACATCCCGGACATCATCGCCCGGTTCCAGAACCTCAACGCCGAAACTGACCGCAAGCGCACCGAGCAGAGTTTCTTTGTGCCCAAAGCGGAAATTGCCGCCAATGGGTACGATTTGTCCATCAATAAGTACAAAGAGACCGAGTATGTGCCGGTGGAGTATCCCTCGACCACGGAGATTCTTGCTGACCTGCATGAGCTGGAAATGGAGATCACCAAGGGTTTGGCAGAGTTGGAGGAGATGGTGTGATGGCGAAGTTGGGAGAGTGTTTTTCTGTTATCAGATGGTGCATCGATAAGGCAAACAGATGGCGCAGGTGGTTTTCCGATTACACGAATTGAAACTATTGCAGATAAGACTATAAATAGAGAAAAATTTGGTTATGCGGGAATTTATGATCTTGCCCAATACAGGGATTATATCCTTCAAGACGGCGATATTCTAATGTCTCATATCAACAGCGAAAAACATCTTGGGAAGGTTGCATTATATCGAAACGAGACGATGAACAAATAATCCATGGCATGAATTGTTAATGCTTCGTGCAGACACTCAAAAGGTGATTCCAGAATATGCCAAATACTATTTTGAATCACAAAAGTTTCTGAGACAGATTGGACGCATTACAAAAAAATCGGTAAATCAGGCAAGTTTTACAGTTACAGCACTAAAGGAACTTGAAATTCCATTAGCCAGCATTATTGTTCAGCGAGATATCTCTGAAAAGTTAAAGAAAGTAGATTGGCTGGTTTCTCTCCGCAAGCAGCAGCTTGCCAAACTAGACGAACTGGTAAAGGCGCGGTTTGTGGAGATGTTTGGAACATTTCCGGCAAATCCATTTAGATGGAGTATAGGAAAAATTCAAGATGTTGTTTCAGATGTACGATATGGTTCTAGTCGTCCTGCCGTAGAAGGTGGAAAATATCCATATTTAAGAATGAACAATATTACATACAGTGGTGAGCTGGACTTGCGCGACACAAAGCGAATCGACATTCCGGATAGTGAACTGGACAAATGCACGGTTCGCCGAGGCGATGTTCTGTTTAACAGAACAAACAGCAAAGAACTTGTTGGAAAAACCTGCGTGTACAATCGAGATGAATTGATGGTGCTTGCGGGGTTTGTAATTAGAGTACGTATTAATGAGAGGATACGACCGGAGGTTCTTTCTGCATTTCTCAATATGGATTTCTCAAAACGAATGCTGATTGGTATGTGTAAAACGGCAATCGGACAAGCAAATATTAATGCGAAAGAACTGCAAAATATTGACTTATATATACCACCAATTGAATTGCAAGATCAATTTGTGACTTTGAAAAACAAAATAGATCAGCAAAAGCAGACCGTACAGCAGAGCCTTGAAAAGCTGGAACTGATGAAAAAGGCACTGATGCAGGAATATTTTGGGTAACTCCCCCAGTCGCCTGACGGCGCCAGCCCCCTCAAAGAGGGAGCCTTTGACGTGGCGGTGCCGAAAAGCCTCCCTCCTTGAGGGAGGTGGATGCGAGCAAAGCGAGCAGACGGAGGGAGTTTAATGAGATTAAAAAAGCATATAGAGGCGGTGATAATAACGTGACCTTTAAAAAACTTAAAATTAAATTATGGCTACAAGAAAACAAAAAAATTCTGTGGTTACTAGAACTGATTTTTACTATAATCCTTGTGTTTTTATTTGGAAATAAGATTAAAATTCCAAAAATAAAGTTCTCTTCTGAAGCTATCGGAGTTACAGGAACCTTTTGGGAGCATTTATTGGAGGATTCTTTTCGTTGGCAGGGTCAGTGTGGGTTGCAAAAATGCAAAACAAGGCTCAGCGTGAAGTGCTAAAGAAAAATATCATTTATAAGCCACTCTATGATGAACTTATAAAAAATGACCGGACTCTAAAAGAATATCCATACCCTACGAGTGTAAAACTTAATAATGACCGTCCATCGTATGAACCAATGATAGAGTTTTGCATATGGACTAAGATAAAAGATGATAGTCGTTTTCTCGAAACACCAAAAATCATTGCAGAAAAGATGACTCAGCTCCAACAGGTTGCAGAAGATTTTATAGCAATAAAACAAGTTGCTATAAGGGAACTGAATGGGTGTTGGAAAGAGTCTCAAATCAAATTTGGCATAGAGCCAGAAGGCTATTCCTCAATGGGTGAGTGGAATCTTGCAATTGTTTTGGAGCCAGACAAAGAAATTGCATTAGAAAAACTAAATAAAAGAATGAATGGATTGAGGAACAGCTATGATATAAAAATACTGAGGAACTTTAACGACAACTGCCGGAAAAATCAAAAAATACTAGAAGCAGACTGTATGAAAATGTTATATATCAAAAAGCAAACCGAGATGATAGAAATTCTAACAAAATATATTAAATACGTTGATTTGAGGTATGAAGGGTGACAGAATACGGTTATTCTAAAGAACAGATTTGTGATATTATAAAAAATAGGATGAATGACAACCCAGACCTAAAATACTATATTAACAATGATTATATAGACGAGCTTGTAAATCTTCTAATTGAAGGTATTGCTGAGGCTATTGAAGTCAATACAGCAAAAGCAATGGATGATGTGGCAATTAAAACGGTTCGAGCGATGCGTGGTGTGTGACTCAAAAGAAGGTGCTTTTATGTCCAACTTTACCTTTTGGCAACCAAACCCGAATATTCCCTCTTCGCATCTGCCGCCATCGAGGCCGAGAAAGTGTTCTCCACCTCCCCGGCGATGTGCGCGGTGGGGTGCCGGAAGGCGTTGGAGCTGGCGGTGAAGTGGGTGTATGCGGCAGACAAAACCATCACGATGCCCTACAAGGACAACCTGCAATCCCTGCTGCACGAGCCGAGTTTCCGGTTCGCGGTGGACCGGGATGTGTGGAGCGTGCTGCCCAGCATCGTGAAGGCGGGCAATCTGGCGGTACATACGGGGCATAGTGTGTCGGCGGCGGATGCAGTGTTCAGCTGCGGGGGCTGTTCGACTTCATCCAGTGGGTGGATTACTGCTATGGCACGGACTATGTGGAGCGCTCCTTTGATGAAACAGCCATCCCCGGTGAAAAGGTAACACTGGACGAAAAGAAGATCCGGGAACAGGAAAGTTTACTGTCCCAGAAAGATGCCGAGCTGGAAGCGCTGCGCAAGCAGGTGGAGAGCCTTTCGGCGGCGTACACGGCCAGCAAACAGCAGAACCAGCAGAGCCGCAGTTTCACCGCCGCCGACCTGACCGAGGCCGAGACGCGGCAGAAGATCATCGACATCGACCTCAAGGCCATGGGCTGGAAATTCACCGGGCCGGACGCCGATGTGCGCACCGAGTACGAAGTGGACAACATGAACGGCGTGCTGGGGCAGAAGGGCTATGCGGACTATCTGCTGATGGCAAGGACGGCTTGCCGCTGGCGGTCATTGAAGCCAAGCGCAGCACCAAAGACCCCAACATCGGGCGCAAGCAGGCTCAGCTTTATGCAGACTGTCTGGAGCAGAAGTTTGGCCGCCGTCCGATGCTGTTTACCACCAACGGCTACACCACCTATTCTGGGATGAGCAGAGCGGCCCGCAGCGTGCTGTGAGCGGGGTGTTCTGCAAGGACGATTTACAGAAACTGATGAACCGCCGCACCGAGAAAAAGCCGCTGGACACCATCGAAATTGACGATAAAATCACCGACCGCTACTATCAGAAAAACGCCATCCGGCTGTCTGCGCCCACACTCGCGCAGGGCTTCCGGCGCAATCTGCTGGTCATGGCAACGGGCACAGGCAAGACCCGCACCGCATCCAGCCTGACCGATGTGCTGAGCCGGGGCGTCACGTGACCAACGTGCTTTTTCTGGCCGACCGCACCGCGCTGGTCAAGCAGGCAAAGGACGACTTCAAAAAGTATCTGCCGGACCAGTCGCTGTGCAACCTGTGCTCCTCTAAGGACGATAAGGCCGCGCGCATCGTGTTTTCTACCTATCCCACCATGCTCAACGCCATCGACAACGCCAAGACCAAGGACGGCGTGCCGCTGTTTTCCCCTGCGCATTTTGACCTTATCATCGTGGACGAGAGCCACCGCAGCATTTTCAAGAAATACCGCGCCATTTTTGATTATTTCGATGCGGTTCTGGTGGGCTTGACCGCCACCCCGAAAACCGACGTAGACCGCAACACCTACGACTTTTTCGAGATGGAACACGGCATCCCCACCTACGCCTACGATTACGACACGGCGGTCTACACCGACCATGTGCTGGTGCCTTACTACAACTACGAGGTCAAGACGAAATTCACAGAAGAGGGTATCCACTACGACCAGCTTTCACCGGAGGATAAGGCTCGCTACGAGGACGATTTTGCCGAGGACGACACCCTGCCCACCTTTATCCCATCCGAAAAGCTGAACAAGTTCATCTTCAACGCCAACACCGTGGACACGGTGCTGCAAGACCTGATGGAACGGGGCATCCGGACGGCGGGCGGCGACCGCATCGGCAAAACCATTATCTTTGCCCAGAACAAGCGCCACGCGGAGTTTATCCGGGAACGCTTCGGCAAGCTCTACCCGCAGCTGGAGACCAAGCACCCGGGTTTCATCCAGCGGGTGGTCTGCGATGATGCCTATGCGCAGTCCATCATTGACGACTTCAAGCAGCCGGACAAGCCGCCTTTTATTGCGGTCTCGGTGGATATGATGGACACGGGCATCGATGTGCCGGAGTGTGTGAATCTGGTGTTCTTCAAAAAGTACGCAGCAAAACGAAGTTCTGGCAGATGATCGGCCGTGGTACGCGGCTCTGCCCATCCCTTGCCTGCATGGATGCCATCGACGGCGAATATACGGGCAAACGGCGTTTCTGATCTTCGACTACTGCGGCAACTTGAATTTTTCCGTCAGAAACCCAACGGCTACGAGAGCGCAGACACCAAAAGCCTGTCCGAGAGCATTTTCTGCAAGCAGGTGCGGATCGCCGCCGCGCTGCAGGATAGAGCCTATGCGGACGAAAACTACCAGAACTGGCGCAAGATCTTAACGGAGACCTGCCGCGCCGAGGTGGGAGCGCTGAACCCGGAGCTGGTATCCGTGCGGCTGCACCGACAGGCTGTGGAACACTATCAAAAGCCGGAAGCCTTTGTCAGCCTGACCGAAACGGACAAGGGTACTCTGATGAAAGAGGTGGCACCGCTCATCTCGCTGGACGACAAAGATGAAGCCGCCAAGCGGTTCGATAACTTTGTGTATGCTTGCTGCTCTGTGAACTGGAAGGTCTGCCGGGGCTGGGCCGCGCCCAGAAACAGCTGCGCAATACAGCGGCAATGCTGGAAGGGAAAGCTACCATCCCACAGGTGCAGGCGAAGCTGCCCCTCATCCGGGAGGTGCAGACAGACGAATTTTTGACCTCGCATGATTTGCTCCGCTTTGAGGAAATGCGGCAGGAGCTGCGGGAGCTCATCAAGTTTCTGGTGGACGGTGTAGAAGGGCAAAAGCCTGTCTACACGGCCCTTGCCGACCCGGTACTGGAACAGACCGAGGGCAAAACGCTGGATTCCGGCTACGATTTCGGCGAGTACCGGGAACGTGTGAACCGCTACATCATGGAGCACCGCAGCGATACGCTGGCCATCCACAAGCTGACCCAGAACATTCCGCTTTCCCGGGGCGACTATACCGAGCTGGAACATATCTTCACCTGTGAGCTGGGCAGCAAAGAGGATTATGCACGGGAGTTTCGGGATACACCCTTTGGTCTGCTGGTGCGTAAGTGGCAAAGCTGGACCACGATGCTGCCATGCAGGCATTTTCCAAGTTCATCAACGACGAATCGCTGAATGCGAAGCAGATCGCGTTCGTGCAGAAGATCATTCATTACATCGAGCAGAACGGTTATGTGGAAAGCAAAGCGGTGCTGATGAAACCACCCTTTGACCAGCCCATTCTGTTTACCCGCCTGTTTGATGGCAAAACAGGGAGTGAACTGATGGATACGATCAATTCGGTGAAAGAGAATGCCACCCATGTGACTGCATAAAGCGGTGGAATGTACTGATAAAAACCGGTATAATTCAGGACTATCGAAAAATGAATATCCTGCAACGCAGATGGCAAGTCAGGGAATTTTGAACGATACGCAAGGGACTCTGGCTGATTACCTGATGAGCATCGCACAAATTTCCGTGGAGGATGCCGGAGCGATTTATATCGAGTTGAGCAGCATCCGCGGAATTTTATGGCAAACATCATTCTGCGCATGATTGAAAATTATCACTTCCTGCCCGATATGGCGCAGAAACTGAAAAACAAACAAGCACTGGTGGAAAGCGTAATTGCAAATGAACAGCTGGAGCCTTCCATTACGTCGCCCATCAAAGATGTGTATGATGACCTTGTCAACAGCAAACTGGATATGATCGAGGGCTTCGTGCCGATCTCTGCCATCCAGTATGATGCTAAGATGCAGGAAGCAGAAAGACTTTAAGGGGAGTGCGGCTTGTAGGATTGCTTTAAATTATCGAGTTAATCCGCAGGCTGAATAGATTCACTCGAATCGAACAAAAACGAAAAAATGCCCGCTCACCGTGGAGATCCGGCTCCATCGGTGGGCGGGCATATCCAATAAAACACCAGGATACTATTATGCTTTTCGTACTTCAGCTGGGATCTTGTTCTGGCTCAGATATCCCACAGGGAGGGCGCAGAGGTGGAAACTGCGGCGGCACCTGCGCGCATGGCGGCCATGACGTCGGCTTTGTCCCGCAGCAGGCCGCCTGCAATGACAGGCACCTGTGTGCGGGCGCTGATCTCGGCGATGACCCGGGGCATGATGCCGGGCAGGATCTCAACGAAATCCGGTTTGCCCTGCTCCACTGACCGGACAGGCTGGTCAGCGAGAGGGAATCCAGGATGGAATGCCCGCTGGACGT
>ENA-OQDF01000620-OQDF01000620.1-human-gut-metagenome-genome-assembly--contig:-NODE-620-length-14816-cov-1.387569_pt1 | contig 14816 bp, 20 predicted proteins | sample MGYA00242769_ERZ504597 | MGnify/ENA primary metagenome ERZ504597 (study PRJEB26092, sample SAMD00036305) | human gut metagenome | host: Homo sapiens | study: EMG produced TPA metagenomics assembly of...
AAGTAATATTCGAACATATATCCTTTTTTTTTGTAAGCAATATATTGACAATTTCGATTCTTTTTTTGTTTTGGGGTATTAATGATATTATAAAAATGTCAATTACAGATAGAATAACAGCTTTAACATTAAAGACCGATTTTTCTATTGCGGCAAGTATTATAACGATTGTAACAGCTGTATTGTTAATTTTTTCAATGAAATATTATATACAATTGAGAAGTAAAGATTATGGAATGTATATTGTTTTGGGAATGAAAAAAAATATTGTATTATTAATGATGATGACAGAATATATTGCGGGATATATTTTGTGATCTTTTTTAGGAGTTTTTTTAGGAAACTTTTTTGTTGGTATTCAAAAAATTATTTATTCTTTATATCCCCAATATATACGGATATGTAAAATTCAGATAAATGTATATCGTAATGTATGCATTATGAGTGTGGGTATAATGATTGTAGTGGCAATTATCTTATTAATATGGATGGATAATAAAAATATAAGTTATTTTTTGGAAACAGAAGATGTAAAAGAACAAAGACCTGTGAGTACAAAGTGGATGCTTATGGTTAATGTCGGGGTGTTGCTTCTTGTGATTGGAGAAATTCTGTTTCAAGGGTCAGATGAAATTATACATATTCGCATTTGATTTGGCTGTTAGGAATAATTATAATCGTTTCTTTCTCAGGTGGTATTATATTACAAATATTACGTAAAAAAGAAAAAGCATATTTTTCGCATATATTGTCAATTAATCAATTATATAGCAAGTATCAAAACAATTTATTGATTTTGATTATTTTAATTGCTATTCACTTTTTTTCTTTTACATATTTGAGCGTACAGATGGCAGAGACGCTTCCTTTAAATAAATATAAAAAAAACTATCATTATGATATGATTGGATGACAAATAGCAAAAATCAATATCAGGCAGAAAATATATGTAAGAAATATAAAGGAAAACTTATATCAATACCAGCATTAAGAGTTGTAACATATTATGATGCACAAAATATAGGAATATCAGAAAGTAGTTATAAAAGATTGACTGGCAAAAAAAATAATCTTAAAGGAAAAGAAATTGTATTGGAAATTCAAAGTAAAAATAAGAAAGAAAAAATAGAAGATAATGCATATGAAAAAATATACAAATTACTTTATATGACACAGGATATTGGCAAGGAACAAGATGAAGATAGAAATGCCGCTTTAAAAGATGAAGAAAAAGTATTTAAGATTAAATCGATGTATACAGGAAATTCTATTGGAAAATATTCGACAGATGGTTGGCATGAAAATGTTATTATTTTTTCGGATAAATTTTTTGATAAAAAATGGAATGACGTAAAGAATAAAAAACAGAGATAGCATGGATTAATTTGTATGATATTCCAAAAGAAAAACGTGAAGAAGCATATAATGAATTAAAAGATTTTGATAAAGAAAGTGGAGTAGAGAATAAAATACCAACAATGATTGAAAATAATTATTATAGTACAGAACTGTTTGTAAAGGGGGAGAAAGTACGAGAACTTTTCAACTTTGGGAGCAAAATGTTTTTGATGATACTATTATCAATGTGTGGATTTTTTGTCATCGGCTTAAAAAATCTTACTGAAAAAAAGTGTACATTCGTAAATGTGAGTTTTTAAGATGCTTAGGTATGAAGTCACGGGATAGAGAAAGAATAGTACGAATAGAAGTTAAATTGCTCTCTGAGATTGCAATTTATGGATTTTTTATGGGAATTGTATATGTATTTTCTTATATAAAAAAGGAAATGAAAACAGGTAATCATATAAATATAAGATTTTGGAAATATTGGATTTTTATTCAAGTTATATATATAGGAATTAACTTGGTTTTAGTACAGGGATTTGCTTTTTATATGTCAAATAAAATAGATAGAGAATAATATTTGTAGTATTGTTGTTGGAAATGACAGGGGGGGAAGGCATCCGTGTGATTTCACTTTGAGTAGATAGTCATTATGGATGAAACAATCTTTTGGGTATGTAGAAGATACTTCTTTTTAATAAAGTATAGATAGCGTGTTGATGTAGATAGGAGTTAAAAATGTATTGAATTTTGAGGAATATCTGATTAACATAGGATGTCGATTAGATTTTCAATCGGGCAGTTGCATTATGGTTTGGAAATATCCAAAAACTCAAGATTGCAGAAGCAGACGACTTTTGGTTGTTCTGTATCATAAGAGTTTTAGTAAGTACATAAGTGTTGATCTTATCTGTCTTGGTTTTACAAATTCTATTTTCACAGATGAAGGTAGTGGTAATATACTTTAGTTGAGTAGTCAAGCTACAAAGAGAAGTCAAAAGTCCATAGTAGCTGAATTGTATAGGGGCACAATATAAAAAGAAAGGAAACATATGATGATTAATTTTCTAATTATCATATAAGGGGTAAAATGAAGATATTAATTGTAAAAAATTTGGTTAGAAATTATAGAAAAGCCTATTTTAAAGAAAGTGAAGAAGACATAAAGGTCTTAAAAAAAATCAGTTTTTATGTGTCTGAGGGAGAATTTGTTGGGATCATGGGAAAATCAGGATGCGGAAAAACTACATTGTTAAAAACGTTAGGAATGATAGATAAGCCGACAGATGGAGAAATATATTTCTTGGGTGAAGATACTAGTAAGTTATACGGAGATAAACTCGCGGATATTAGAAATGAAAAAATTGGATTTATTTTTCAGGATTTTTATTTAATGGATAGTTTATCTGTAGAGGAAAATATTATGCTGCCAATGATTATCGGGAAAAAAGAAATACATAATATGAAAAAATTAGCGAGAAAGTATGCAGAACAGTTCCAAATTGGTCATCTTTTAAATAAAAATCCGTATGAACTATCTGGTGGAGAAAAACAAAGGGTTGCTATTTGCAGAGCATTAATTAATAATCCAGAGTTGATTTTGGCCGATGAACCGACCGGGAATTTGGATTCAAAATCAGGAAAATAGTAATAGATGCTTTGAATAAAATTTCTGCTGAATATCATAAAACGATTGTTATGGTAACGCATGATCCACAGATGGCAAGTTATTGTAATCGTATTATTTTATTGAAAGATGGAAAAATTCTTGAAGAAATAGAAAAAGATAAAAGTAATGAAGAATTTTACCAAATGATACTTCAAAAATGGCGGAACTGTAAGTATGAATAAAGAAATATATCAAAGATATTTCAAAAAAAATAAGAATGGCCTTAGTTTATTAATATTAACGATAGGAATAGGGACTATTGTAAGCGGAATAAATCCATATATATATGGAAAAATTATAGATAGCATATCGGAAAAAAATATTTATTCTTTAAAAAGATGGCTACTATTTTTTGGAATCGTTCTAATAGCAACGACGATTTTAGAGGCGATCGAGTCAGTGATAGGAAATCAGCTTACGAATATAACAGAAAATCAAATGAAATTTGATTTATTTAAACAAATTACTTTTATACAGTGTAAAAAATTAGATACATATGAAGAAGGAGAATTATTAAATAAAATAGAATTTGATACGGAAAATATTGTTAGTTATTATTTGGATTGCATCACAAGTATCTTGATGATTGTTTTTAATTTAGGAATTTCCATATATTTTATTTTAAATATTTCAAAAAAATTATCTACTGTAACTTTCATGACGGTGCCAGTTATTATATTTTATAAATTTTCTTTTTCGTAAAAAGTTTATGTAATAACTCAAAAAATAAGACAATATACGGATAAATATTATAGTTTTTTAAACAATAGTTTGTCTGAGATAATTCCAATAAAAGCGTTTGGTTTGGAAAAGGATATATCACAACGTTATAAAGAATGTTTAAAAGAGAAATACAACTTATTTTTGAAAAGTGTAGTTCTTTCTAAAGTGATAGGGGTTATAAGAGGAGGATTGGGACATATAATTAATGTTACAATTCTACTAGTGGCAGGAGTGTCAATTATTGCAGGACATATGACTATAGGGATGCTGGTTTCGTTTAGTTCATATATGGAAAATTTTTAGAAGCGTTTTCAAAGATTATGGAACTGAATTTAAACAAGCAAGAAGTGATAGTATCTTATGAACGAATTAAAGCAATATTGGACTCAGAGCAAGAAGATGATAGAGGAATTATAATAAAAGGAGGTATAAAAGAAAATTCAATTTCAACAAGTTGTATTTGGATATAATGAAAACTTAGTATTAAAAAAATAAATTTATCGATTGAAAAGCACGGATTATATTCAATAGTAGGAAATAATGGATGTGGAAAAAGTACACTATTTAAATTATTAGAGTGTTTTTATGAGTGTGAGGATGGAAAAATAGAAATAAATCAAATACCAATAAATATGTATTCTGTATCAGATTTAAGAAATCATATAGTTTATATAGCAAAGAAACCATTTTTCTTACAAGGGACGGTTATGGATAATTTGAAATTAGGACAAGATGAAATATCAGATTTAGAAGTAATAGAGGCATGTAAAAAGGTGGGAATACATAACGATATACAGAATTTAAAAATGGATATTATGAGTTGATTGAACAAGGGGAGAAAATTTTTCAAGTGGACAAAAGCAAAAACTTGGCTTTGCGAGAGTACTACTTAAGAAGGCTGATGTAATTCTTTTAGACGAAGTTACATCAGACTTGGATGGAAAAACGGAAAGACAAATTTGCAATCTGATAGAAGAAATTGCCAAAAAGGCAATTGTATTAAATATAGCGCATAAACCAGAGAGTATACGGAGGAGTAAAAAATATTTTGATTAAAGATGGAAAGTAATGGCTGAAGGAACGCATAGAATGTTGATAGAAAATTGTAAAGATTATAAAAAAATGTTTAGTGATGATATCTATTGTTAGAAAGATATTTTTCAATATGAGAAATAAATGATAACCATTTCGCCGCTGCGATTTCTTCCGACGGTGAAATTATCATTGAGCCGTTCAAATTCACTAATGACGCTGATGGTTTCCAACTGCTGGTCTCTAAATTCGAATCTTTCGATAAGAACAGCCTCATCATCGGTCTTGAGTCAACGGCACACTACGGTGACAACCTTGTTCGATACCTTGTTACTGAGCTTTACCAAGTGTGTGTGTTGAACCCCATCAAAACCTGTCAAATGCGAAAAAATAACGTTCGCAAAACTAAGACAGATAAGGTCGACACTTACGTGATTGCTAAAACTCTTATGATGCAGGACAACCTCAGATTCGTCAGCTTCTTCGATCTCGATATGATGGATCTTAAGGCATTGGGACGTTTCCGTCAGAAAACCATAAAGCAACGTACCCGATTGAAAATTCAACTGACAACCTATGTTGATCAGGTCTTTCCGGAGATTCAATACTTTTTCAAATCCGGTCTGCATCAACACGCTGTCTATGCTTTATTAAAAGAAGCACCTTCTCCAAAAGAGATTGCTTCCATGCATATGACTCATCTGGCAAATCTGCTCAAAGTGAACTCACACGGACACTTTACCAAAGAACAGGCCAAAGAATTAAGAGTTCTCGCACAGAAGTCTGTCGGTGCTAACGACAGCGCTATATCTATTCAGATAACTCAAACCATTCAACAAATCGAGTTACTGGATAGCCAATTAGAAAAGATTGAAGCTGAGATGACGGATATCATGAAATTCAACGATTCTGTCATCATGACCATTCCTGGTATCGGTTATATCAATGGTGGAATGATTCTTGGTGAAATAGGTGATATTCACCGTTTCTCCAATCCTAATAAACTGCTTGCATTTGCAGGTCTGGATCCTTCTGTTTATCAGTCTGGTAACTTCAAGCTAAAACAACAAGAATGTCCAAACGTGGCTCTCGTGTATTACGATACGCTCTTGTAAATGCAGCTTGGAACGTTGTTAGAAACAACGCAACCTTCAAGGCTTATTATGATGCCAAGAGGCTGAAGGCCGGTTTCATTACAATGCACTTGGCATTGTGCCGGCAAACTTGTCAGAGTCATCTGGAAGATGCTCACTGACAATGTAGAATTTAACCTCGAATAAGAGGTCTGTATACCAATATCGATAGATTTTGAAAAAGCACCCTAAGGGAGCTCTATTAAAGTTACCCTTTTTTACCACCGATATGAAAAAGAAATTTTTTTTGCTAGTTTATGGTTGACTTTTCATAGCTGGTCTCCTCGTTTTATTTTTGATTTTCTAAGAGTATATCGTACATTAATTTTGGTATATCGTAAATGCTTGGTTGAAAGATGTGAGGAAAGTAGTTGCTACTTTAATGGAAATATGATTGTGATGGGTAAAAATATATAATTATAGAATGATAAAAATATCATAATATAATATTGACATTATGCCATAGAAAACGTATAATTCAGAAAAAGATATGTAGATATTGAACAAAGTAGGGATTAGAAATGGAATCACAAAAAATAAATATTAGTATTGTAAAAGAATTTTTCTCTACTATTAAAAAAAGTTGCAAATTGATTCAAAAATGTAGTTGTTTTTTTGTGTTTGTGAATTTATGCATTGCGTGTATACAAGGAATAATCCCTGGAATTACAATTGTAGTATTTCAAAGAATTATTAATTCTTTACAACAAAATATTGATACAGTGGAACATATAATTTTTCTTATATTATTTTATGTTGGACTTAATATTATAAATGAATTGATTTCAACGCTATATTCATTTTATAACGAAAAATTTAATTTGGAATTTTCACAATATGTCAATATGCTAATGTTGGAAAAATCTGCAAAATTAGAATTAAAAGATTATGAGAATTCGGAAACATATAACATTATAAATAGAGCCAATCACAAAATGGAACAAGTATTTTAACATTTATAACAGGGATAATAGAGATTTTTAAACAGATAATTAGTGTAATTACCACATCAATTATTCTTGTTAGATTTTGTTGGTGGATGTTGCCGTTGATTTTTGGAATATCAATAGTAAGAAGTATGGTTACTGTATATACAGATCGTGAGTGGTATAAATTAAGGGTATCCAGAACAAATGATGAACGAACAAATAGATATATAAATTATTTGCTTTTGACAGGAATAGCGTTTAAAGAAATTTTGTTATATGGATTATCGAATTATTTTTTTTATGAAATACAAAAATATATCGGACAAAATAAAAAAACAAGATAAAGACATGCAAAAGAAAATTGCAATTTATGACATCCTTTTTGATATTGGTAGTTGGGTGAGTATGGGAGGGTTATTTGGGTATGTAATGTATTTGGGGGTAACGGGAAGATTATTGATTGGTGATATTACAGCATATATAGAATGCATAGAAAATATTAAAAGTGGGTCGAATGAGATATTTGATAATATAGGAAACATGCTAGAGCAATCTATGTATATTGGATTCCTTTTTGAATTTTTGGAAATTCCTGAATTTAAAGAGAATGAAGAATTTGATGTTGGTGAAATTTATAAAATAGAAATTAAGGATGTATCTTTTAAATATAATACAACGTATGTATTGAAAAACATAAATATGACATTGAATAAAGGAGATTCAATAGCGTTAGTAGGAGAAAATGGATCGGGGAAAAGCACTTTAATTAAACTTATAATGGGATTTTATAGAGAATATGAAGGAACAATTAAAATTAATGGTATAGATATAAAAAAATTAATAAAACAGGCTACTATCAAAAAATAGGATGTGTATTTCAGGATTATACTAAATTTGAAGATTCCATACGAAACAACATAAGGTTTGGAAATATTGAAACAGAAAATAATAAAAAAAGTATTGAAAGTATGTTGGAAATAACGCATATGAAAGAAAGAGTCGATGAAATTGGTGGGTTAGATACAATCGTAGGAAAGTGGTTTGGTAAAGAAGATCTTTCTATAGGAGAGTGGCAAAGAATATCAATTGCTAGAGCTGCATTTAAGCAAGCAAATTTGTATATTTTAGATGAACCAGATGCATCGTTAGATATTTTTAGACAAGAAGAATTAATTGAGACATATAAAAATACATTTAAAAGTGCAATAAGGATATTTATTACTCATAAAGTCAATTATGCAAAAGAAATGGGTGAAAAGATTTATGTTCTTGAAAAGGAGAAATATTAGAATCGGGTAGCCATACAGAACTACTAAACGACAAGGGAAAGTATTACAAAATGTTTAATGCATGCCAAAGAAAATGAAATAGGGGGCGCGAAACATGAAAGAAAAATATTTTATTCATTTGTTAGATACACCAGTAGGAAAATATATATATGATGTTAATACAAATAGTATTATTGAAACTAGAGAAGAAACATTGAATATTTGAAATGTGGTAAAAAAATACAAATCAAGTGGATAGAGATATTCAAAAATGATAAAACAAGGTTATTTAAAAACTACTAGAGTTGAAAAAGCAAAAAATCCATGTATAGATTATATAGAAGATTTTTTGAATAACAGAGTCGCCTACTTAGTGTTACAAGTAACTCAGGGGTGTAATTTGCGATGTGAATATTGTGTATATTCAGGTGGATATGACACAAGAACACATACAAATAAAAGAATGAATTATAAAACAGCAATAAAAGCTATAGATTTTTTGATTGAACATTCGAAAGATGAGGATACTTTATATTTGGGATTTTATGGAGGTGAACCGCTATTAGAATTTGAATTAATAAAAATGTGTGTTAAATATATTAATAAAAATGCTTTTGGGAAAAAAGTAGAGTTTAATATTACAACAAATGCCACATTATTGACTGAAAATATTGTAGATTTTCTTGTGGAAAATAATTTTCAGATTTTAGTGAGTTTGGATGGTCCAAAAGAAAAGCATGATTTGAGTAGAAAATTTGCAGGAAGTGATGAAGGATGTTTTGATAAATTAATGGATAATTTGAAGCTTTTTCAGTCAAAATATCCGGAGTTTTATAAAAACAGAGTATCTTTTAATTCTGTTATATTGCCAGACAAGCATTTGAAATCTATAGAAGAATTTTTCTCAACCAATTCTTTGGTTAAAGAAAATGCGATTACATCTTCGGTAGTAAGTGATGTTTATTCTAAATCCACCATTAAGATTGATGAAAAATATGTGATTGATGAGCAATATGGAGAATTTATATTATTTTTGTCTAAACTTGGATGGTTTAAAAATAAGCAGGTATTAAATATAGCAGAACAGAATTTTAGAAATATTGAAGAGTTGGCAGATAATTTAATAAAATATAAACGATGTGAATTGCCTAAAGAATGGCAGCATGGAGGACCATGCGTTCCGGGAATGAAGCGCCTTTTTGTTAATGTAGAAGGGAAAATGTGCCCGTGTGAGAAGGTCTCAGAAATTGCTGACGAAAATGTAATAGGTCGTATTGATAAGGGATTTGATATGAATAAAGTTTTGGCAATTTTGAATCAGGGAAATAAGTATTTTGAAAAATGTAAAGATTGTTGGATTTTTTCTTTGTGTGGTGTATGTGCGTTGAATAGTGATATGGTAAATAACGGTTATTGTGAATTGCAAAAAAAAGATATTGAACGACGAATGATAAATTATATTATATTAAGAAAGTTCGGACTTGAATTTGTATAAAATAATATGGAAAGAAGTAGTAGTTATATGAAAAAAATATATTTTCCGTTTGATGAAAGTTTTATATCTGTTTTAAAAAATGTAGTAAAAAAAGAAGCAATCGAGGATATAGAATTGATTAGTCCCAAGGGATGGGGATTGGAAGGAAAGCATGTAAATATTGATAAAAATACATATATAGTAAGAAGTGAATATGTGGAAGAATTGTCAGAGGTGCATTTGATAGATTCGAGATATTTGATATTTCAATTGAAGATATACTTGTAGCACTTAAACAAATTAATATAGGAAGATTGATTATACACAGACATCTTACATATAAAGAAAAAGAACTATTAGAGACACAATTAGGAGTTTTCCTCAAAAAAATTAATAAGGAAATTATTGGAAATTTAGTTGATAAAGAAGAAATTTTATTTGATATAAATATACCAATAGTGTTAGTAACAGGTATCTCAGAATATACGAATAAATTTGATGTCCAAATAGATATGTATTCTCGTTTTAAAAAAGAAGGATATTCGGTAGGATGGATAGGTAGTAGAAAAGAAGCAGTATTGTGTGGAGGAGAGAGTATTCCCGAATGGTTGTATGGAACTCAATTATCATTTAAAGACAAAATTGTATATTTCAATCATTATGTAAAAGAGTATATAGAAAAAATAAGAATGAAGTATTGATAATTGGCGTCCCAGGAGAAGTATGTATAAATGATAATTACTTTATTGGACATGCAGGAGAATTGGCGGCGATTATTTCGCAAGCAGTAAATGCATCAGCAACAATATTATGTATGATGTTTGATGAGAATATAGAAAAGAAAACAAAGATATGGGGAAACTATATAGAAGAAAGATTAGGTGTTCAGATAAAATATTTCGCAATAACAAATAGGTTATATGATAATAATGAATCAGATGTAGTACGAAAAATCAAATATACTACATTAAGTAATCAAACTATACATAAAATGGCTAAAATTTTTGATGGCGTATATATGATTTCATTAGACAAAGAAAAGGATAGGATGTTTAATGCACTTATAACTGATCTATCGGAGGAAGAAAATGAATTGTGAAATACAAATTGAACAATTTTATTGAAAATTACTGGTGTTGATTTTGAAAAAAAAATCGTGAATTAAAAAATAAGCCTTTCTTTGGGAAAAAATTGCATATCAATCCATTATATATGGTATTAGTGCTAATGGAAATAGAAAAAGAATTTAATATTCATTTTCCAGAGGATGAAATACTGAAGGGCAATTTTAATACATTTAATAGTATAGTGACACTATTAAATGAGATTATGAATAAAGGGTAAAGGAAAGGAGGTGAGGAGAATGAAAAAGCAATTATTTGCAAAGCAAAGCCTTAATACATTGAGCAATATTGGAAATGGTGAAGCAAGAAGTATGTGTGGATGTATGCAGTGTTCTTGTAAAAAGAATTCAAGACCAAAAGCATCTATTAATAATGCTTTTTTGTCTGTGGCTAATATTCAAGGCGCTTAATTAAAAAAGAATAAGTGTAATGATAAATATCATTACACTTATTTCTTTTTTGGGGAGTTATAAATAAAGGAGTGTAGAGATAAAGAAATGCTGAAAAAAATATTTTTAAAATTACTTTGGGAGAGAAAAAATGATTATATAAGAGTTATTCTAAGTGGAATATTTTGCATATCGGTAATATTTTTTTCTGCCGCAGTTGGAAGCTGTCTTGTATATATATCGGTAGGGAAAAAGGCATCGCTGACGGAATTAATAATGGAAGTTGAGAAGAATTTTATCATACCATATGTTTTGTTGATTTTTCTTATGATTCTGATTATATTAAGCTATATTCGTAAGAGAGCTCATGATTACGCGATGCTTAATATACTAGGAATGAAAAAACACCGCTATATGTATATAGGCTGTGAATATTTGGGGATTATTCTTGGATCAATTGTAGGAGGACTGATTCTTGGAGAAGTAGAGTCGCTAATTCTTAAAAGATTCATGGAGAATATTTTTAATGATTTAGTAGATAATATATTTTTAGGATTTACTCCAATAATACTTACTTTGATTATTAGTATTGTAATGTTTGGAATAGGATTTTGCTTCTGTGATCAATATATTGCATGCATGGGAATTGAGAATATTACATCCGCTGGAAAAGTAAGTGGAAAAAATAAAGTAAATTCACCGTGGTTTACTATTGGTGGAGTTGCAATATTTATAATTACATTAATTTCAATTGTTACATATTGGGGACAAATAGGATACACTATTCCGGCAGCTTTGGGAATGATAGCAATGGCAATTCTTATACTATTTGGTGGGGGATATTACCTGGAAAGATTAAGAAGAAAAAGAAAAAGTATTTTAAGAAAATCCTTTGGTTAAATAATTGGTATCATATGTTTTATAGTCATGCAAATTTTAGCTATATTGCTAGTGCGTTTCTGCTTATTATTTTGTTTGGATTTAATATAGTATTAGTTGATAATCTTCCGGTAAGTCAGTCGGAAAATTATCCTTATGATTTGGTGTGGGGAGCGAATGAGAAAGATAGATTATTTATAAAAAAATAAGTGAGAAATATGATGTTCAGACAGAACTTATACCATGTATTAGAGTTACCTCAGGAAATTGTGCAGAACATATAGGGATTTCTGCAACAGAGTATAAAAGACTTACAGGAAAAAATGTTGCTTTAAAAAATAAAGAAATATATATTGTGTATCAATGGGATCGTAGTGAATATGGAACAATAGGATTGGATTTTGGTAAATTACATCCAAGATTATATATGGGGTGTGCAACTCCAAACATCTGGGTTTACACACAAAAAACGTTACCAGGAAATAAATTCACAAGGGATTATGAAGTAAAAGGAGTAATTAGAAAAATAATTACAGGAAATTTTAAAACAAGAGTATTAAGTACAAGCAATATGAATACAGATGTTTTTGAAGATATTATTGTATTTTCAGATAAGGAATATAAGCGAATTAGTAATAAAGCTGAAGGCTCGAATCTCACAGTACTTATGAATACACCTAAAAAGCATAGTGCTGTTTTAAAAAAAGTATCTGAATATGCTGAAAAGCATTCGCAGGTTAATTTTTTGATTATCGAGGAGGAAATCTGATATATGATAGAAAACAATGTTTAATAGAAGATCGGGAGAGAAAAATGTTAAACGTAACTGCTACGCTGATTGATATGATTGTACTATTTATAAGTGTTATTTTTATATTACTAGAGAAAGCAGCAAGTGATTATGAAATATTAGAATGGAAATATCTTTTTTTATTATCGTACAGGAATGCCTGAGAAAAAACGAGAAAAAAAATATGATTAAAGAGGTAACAGCTATTACAAAAGTAGGACTATTAGTTAGCATACCAATAGTTACTACAATGATGTTTGTAAAGATATTTTATAAGCAAATGCCAGTACATTGGACGTATATTTATCTAGTAGAAGCTACCGTAATGGTTATGGGTGTTACGAGTATTATCATGATAATTATGCGATTTATTGCAGGAAGAATGTTTAAACGTAGTAGAAAGGAACAGTGAAGATGAATAAAGATAATATATTAGAAATTATTAATCTGGAAAGAAGTTATTCAACAGTCTTGCCGGGTGGTGAAAAGAAAGAGTATTCAGTTTTAAAAGGAATTTCATTTCAGGTAAGACGTGGAGAGTTCATTAGCATAATGGGAAGCTCTGGCTGTGGGAAAACTACACTTTTAAAAACTATTGGGATGTTAAATAAACCAAATGGAGGGAAAGTATTATATAACGGTGAAGATACAACAGAGATTTATGGAGATCATTTGGCTAAAATTCGTCGTACACAACTCGCATTTATTTTTCAGGATTTTTATTTGATGGACAGCCTTACTGTACGTGAAAATATTATGTTACCATTAATATTGAATGAAGATGATCCGGAGGAAAGTTCCAAAGTAGCAGAGGAAGTAGCAGAAAAACTTGGAATTAAGGCACTTTTAGAAAAAAAACCTTATGAATTATCTGGTGGAGAAAAACAAAGAACGGCTATTTGTAGAGCAATGGCAGAAAATCCAGAATTGATTTTAGCGGATGAGCCAACTGGTAATCTTGATTCTAATTCGTCTAAACAGGTTATTAGTACATTATCATACATTAATCAAAAATTGGGGAAAACGATAGTAATGGTTACGCATGATCCTAAAATGGCAAGTTATTGTGATAGGATAATACTATTAAAGGATGGAAGAATATTAGATACGCTTGTAAAAGAAGAAAATAATAATGAAATATTTTATCAGAATGTGTTACGACAAATGGTGAGGATATAAAATGATTAAAGAATTATATAAGTGCTATTTATAGTAATAAATTATAAATAATATTGAGGAGTGATTGAAAGAAAAATTTGATTTTATAAAAAGGATAATAGAGTCATTGTTTAAGACGAAGTTTTATTAGAGTTGAATAGATAGAAGAATGGGATAAAAGTAGATTGATAAAAAACAAGGAGCAATTCTATTAAGGATATAATTAATTTGGATTGAAGTTTGTATATCATTAGTAGAATTACTTGAGGGGGAAGGACAGAGTAATAGGAGAAGTAGTATTTGTATCAATGAATTTGACTGAAAAAACAAAAAGGTAAAAAGAAGAAGTGTTGTAATCGAACAGATTGCAACATTTTTTTCGATATTTTTCGAAATGGTAGTTTGTCATGTATCCGGTCACCGCCATGCTCCGATTTGATTTCTGTACCAAAAATCAGATCGGAGGAAAGATAATGGCTTATAACAAAGCGAGTGAAGAACGAAAATGGCGTTATTGGAAAGAACAGGAAGAAAAGAAACTGCGTGAACTGGGAATGGACGAGGAAAAGATTCGGAAATTAAGACAGATGGACTGGGAAGATTTTCTGGAAGAACGCAGATACCGGGAACGGATGGAAGAAACGATGCAGGAGATTGATACAGGAAAACCAGAGGATGATGAACCGTTTGCAATGGATGTCCGGGAACTCTTAGATCATGTGGGAGACAGAGGGCTATATGAACTGTTAAAGGATACGGAGCATCAGACACTGGAGATACTTTGCTTAGTACATGGGGATATTCAGGAAGAGAGATTGCCAAAATTATGGGAATGGCAGAACAGACTGTTTATACCAAAAGAAACCGTTTGAGAAAAAATTAAAAATTTATCAAAAATTGAATA
>ENA-OQDF01000621-OQDF01000621.1-human-gut-metagenome-genome-assembly--contig:-NODE-621-length-14814-cov-1.628447_pt1 | contig 14814 bp, 23 predicted proteins | sample MGYA00242769_ERZ504597 | MGnify/ENA primary metagenome ERZ504597 (study PRJEB26092, sample SAMD00036305) | human gut metagenome | host: Homo sapiens | study: EMG produced TPA metagenomics assembly of...
ATGCTCCGCCACCTGTAGGAATGATCATAGTGGATTTGATTTTCCCGTCCTGATCCAGAATAACAACGTCTGTACTGGTAGAACCACTGTCGATTCCGGCTACATAGTAAACTCCTGATTCCATTTTTTCTCTTTCCTCCCTGCTGATTTCCTTTTCAGGATTCATATCTTCTGACCCTTCGATCGTTTCTGAAAATGCCTGGATTCTGGTTGAAAGCTGTCCGGCACTCTGACTTGTAAAATCTGTCTCGATCTTAAGGAGTGGCACCTGGATGTTCTTTTTAATACTTGCGTATTCAAATCCATAATAATCACAGAACTTGATCGTATGGTAAATAATTCCTTTTAAATCCGGGTCTAAATAAATCTGGTTTCTTCTTGTATTGTTATTCATCCGAAAGCATGGCATCTGTCCAAGCAGTGCATCTGCATATGCAAGCAACAGCCTGTCTTCTTCCATTTCCTGCATTTCTTCAGGAAGAACTGCCAGGTTTCGCCCACCGGTACAGGTCAGATTTCTTACATCCATATGAAGATTGTCCCGGATCATTTTTTCAAGGATTCCACTGACACGCACTCCAAGTACACCAATATAAGAAGTTCTGCTCGCAGATGTCTTTGCGAAAGCCTTCAGGAAAAGTGTCCGGTCAAATTTTTTCCCGGAGTATTTTTCATATGCCTCTTTCAGACGTTGGATCGAACCGGCAAATTTAACTTTTTCACATTCATTATCTTCATGAGGAAGATCCAGCATATATAAGAAGTTACATTTTCCGGTACTTTTTACAATATCGTACACGCGACGCATGGAATCACAGCAGTTTACAAGTACAAGCTGATCGGCTTTTCCCTCCAGGACTGCCTGGATCACTGATTTTCCAAAACCGCATAAATTTGCATGTGCAATCTGATCAGACTGTTCAAAATTTTCCGGCATTTCCTCCAGAACCGCACATTCCTCACCGAATCCCCGGAACAGTTCTACCGGGGTATATTTACAAACATAATGTATCATGCGATTTTCCCTCCCTGTTCTCTTCCAGCATTTCCACGAATGCCTGAAGTCTTGTAGAAACCTGTCCATCACTTGTATTGGCAGGATTACATCCATCGCCATCCAGGATCATGGTCGGAAGTCCTGCTGCTTCCAGTGAACTTTTGATCAGACCGGAGGCTCCGATCGTTCCTTTGCATCCCCAGTGGGCAAATAAGATTCCACCATCTGCATTTGTTATTTTGGCAAGACGTTCTGCCATTTCAATTCTCTTATCTACCGCTCCGTTATAAATACAGTTGACCATTTTCACTGCCATCGCCTCATAGGGATCTGAAGCATCCATCATCTGAAATCCGTCTGCGACAAAATCACAGGCACTGATGTGGATTGTATCACTGTAATTGAAAACTTCCTTTACCGGCTCCTGCAAAAATGGCATAATATGCATCCACAGAACATGAAGTCCTGCCCCTTTCGGAGCTTTCTTTACATCTTCCAGTAACAGTTCCGTATATTTGACAGACGCTTCTGATCCCGCCAGCAGATGACACATAAAGATCGCATAAAGTTCATTCGTCATGGAGGAAACAGGATCATGATCTTTCCGTAATGCAAGCTGCCTCTGATAATTGACGGCTGCTTTCCGGCTATTTGAAACTGCCTTCTGCACTGCCTCTTCAGGAATCTTTTTTCCTGTCACTTCTTCCAGGAATCGCTTCAGTTCCCGTAACTGTCCCGCAACATACCGGACAGAATCCTGATTTTTCTCATATGGCACATCAATATAAAATCCAGGCAGTTCATACGTCTGCTTCAGATAAGGAAAGGTCATCATATTGCCGTCACAGGCAAGATTGGTATACACCGTACATTTCGGTTTTGGTAAAATTCCTGTTAAAGCAGCTCCTAAAAATACCCGATGATAGGAACACATCGTTTCCGGGAATCCCTCTTCTTCTGTCTTTCTGAGAAATGCCTGCTCACACTTTGTACCGGCAAGAAAGCAGGATAACGCCTCCACTGAATAAGGGGTCAGCCCCGCTGCGGTCAGCAGTTCTCCCGGAACAAAAATGCTGACCATAGCTGCATTTTCCGGTCGGGCAAGTGCATGAATAATATTTTTCATAACGATTCGTGCCACATAATGTGCAGAATCGGGAAGATTTTTATCTGGGAAAAACTTCAGCCGTTTCTCCTGAAGCCTGTATCCCATAAGAAGAAGACGGCGGGCTTTTTCAGGATCTTTTAAAGATTCACTGCTCACCATCCTTCCAAACTGATTGATCAGATTCATTGTCATTTTCTCCTTCTGCTTTTGAAATTTCAAAGATGATTATAGCACATTTTTTACCCCTATCATATAACGGAGAAAATACGCTTTGTGATTTACACCCGCTGCCCTCATAAAAAACAGGACCAGGAACGCTCTGTTCTGTCCCTGATCCCACCGTAATCTCATATATGATCTGATAACCTGATCTGATCTTTATTTTCTAATGCTGCACCATAAAATACTCGAGGCTGATCTCATTCGTTGCCACATCCGCAAGATTTACGCAACTGTTGCCCATACGGTCGATCAGATGAAGAATATTGGTAAATGGTGCTGTCATACTCGATTTACATTTTCCTTTATTTACACGCTGGATATGAGCCTTTCGCATTTTAATATCCAGATCAATGATCTTATCCTTCCGCTTGATCAGCTTTTCGACCTGCACAGAGTCACGGTTCTGCAATGCTTTTATCGAATCATCAAACATCTTTCAAGGGTTTTGAGACTCTTTTGCAGCTCATCCATTGCCTCTTCTGTATATTTATATTGATGATCTGCCTTTTCCTGTATACATCCGGCAATTTCAACGCTTAAGGTTCCTATACGCTCTACATCACTTAAAACATACATCAGACTGCAGTCTGAGACGCCTGCTGCTCCGTCATGGTTCCTGAAGAAAGAGCAGGGCAAGATATTCTGTGATCCGGTCTGCCAGTGTCTTGATCTGATGCCCTTTTTCTGTAAGTGCATTCATACGGCTGGTCTCTTCCGTCTTTACAATGGAAATCGTATCTTTCACTGCTTCTTTCACCATATCGCTTAAATGAAGAATCTCTTTTGCAACCCAGTTGCAGTGCAGCTGTCGGCTGGTTGATGATCTTTTCATCAAGGTATAATGGGCGGGCAGGATCGATCTCTTTGCTTTTTCCGTCAGGAATCAGCGTCATAACGATCTTGACCATTACATTGATCAGGCAGACCCAGATCAGCGTCATGGTAATGTTAAATACAGTATGTGCATTTGCGATCTGTCTGGAGATCACTTCAATCTCAGGTCCTTTTGGAGAAATATACTGGATCAGTGCTGCAAATGGCTTTACAAACCAGATAAAAAGAAAGCAGCCTGAAATATTAAAAATACAATGAGCTACTGCTGTTCTTTTTGCATCTTTGCTCTGTCCGATACTTGCAAGAAGTGCCGTGATCGTAGTTCCGATGTTATCACCGAGCAGGATCGGGATTGCACCGGCAAGGCCAAGAATACTTGTCATTCCGTCCGCCCCGGCTGTGCAGCAAAATTCTGAAGGACTGCAATGGTTGCACTGCTGCTCTGTACCACCAGAGTCATCAGTGTACCAACCCGACGCCTAAAATCGGAATATGTGCTACTTTTCCGATCAGTCTGTAAAGACCTGACTGGAAGCCAGTGGTTTCATAACATCTCCCATGGTTTCAATTCCGAGGAAAAGAAGTCCGAACGCAAAGATGGTCTGTCCGATACTTTTTATTTTTTCTGATTTTGTTACAAAAGCAATAATAAATCCAATAAAAATGATAATGTAAATATAGTCACTGATCTTAAAAGCAATGATCTGTGCGGTCATCGTAGTTCCGATATTTGCACCAAAAATAATCGAAATTGCCTGCGGCAGACTCATCAGTCCGGCACTCACAAATCCGATTGCCATCACCGTTGTTGCACTGCTGCTCTGCAGTACTGCAGTGGTAACAGCTCCGGCAAGTACTCCGAGCAATGGATTCTTTGTCAGAAGTGCAAGAATGCTTTTCATTTTTTCGTCGGCAGCTTTCTGCAGGCATTCACTCATCATATTCATTCCATAAATAAAGATTGCCAGACCCCCCAGGAGTCCGAATGCTATCTGTAGTTTTTCATTCATAACGATCCCTCTCATATCTTTTGATAGTTTGCAATGTTATTGTGTCTGTTCTCCAACGCTACGACAGCATTGTAGAAAACTCATATGCATTCTGTATCAAGTTCATGTTAAATCTATGTTAAATATGTCGGGGTCAAAAGTCCCCGACTTGATGCTCATATCGGGGCGGGTCAAATCGTGTATGAATGTTAAATTTATGCTGAGTTATCGAAAAACCTTACGGTTTATCTTTATTTTCGTTTCTTAAATACTGATAAAAAGCCATTTTTCTTTTTTATCTGCACTTTTTCTTCACTTTCCATGATCTGTGCCGTCATGCCGATATTTCTCAGTTCCAGCTTTAAGCTTTCCGCCTGTTCTTCCGACAGGCCGTCCTGAACCAGAAAGGGAACATCCTTCAGATTCCAACGGGCTGTAAAGCCATATTTTTTCCCAATATTGGTATAATCTGTTCGTTGTCCGATATAATCAACCAAAGACTCTGAGACAATAACTTTATAACCGGATTCCTTCTTTGTCATAATTCTGCTCCATTCTTACATTTTATCCAAACTAATTTTCTGCTCTCCGTAAGTTCCTTTTTTCTTCATCCACAGATAGGCTCCGATACAGATCAGTACAGACAGCAGTGAGCCTGCAGGTGCTGCAAGTCCCATCGGAAACAATGTATCCGGGAACATTTTTGACGCCAGATAAGAGCCGGGTACACGTACAAGCACAATGGCAATGATATTATGGATAAATCCAATATAGGATTTTTCATATGCTGCAAAATAACCACTGAAGCTGAAATGTACACCGGCAAAGATACTGTCAATAATATATCCGCTCAGATACTGCGTTCCAAGTAAAACGACAACCGTATCGGTAGTAAATAATCCAACCAGATTCTTCCCGGTCAATTCGATCAGTACTGTCATGATCAGACCATAACCTGTAGTAATGATCGTCGCATATTTCAGGGTCTGTGATGCCCGGTCATGCTTTCCTGCCCCGATATTCTGTGCAGAAGTGCGGAGACAGTCGCCAGCATGGACGAAGGAATGATAAAGATCGCACTGATCATTTTTCAACGATTCCAACTGCTGCTGCATCATTCAGACCTCTGTGGTTTGCAATGACTGTAATGATGATAAAAGCAATCTGGATACAGCCGTCCTGGACTGCAACCGGGAATCCTACCCGCAAGATCTGCCACATTACTTTTTTATTCGGACGGAAATCGGTTTTTTCAGATGAATCCCGGTCTTTCTTTTCATCATTGAGATCAGGGCAATGATCACACTGAATGTCTGGGGACAGCGTTGTCCCCAGTGCAGCTCCCGCCGGTCCGAGCTGCATTGCACCGATAAAGAAATAATCAAGTACAATATTTCCCATACAGGCAATCCCGATAAAATACATCGGCTTTTGGAATCTCCCATTCCCCGGAAAATAGAACTGATAATATTGTACGCTGTAATAAATGGAATACCGATAAAGCAGATCGTCAGATACCGGATACTTCCCGCTATAGCCTGTTCCGGTGTTCCGATTAAAAGAACGATCGGACGGACAAAGCATAAAAGTCCTGCTGTAAAGACCACTGCAACGATCATAAATAAAGTGATCGTATTCCCGATCGCATGGGCAGCATCTTCCAGTCTTCTTCCACCCACTGCACGACCGATCGCCACCGTTGTCCCCATGGCAAGACCGACAATAATCACAGTCAGCATATGCAGAACCTGACTGCCATTTGCGACTGCTGTGATACTGTCTACTCCATAAAACTGTCCGACAATAAAAAGATCGGCCATTCCATATAACGTTTGTAAAAAATAAGATAAAAGATATGGCAGTGCAAAATAAATGATCGTTCTCAGGACACTGCTCGATGTTAAATTTTTCTCCAAAGTTAAGTTCCCCCTTCTGAGGATTTTCTGTCAGATCCTCTTTCATTTCCTGATCTGATTCTATTTCTTTACTTTTAATAATCCTGCATTTGCCAGGATTTTGAGATCCATCATACGAAGCGTATCATCCTGGAACATGATATGAACAAGCCGGTCATCCAACTGGGTCACTACACCTTCTCCATATTTTTTATGTTCCACGATCACACCTGTCCCCAACTCCTCTTTCAGGCGGAAATACAGTTCTTCTGAAGCTTTTGTCTGCCGGATGCCGGCGACTGCGGCATAGGGTCTTGCCTGCTTGAATGTCCGGCTGATCCTGCTTTCCACCGGCATCAGATTTTTCCTGCCTTCTTCTGTCACGGAAGATTTCCCAAGAAACTCTGAACAGAATGTACTGGGTCTGTTGGTCGTAAAAAGTGTCAGATGGTCCTTTGCCCTTGTTACTCCGACATAAAAAAGCCGACGTTCTTCTTCATATGCTTTCAGCTCTTCTGCTGATGCCTGATGCAGATTCTGTGGAATTGATTCAGGCAGAATTCCATCTGCCACATCGATCAGATAAACGCTGTCGTATTCTAATCCCTTGCTTGCATGGATCGTGGAGAGGATCAGAGGACATTTCCGATCCGGTTCTTTCTCCCGGATCAGAACTTTCAACTGCTCCAGTCGTTCTGCAAGTTCCATCGGGGAATCTGCCCTGCTTCCAAGAATCCTGAGAATTTCCAGCTTGCTGTCACTCAGCCCTGAACGGTTCAGATATTCCTGATATTCCATATACTGCATAATCCTGTAAAGTGCACGTTCTCCTGAATCCTGCAATAGATTCTGCAAATGTGTCCGCATCGACCGTACACTACCGAGTACATGACCGTTCAGATCAGGATCCTCTGCAGCCACATCCAGGACCGGGATTCTTTTTTCTTCACTGATCCGGGCGATACGGATTGCATCCTGCTTGCGGAGATAAGTGCCGATTTTATAATAAATCTGCAGAAATGCTTCTGTATCCATTGGATTCTGAGCCAGTTTTATGATATTGATGATATCCAGTATGGTACGGTGTGAAAAAAAAGAAAGTTCTGCATTCCGCATCTGATAAGGTATTCCGTTTCTCTCCAGCAGATCGACCAGTGGAAGGATGCATTCATTATCACGATATAAAATAGCTGTCTGTGAGGTGCATCCTTCTGCCAGCTTTGCAAGATATGTATACTGAGCTTTCCTGCTCCTTAATGAAACCTCTCTGATATCGGATTGCCGGTTTTCTGGCGGCTTTCATATGCTTCTCATGACGCAGAGTATTCTTTTGGATAAACCGGTCTGCCGCCAGAACGATCCTGCATCCGACCGGAAATTTCTTCCATCAACAGGACTTTGCATCCGGATAATTTTTTCAAATGTGAGCAGAGCCTCCGGATAAGCCGCCCGGAAGCCATAAATACTCTGATCTTCATCACCCACCATAAAAAGATTCTCCGATCCTGATGCCAGCAGTGCAATGATGGCATGCTGGATTTTAGAGGTATCCTGTGCCTCGTCCACGCAGATATAAGGGTAAAGTTCCTGAAAATGCCTCAGCAGTTCCGGTACGGAACGCAGCATTGTATAGGCATATACCATCTGATCATCGTAATCCATCAGTCCTTTTGCACGTAACTGCCGGCAATATTCTTTATAGATAACGGAAATCTTCAGATCAGCTTCTTCATCTAGTTCAAGGATTTCTTCCTCAGTCAGCATCATATTCTTGATATAAGTAATCAGAGTACGCACCGTCTTCAGGTCACTTTCCGTTGCATATGCATGTTCACTCTGTTGATAGATCATGGACAGCATCCCCTGCCGTTATTTTCTCATCCTGTACCAGTTCAAAAGGCTTCTTCCCGATCATTCTTCCATAATAACTGATGATCTTTGCACATAACCCGTTGATCGTTCTGAACTCCAGTCGGTCAGCCAGTTCCTCTCCAAAGTATCCGGCAAACCGCCGGGACATATCTTTCGTTGCTGCCACCGTATAGGTAACAGTCAGGATTTTTTCCGGATCAATTCCTTTGCAATAGATCATATAACCAAGCCGGGTTACAAGAACAGTTGTCTTCCCGGAACCCGGTACTGCCAACAGCAGAACCGGACCATTGACACTCTGCACAGCACTTTTTTGCTGTGCATTTAACCGGATCGGGAAAGTCTGTTCAAATTCTTCCCATTCTATGTATCGTTTCATTTTGTAGTATCTTTTCTTCTCCGTCAAATTAATTTCGCTCCGAACCGTGCAACAACTTCTTCGCTATCTTTTGTCTGCATGGTTCCCTTCCTTTCTTTTTGGGTGAAAATTATCAGCCCGTCTTTCAGATACTTTATTGTATAACGAATCCGGGCTGTACTTAATCTACATATTTGGTTCGTACTGCACTTTTTAACAGCCAGCAGCATCTTCTTACAATACATGAAAATGAGGAATTTTTTCTCCGTATAAAAAATGCATCAGATAACTTCCGAGAAAGATTCCCACTACGCATAATCCTGAAAATAAGACTGCAAAAGGAATACAGATCTGTCCCATTAACTGAAATGGCTGATCACTGTAATCCCATACGTGCCAGTGCATCACTTTGTTGACTAAAATCCCGGTAATAAATTCCCCCGTAGTCACAAAAACGCTGCACCATAAAACCTGAAGCCAGAGGGGCGAATCCCATCCCGTCCAAATGCCCTGTTGTATACAGAAAACCAGGCAGAACCCGCCCAGCATAAACATAGACCAGTGAGAAAATCCCCGGAATATCATTTCAAAAGAATAATATAATGTACCACCTAATGTCCAGAAAAATAAATATTCGCTCAAACGTTTCATTACCATGCCTACACTCCCGATTCTTGATGTAGTTTAGTCTTCCCCGCTTTGAGCGAATCTATTTCATAATTCTGTCCGGTCTGACCAAAGCATCATCGGTTCAGTTTTCTGAATATTTAATTGCCGGATTTATTTTCCAAGTATAATACGGAGCAGAGTCTTGTCCAGCATCAGAGTCCTGTTCCACGGATTGAGAATGATTCCCTGGATCTCATTTACACTTAATGCAGATTCAAATAACTTTCGGATCTCAGTAAGAAATGTTGACATGACGCTGCCACTTCCTTTCAGTTCTTCCTCAAATCCTGTAAAAGCAGACCACCACTGCTTTCCATCTGAAGTCTGCACTGCCTGAATCCGGAGCTGTGCTTCACCTGCAGGAGCTCTACAGCCAGAATCAACTGCCCGTCTTCCTGCATCCTTCTGCGGATCACTGTCAGAGTATGTGCAAGAAGTTCCTGTGACGGTTCTTCCTGCAGTGCAGCGATCGCCTCTTCAATCTTTTCATTCCCGGACAGTCCTTTGTCTGCGGGTATCTCATTTGCATTGAAAGAATCTTTCTTCATATAGGTTATCCTTTTCTATTCTGTATCTTTCATTTTCCCCATATAATAGAATCCTTTACATTCATCCAGACTTACGTCTACAAGTCTGCCGATCAAAGAAGGATCTCCAGGGAAATGGACTAAAAGATTATTGCTCAGCCTTCCGGTCACAAGACTCGGATCATGCTCATTCTGACATTCTACCAGTGCTTTCTGGATTGTTCCCTCATGGATAGCACAACGTTGTGCAGAAATCGTCTGAACTTCCTTTAAAAGACGGTCAAACCGGTCTTTCACCTCTGCTTCTGATACCTGATCTTCCATGACTGCTGCCGGAGTTCCCGTCCGTTTGGAATAAATAAATGTAAACGCACTGTCATAACGGACTTTTCTGACCACATCCAGTGTCTCCCGGAAGTCCTCCTCAGTCTCTCCAGGGAATCCAACAATAATATCTGTCGTAAGAGAGATATCCGGTACCGCTTTTTTAATCTTGTCTACAAGCTCAAGATAATGCTCTTTTGTATAGTGGCGGTTCATCTTCTTTAAAATCCGGCTGCTTCCTGACTGAACCGGAAGATGCAGATGCCTGCAGATTTTTTTTGGATCTGCTCATCACTTCGATCAGTTCATCCGACAGATCTTTTGGATGGGACGTCATAAACCGGATTCTCTCCAGTCCCTCGATTTTTTCAATCTCCTGAAGAAGCTGTGCAAATGTCATCGGATGCTCCAGATTCTTTCCATAGGAATTGACATTCTGTCCCAGAAGCATAACCTCCACAACTCCGTCTGCTACGAGACGCTCAATCTCACGTACGATCGCTTTCGGGTCTCTGCTGCGTTCCCTTCCACGCACATATGGTACAATACAGTAACTGCAGAAATTATTGCAGCCGAACATGATATTAACACCGGATTTGAAAGAATACTTTCTCTCAACCGGAAGGTCTTCAACGATCTTATCTGTATCTTTCCAGATATCAATTACCATCCGGTCAGACTGCATGCTGTTCGTAAGAAGCTCTGCGAATTTGTATATATTATGTGTGCCGAAGATCAGGTCTACAAACCGGTAACTCTTTTTCAGTTTCTCTACAACCTCCGGTTCCTGCATCATACAGCCACATAAAGCGATCATCATATGCGGATTTTTTTTTCTTGATCCTTCCAAGCTGTCCCAAGCGTCCGTAAACTCTTAAGTTTGCATTTTCCCGGACAGTACAGGTATTATAAATAACAAAATCTGCTTTCTCCTCGTCCGGTTCTTCCACATAACCGATCTGCTCTAAAATACCGACCAGTTTTTCGGAGTCGCGTGCATTCATCTGACAACCGAAAGTCGTAACACAGAACGTCAGTGTCCTGTCGGCTTCTTTACATTTTTCTGCAAAAATATCTTTTGCTTTTTCAATAAAATAATACTGACGATCCGGTTCCTGCAGCGGTGCCTCACTTGCAGTCTCTGCAAAGGAAGTCAGTCTATGGTGCTTCGTATTTTCCATTTTCATTCCTTTTCTATGTATATTTTTTTAAACGAACTGATTCTTCAAGCCATCGTATTCATAATCAATCTGTGCCAGTTTCTCTTTCAGTTCGGCCTCACTGATCTCCATATCATCACATAAAGCCTGCAGCGATGGATAGAAATCTCTCAGTTTCGTATTCACAACACTTAACAAGATCATCGGATCGGAAGGAAGTCCGTTCAACATCTTTTAATTCCCCTTTTTTTCAAATTTAGCACCGTATTTTTCACCCAGGTTGATCACGGTACCGTCTTTCTGTTCGATATCAATATTGTTCAGTTGTCCACGCAGATTCCGGCGGACAAGTTCCATGTATTCCTGACGCAGAATCTTCTGTTCTTTCCGTTCTGCGTCAGTCAGTCCCTCAGCTTTTGACTTTTTATATAATTCATTAATTCTTTTTATCTTTTGCTGATCCATCTTCATTTCCTTTCAAACTTGTAAATCTGTCTCAGTTTTTTCTAAATATCCGCAGTGTATTATACACGATTCCGCTTTATTCGTCCACCCTCCTGGTTCAACTTGAATAATTTTCAAGAAATCCATATAATTCTTCCGGTGTCTCTATATAACGGCCTTTGTCAAGATCTGCCCGGAGGTCATCCGGTAATGCCTCTACTGGAATATTGGTTGTCTCATAGAGGCTTGTCCCATCCGCACGATAGACCGCAACGTAGCCGTTTAATTCTTTTAAATAATACCCGGAGGTCTTCTTTGTCGCATCTCCTTCGGTCATTTACACTCTGCTGTAAAAAGTCTTCTTCCCTTTTTTCCGCTTCTTCCACTCTTGCCTCCTGCCGCTGCATAACATACCGGTAACTGGCTGCATATCCTGCCGATACCAGCAATACCATACAGAAAAGAGCAAGGAAAAAGCCGACCATCGTATTTTTCTTCATAAGGACCACTCCTTTTTTATACAGTATCGGCTTTTTAATTTTATTCTGCTATAAGAAATTGATATTAAATGTGCTTTTCAGACTCCTGCATTCCTGTATCTGTCTCTTTCTGAAAGCCTTGCTCTATGACGGCATCAGATGGAATTTCTTCGCTGCCTGAGAATCTTTCCTCCCATTGGCAGATCCAGAATATCATCTTCTGACAACGTTCCGATCTTCAATAAGACGACTGCATATACGAGTACTGCCACGATCAGAGAGACCAGGACAGGAAGAACTCTTCCTCCCACAAGCAGGTCAAATAATCGGAACACACCATATGTAATGACACCCATAATTGCTGCAGCCGTAAATGGCTTGCCAAACGTGCTGAGCAGATCCATCCTGAACCCGCTGACTTTCCGGATCTTGATCAGATTCAGAATACTCATTGCCAGTGCAAAGACGATATTTCCTCCTACAAGTGCATAGACATTCATTTTAAATACCGTCATCATCAGGACAAAGGCTGCAAGGTGAATCACCAGTGCAACTCCCGCATTCTTGGCAGGACTTGTCATATAATTCAATCCATGCAGGATCGAATTGGTCACAGAAGAAAGACCATACAGTACTACCACAATCGCTCCCATCATCAGCAGATGAGCAGGTGTTGTACTTCTGTCATTATAGAGAAGAACCATGATCGGTGAAGCAAGCACGAAATATCCGATACAACTGGGGATTGCAACAACCATCGTAATCCTTAAGGTCTGGTTGATCTTACTGTGAACCTGCTTTCTCGTACCATTTGTCACAACTGCTGTCAGACTTGGCACAACAGAAGTACAGTGCATTGGCGATTGCCATCGGTACGTTGATCAGTGTATCATATTTACCGGTGTAGATTCCCTGCAAGGCCATATATTCTTTTTCCACATATCCCTGTGCTTCCATCACATGATTAAAAATCGTCAGGTCAATAATCTGATTGATATTGTAGACCGCTGTGCTGAATACGACCGGAATCGCTGTGAAAAGCAGTGCTTTCAGAATGAACGAATAACTTTCCACGTTCTGACTGCGGTCACGTTTCAACTGACGACGGATCACTTTTTTATAAAGAATCATAACGAAAAGCAGAAATAAAAGTCCCGCCAGTGAACCGGCGACCGTTCCAAGCGTACTTCCTGCTGCTCCATAAGCAGGTCCGAGCAGTTCTTTTCCTTTTTCAGCACCTGCCTTTGTACCGATCCCAAATAATACGCTCGCACCTACAATACTGACAACCGCATTCACAATCTGCTCAATGATCTGTGAAATAGCCGTCGGAATCATCGTCCCCATTCCCTGAAAATATCCACGGATGACCGCCATTACCGCAACGATCAGCAAGCCCGGTGCAAGTACACGGAGTGCATAGACACTTAACGGGGATTTCATCGCATGGGTAGAGATCAGTCCCGCCCCCAGGAAAATCGTCAGCGAAATAAATAAACCGACTCCCACTGCAAATGCAAGGGAACAAAGAAATACCCGAAATGCATTCCGTTTCTGTCTTTTTGCAAGTCTGACAGAAACCAGTTTTGAAACGGCTGTCGGAAGACTGAACGAAGAGATCATCAATGCGATAGCATAAACCTGATATGCATATCCGTAAAATCCATTTCCTTCGTCACCTAATATATTGGTCAGCGGAATCCTGTAAACGACACCGATGATCTTTGTCAATACCGCTGCTGCAGCCAGTATCGAACCCTGGACGATATAATCATCCTTTTTGGCTCTGCCTTTTGTCTTAGTTGGTGTATCAGACATACTTCTTCCTCTCATATTCTAAAGTTCTTGCTTTTCTTCCAGGGCAGTCCCATCCGGGAATTCTGCACCTGTCTGCTCAGCGTGGAATCCCTACTTTTCCATGATCGCTCTCTGATGAGCCTCCATTTCTGCCCGTTCCTCTTCTTCCATGTGGTCATATCCAAATAAATGGAGCATGCTGTGGGCAATCAAAAATGCATATTCTCTTTTCGGAGAATGTCCATACTCTTCTGCCTGAGAGAGGACTTTTTCCTTGGAAATGACAATATCTCCCAGCATCAGTTCTCCGGTCTCGGGGTTAAATGCATCTCCGGTTTCCTCATCAATTACTGAAAAATCACCTGGAGCATCATACTCGATCATTGGAAAGGATAATACATCCGTCGGGCGGTCAATGCCGCGTTGTTCCAGGTTCATCTCATGGATCTCCTGATTCTCTGTCAGGAGCAGGTTGATTTCTGCCTCATAAGGACATTCTGCATAGTCCAGTGCTGCTTCTGTCACTGCAATGGCAATCTCCTCTGTATCAAACGGCAGTGTGACTGAACCCTCTTCTTCAATATACAGACTCATTACTTTTTCCTCCGGTTCTCTCTTGGTCGTGCGGATTTCTTCTCATAGTCTTCATACGCTTTTACAATCTTCTGTACCAGCGGGTGTCTGACAACATCCTTGCTGGTCAGCGTGCAGATGCTGATATCATCCAGATCCTTCACCACTTTCACTGCCACATCCAGTCCTGATACAGTTCCTGCCGGAAGATCTTTCTGTGTGGAATCACCGGTGATGACAACTTTGATCCAAACCCGATACGGGTCAGGAACATCTTCATCTGAGCCGGTGTCGTATTCTGAGCTTCGTCCAAAATAATAAAGGCATTATCCAGAGTTCTTCCTCTCATATAGGCAAGCGGAGCGACCTCGATCAGACCCTTTTCAGAATTTTTTATAAAACTGTCCGCTCCCATGATCTGATATAAAGCATCGTATAATGGCCGCAGATACGGATCAATCTTGCTCTGCAGATCTCCGGAAGGATCCGAGCTTCTCTCCTGCCTCATTGCAGGACGCGTCAGAATGTCCTGCTGACTTCCTCTCTTTCAAAGGCTGTGTATTGTC
>ENA-OQDF01000622-OQDF01000622.1-human-gut-metagenome-genome-assembly--contig:-NODE-622-length-14801-cov-2.265435_pt1 | contig 14801 bp, 15 predicted proteins | sample MGYA00242769_ERZ504597 | MGnify/ENA primary metagenome ERZ504597 (study PRJEB26092, sample SAMD00036305) | human gut metagenome | host: Homo sapiens | study: EMG produced TPA metagenomics assembly of...
TTCATTTAATACGATACGATTTACCATTTTGTACACTCCTTTTTCCCTTGACAATTTTTTAACTATCTCTATTATAAAATTGTTTTTCACGAAAACAAGTTACACATTTGGCAAAATGTAAAAAATGTTACACATTATCAAAAGTGTAACATTTTCTTATCTTTATATATCTTTAAATAAATCATAAAGTTTCGGTGGCATCGCTTCGATCAGCTGATCTGCCAGCTGTTCCGGTGACATCTTCATTCCTGTTGTCGCCCATTCTACAGTCATTGCAATCGACCCTCTGCAATACATTCTCAATAAGAATTCTAATTCCTCTGGAATTTATCAGCGCCCTGTTTGTGAATGATATCACAATAAAACTGATAAATACACTGATAATCGTACTCCATCAGACAATTCTGACTTCACTTGAAAATGCTGCAGCAAAAAATTGTCCTTCACCTTTGATGAATTCAAACTTCTTAATAAGACCTTCCCTCAACGTCATACTGATACCCATCTGTTTAAATGACATCTGTGCCAACACATCAAAATACCAGTTGATCAGATCATATTTGTCTTTAAAATGTCGGTAAAAAGTGGGACGAGTTACATCACACTGATCTACAATCTGTTTGACCGTGATCTTGTCTACTGGAGTATGTACCAGTAATTCTTTCATTCCATTTGCTAATTTATATTTCATCTTCTCTGATGCATCCATCTTATTCCCACCTTCTTTCGTATATGATTCTATTTTACCTTATTACTTATATTTACGAAAGACAAAAAGGCGATTATCTGTTTTTTCTGCATTTTTAAAATGCATTTCTTATCACAGATCATCGTCTTTTATTTATTATCAAAAAAAACTTCATGCTTAATAAGCGGCTTTTCCTCTTCCACCACATAAACTATCAAATTCTTTTAATTTATTTTTTGCCTGCTGTGAAACATTTCTTGGAACTTGAATCTGAACTACTGCGTATTGATCTCCTTTCTGGGATGGATTCTTCATCAGTGGCATACCTTTGCCACGTATCTGATCTTAGATCCTGACTGAGTTCCTTCTTTGATCTTGCAAATAACATTTCCATATAATGTTTTGATCACAGCTTCTCCTCCACATACTGCGGTGCTAAACGGAACATTGATCGTTGTATACACATCATTTCCTTTTCGTTCAAATCCTGGTTTTTCACCAACGGTTACTTTCAGGAATAAATCTCCTGCTTCTCCACCGCCTATTCCTGGATTACCTTTTTCTCTTAAACGGACGCTTTTTCCAGTATCAATTCCGGCTGGAATGTGAACCTGCAGTGACTGGGTTACACCATTTTGATCCTGCAGATGAATGACTTTATCACAGCCAGTTACTGCTTCGTCAAAGCTGATGGAAATATCGGCATGAGCATCAGAACCTTTCTGTTTAAATGAACCACTTCTGAATCCACTGCCACCAAATCCACCAGAAGATCCAAAACCACCCTGATGGAAACTGCTTCGATGGAATCCTTTACTTCTGTTGCTACCTCCGAACATACTTCCGAAGATATCACTAAAGATATCATCACCATCTCCACCTTCAAAATGGAACTCCTGATATCCTCCATGATTTCCACCATAGTTCTGATAATTTTTATAAAATTCAGATTCTGCACCGGTTCCGTCAAAGGCAGCATGGCCATACTGATCGTACAGTTTTCGTTTCTCTGGATCACTTAAAATATTATAGGCATCCGTCACTTCTTTGAATTTCTGTTCTGCTGTTTTATCTCCAGGATTCATATCTGGGTGATATTTTTTTGCCAGTTTACGATAAGCCTTCTTGATGGCTTTCTCATCTGCAGTTTTGCTGATTCCAAGAACTTCATATAAATCACGTTTTGCTGCCATTTTGTTTCACCTTCTTTTCCTTTCTCTCCTCAGATATAAAGAATTCCCCGGGAATCTGATCATCCCGGGGAAAGTTCTTTTATCCTTCGATCGTGACGAATTTCTTTTCTTCCACTTTCTTCTCCGGAGCTTTCTTCGGAATATCCAGCATCAGAATACCATTCTCATATTTACCGTGGATATCTTTTTCTGTGATATCTTTGCCAACATAAAAGCTTCTGCTCATATTGCCTGCATAACGCTCACGGCGGATGTATTTACCTTCTTTGTCTTTCTCGTCTTTATCAAGTCCTTTGGCTGCACTGATCGTTAAATAACCATCTTTCAGTTCCGCTGTAATTTCATCTTTCTTGAATCCTGGAAGGTCGATCGCTACTTCGTAGTTACCGTCTTTTTCCTTCACATCTGTCTTCATCAGGTTCTTTGCGTGTTTACCATACAGTTCTTTATCAATATCTGGGAAAGAAAAATCCATCCAGTCGTCGTTAAATAAGTTTCCTCCAAAAATACTAGGCATCATCATCATAAGTCATCTCTCCTTTTTCTTTATAATAATGTTTTGGCGTGTCAGGTTTGGATTCCTGACACTTGCCTTTTATGTGAAGCGTATTGAGAAGTTCTCAATACGACTTGTTGTATCTTGTTGGGCCTTCGGTTCTTTGGCTTCTCTCTTAAGCCCTTCCCTCTTGCTCTAGTTGTAATATAACACCTATTATTAGCACTGTCAAGAGGTGAGTGCTAATTTTTTGTGAAGATTTTGTGAAGCCTTTGATTTTTACGGGGCTTCACATGAGACTTTTCTGCAATATGATTGTAGACATTCATTGTGATCTGTGCATCCGAATGTTCTTCGCTCCGCTACGGTCAGTGCTAAACGGATGTCCCCCGGACATCCAGCACCCCATCACATACTGCATAACTTTGGGATTGACATTGTTCTCACCCAGTCTGGTACATCCCGTATGACGAAGGGTATGCGATGAAATAGGCGGCATCAGCTCCGGCTCTCGCTTCTCTTCTTCTGCCAGTTTGCTTTCTTTCTTATTATAGGCATTGACAATGTTTTTCAGAAAGCTGTTCACTCCCGCCGGCATGATCGGACGTCCATGCTTTGTATTGAAGATGAATCCACTGCGTCCACCGATCTCAACATTACTCTGTTCCTCTTTGGCAAAAGGAAAAGCACTGTAAAACCAATAATCCAACGGTTTTCAGTGCTTTTTTCATATTACATTATTGAATATCCCTCATTCTGCCTATATAAGTGAAACTTAGCGAAACTTAAATTAAATCTCTTTCAGACAATTCAATTTGGATATTCACCAACTGTGGATTATTTCTCAGTGCACCAGTTTCCAACTTACCGCCTGCTGCCTTGCATCCACAAATCTCTTATAAATACCTTCCTGCTTCATTAGTTGCTCATGTGTTCCCTGCTGTGCAATTCTTCCTTTTTCAACAACCACAATCTGGTCTGCATGTCTGACTGTTTTTAATCTGTGGGCAATCATAATAATCGTTTTTTCCTTTGTAAGTGCATCTACTGCATCCATCAGCTCCTTTTCATTCTCCGGATCAACATTTGCCGTTGCTTCATCCAATATGACGATTGGCGCATCCTTCATAATCGCTCTGGCTATCGAAATACGCTGCTTCTCACCACCGGAAAGTGTGGCTCCTCCTTCTCCGATCACTGTGTCATATCCATTCGGAAGTTTGCTGATGAAATCATGACAACATGCTTTCTTCGCCGCTTCCACCACTTCCTCATGACTTGCATCCTGGCGTCCGAATTTAATATTATTCTCAATAGTGTCTGCGAACAAATACACCGACTGAAATACAAATGAAAAATTACGCATCAGACTGTTCATGCTGTAGTCTTTTACATTCACACCTCCAAGTGTCACTTCCCCGGAATCCACATCCCAGAACCTGGCAATCAGATTGCAAAGTGTTGATTTTCCTCCACCAGATGGTCCAACGATTGCTGTCGTCGTTTTCTGCGGAATAGAGAGCGATATATCATCAATGATCTTCCGTTTGTCATAAGAAAACGAAACATTAGAAAGTCTGATATCGTAATTTTCCGGCTGTATTTCTTTACCGTCGATATCCATGGTATCCAGCTCCAATATTGCATTTGCTTTATCTACACATACGCTTACCACATGTAAAAGAGATGAATAATTTCCTGCACATTCCAGACTGGCATAAAGCATAAATGCTGAAATTGTCATACCGATTGCATAGACCGCACTCATAGTTCCATTAATATAAAAATATGCACTGCAAGCCACGATCACAGCACCTGTAATTTTGGTTATCACACTTTGCAGAAAATGATAGGGCACAAACAGCATTTCCATCTTTGTATTGATCTTTTCGCATGCTTCATTTGCATCATTTAATCTTTTCGCCTGTTTCCCAAGCAAGTTATATGATTTAACTTCTGATATTCCCTGCAGATACTCCATGATCTGGTTTACAAGCTCCATATCGCATACCACTTTTTGCTCTGAATCTTTTTTACCCGCATTCTGCATCACAGAATTGACCCCAAAGAAAATAAGTACTCCTGCTGCAGCTATCAGTCCGATTCTCCAGTCAAAAATAAACAGCATAAGAATGATCATTGATGTTTCCAGAATTCCCTGCATTGTCAGCATAACCACTCTCGCAGCCACATCGCCAAGTATTTCCATTGTATTGGTTGTAATGGAAGAAATTTCCCCGATACTATTGGAATTGAAATACCCCATCGGCAGATATCGCAGATGTTCTGCAATCTTGATTCTCATAAAAGCACTTGCATTATATCCTCCCTCTGTCTGAAGCACTGTAGAGTATCTCTTGCAGATTACGTCGACTACAATTGCAAGAACCATAATCGCAACGGAGCCTCCAATATATTTTCCTGTCGGTTTCCCACTCAGCAGACCAATCAGTATGTACATAATAGCCGGAATCTTCATTGCTGAGGCAAGAGCCTCTATGAGTCCGATCACTATCGACAGTTTAAATTTATTGCCATTTTCCCTGCCTGAAAAACGAAAGAATTTTGCCAGAATCCCAAACATATCATTCTCCCTCCTTCACCGTATCTTTTACAGAAATATGGGCATTCCACATTTCCTTATAAAGCGGGCATGACACCAGAAGTTCCTCATGTGTGCCATGTGCTGTTACATTTCCATCATTTACAACAAAGATCTGGTCACTGTCCTTAACGGTAGAAAGCCTGTGTGCTATTACGATCAGGGTTTTCCCTGCTACCAATTTTGCAATAGAATTCTGCAGGATTGCCTCATTTTCCGGATCTGTGTAAGCAGTTGCCTCATCAAGGATCACAACCGGAGCATCTTTTAACATTGCTCTTGCAATCGAGATACGCTGTCTCTCGCCTCCTGACAGATGTCCTCCTGCACCTCCTACAACCGTATCAAATCCATTCTCCAACTGCATGATAAATTCATAGCATCCACTTTTCTTTGTCACCTCAACAACCTGTTCATCTGTAGCATTCGGATTTCCCTGTCTGATATTTTCACGGACCGTTTCATTAAACAGATAATTGTCCTGTGCAACATATGCAATTTTCCGGTTAAAATCTGCAAGTGTCATTTCTTTTACATCAGCTCCGCCGATTTTGATACTTCCGGAATCCGCATCCCACAGGGATGCAATCAGCTTTGCAATGGTTGACTTTCCGCTTCCGGAAGGTCCTACGATTGCATTTACCGTTCCTGCTTTCAACTCCATAGTTACGCCATGCAAAATCTCTTTGTCGTGATAACCAAATCTGACATCTTCAAGAGTAACGGAATTATCTTTTGGAACTCTTTCACTTTTCTCCGGACGTTCAAGCTCCGGCTGTTCCAGAATTCCTGCTACTTCTCCAACGATCACCCCAATCTTGCCAAGATCATCTGTATAGGAACCCACTGTGATCAACGGTCCTACGATTCCAAGTGATAAAATAATACAGATGACAAAATCAGAAACCGCAAGTGTTCCATTCGCTACATAATGTGCCCCAAACGGCAATACCGTAAGAAGCGTATAAGGTGTGACCACCATCATCAGTCCATGAAAGATCGAGCACCGTTTCATCCAAGAAATAAAGGAATCTGCATATTCAAAAGCCGCCTTTGTAAATTTGGCATAAGAACTTTCAGTCTTTCCAAATGCCTTTATTACTTCGATCCCGTCAATATATTCCACTGCCGCATCATTCAGATCTTTTGTTGTCTGAACCGTTCTCTCGAAACTTGGCTTATAATCCAGCATCATTCCAAAATAAGAGAACAGTCCAACAATAACCGGCACCAATGACCAGAGTGCCAGTCTCCAGTCTGTCAGGAAGAAATAAATCAAAATCACAATCGGTGCCAGCAGATTGGACGTGAATTCCGGGACAATATGCGCCAGTGTTGTCTCGATACTGTCGATTCTTTCCACCATAATATTTTTAAATGTACCGGAAGGTGTGTCTTTCACATAGCCAAGAGGTACCCGCGCCAGCTTGTCACAGCAGGATTTTCTTATATTTGCAAGTACTGCAAACGTTGCTTTATGTGACAATGCTGTCGAAAGTGAATGAAGCAGTTCTGCAATGATAAACGATAATGCAATCAGAACCGCTTTTGCAAGATATATTTCAAACTCCTTTTCACCATTTAAAAACAGCTTTACTACATCTGCAATAATAAAATACGGCAAAATCTTAAAAATCACATTTCCTATTGCAAGTAACACACTCCACACATAGGCAATTCTTTTTTGTCCGGCCCACGTCAGGATCCAGCTGACTGCCGACTTCTTTTTTTCTTTCACATCTGTTCACTCCTTACGTTCGTTTTATTGTTTTACCTTCTGTTAGTTCTAGCTAACCAACATATAATAAAATAGGTGGTCTACTGGCATCAACCACCTGATATTATTATCCTGTCTGAACTTTATTCAGAAATCCAGAACCTGCAACACACATAACCTATTCAGAATTCCTGCATCAGTTATACCGGAAATTCAATATTCCACAATCGTTCCCAGCCACCTGTATTGAATTCTTTCAGCTGATGCACATTTTTCTTTGCAGTCTCTCTATCTATATCATGCTCAATGATCTGAAATACTGATGAAAAAAATCCCGTATAGATCATATGCATAAGGCTTTCCTCTACAATCGGTATTTTTACACCGTTCTCTTTCATCTTTTCCATATAATTCAGGCTGGACTTCATTTCCCGCTCTACCATATTGTGTATGAATAGTTCAAATTTTCCACTGTCTCCACATTTCAACAATAATCTGAAATTATCATAATGATCATAAATATAATCAACCATCTGCTCCATTCCGTCACTGGATGTATACGACATATTCCTTGTCTGATCACTGGCCGAAAGCTTTTCAAACTCCTCAACGATCTGATCATAAATCTGATAAATGTGTTCCATATAGGGATCTGTCAGTGCATCAAAAAGTGCCTCTTTCGTCGGATAATATTTGTAAAATGCACCAGTAGTAAGTCCGGCATCTTTTACAATGTTTCTTAAAGATGCTCCGGTCAGACCATCTTTCAGGAAATGTTTTCTGGCTGTATTTAATATATTTTTTTGTGTATCTTCTGCTTTTGTCGACATTCTTTTCGTATCCTCTAAAGTTCTTTCCAAAATATAACAGTGCTATATAGCACTGTTATATTTTAACTCATTACAGGAATTTGTCAAGTCTGCTGTTTCGATTTTTTATTTTCCCGTGTATTCAATTTTCACTTAGCAGATGCATCTGTAGTTTGATTTTGCCGTCGTCACACCACATGATTCTCTTCAGCATCTTTCCTTTTGACCAATATAAACTTTTCATTGCTATATATAAGAACGGAACCATGATTTTGCGTGTTGCCTTTCCAATTTGTACAAACTGTCCACCATCAAAAAATACATGCTTTAACGGTATTTTTGCCTATGTCAGAAATGCCATGGCAAGATCTGCACCAATCGAAGATGCAACTACAAATTCTATTTCTTTGATTCCATGTTTAAGCCTCCTCTTTGACTTTTTCAAAATCTACTGTCTGTTCCTTCATAGAAATTTTTACCACCTTAAAACCATACTGCAAAGTTCCTTTTTGAATGTAAGGAACGAATGATCTATAGGCACTCCGGCAATGTTTTCAATTTCAGCAAAAGTCAACTTGAAATCGTCTGTTTTATTTTTATTGATCCACTTCCATAAAGGATTATATTTGCTCATAATTATCATTCATCTACTTTCCAAAACTATTTACGATATCCTTTACCATCAGTCAGATTTACTCCACTTGCCACAACACTTTCCCTGCATAAAATATTTTCTTATCTTCTCCATTCCTTCTGCATCCATCTGATACTGATCTGCAATAGTTCCATTTTCAAAATGAATGACGTCAGTGCAACACTCTATAATCAGTTCCAAATCATGTGTGATCACATAAACCGAAATTCCGGTATCCCACACTTCTCTTAGAACCTCTGCAACCTCCAGCATATGCTTATGATCAAGACCACTGGTTGGTTCATCCAAAAACAGCACAGAGCGCCCAGAGGCAATTGCAGATGCGATAGCCACCCGCTGCTTCTGACCTCCGGAAAGTGACATTGGATGACGGTCTTTGACTTTTATCAGATCCAGCATTTCAAGAAATTTGTCTGCTTCTTTCTCATTTTCTTCTTTCATGCTGATCATAACTTCATCCTGTATTGTCTCTGTAAAAAGCTGATGGTTTACTTCCTGCATGACCATATAACAGGCTTTCAGCCTTTCTTTTGGTCTGTAAGTTTTTCCATTCCAGATGATTGTGCCACATTGTTTTTCCAAACCACAGAAACAACGGGAAAAAGTAGATTTTCCAGCTCCATTATTGCCCGTAATTGCGACAATCCGATTTGCCGGAATCTCACATTCTCTGATATATAAAATCTGTGGACCATTCTTATATGCAAAATTAAAATCATGAAGCTCCATTGTGGTTCTTTCTGATATCAACATCTCTGGCATAAGGAGATTTTCCAGAACATAAGCCCGCAGTCCCATCTCTCCCCGCTTTTCTTCTGTCAGATTTTCAAACTCTGTGGCTGAATAATCCTGAATAATCTGTCCCTCTTTCATATAAATAAACCGATCCGCCAGCCCACGCAGATAATACAGGCGATGCTCCGATATAATAATCGTTTTTCCCTGTTCCTTCCAGTGAGCGATTATTCTTCGCAGATCCATGATTGAAGCTGCATCCAGATTAGAAGAGGGTTCGTCCAGGACAAAAATATCCGGTTTCATGATAGAAACCCCTGCACAGGCAATCTTCTGCTTCTCTCCACCTGAAAGCTGAAAAATATTGCGTCCAATCAATTTTTTCAGATGCAGCTCCTGAATTGTAGCCTGCAATCGATCTTTGATTTCTTCCTTTGGCATTCCAAGATTTTCACATCCAAAAGTAATCTCGCTTGTTGTATCTACATTAAAAAACTGTGACCGTGGATTTTGAAAAACACTTCCAACAATTTTTGCTGTATCATACAGTGGCTGCTGCGAAACATTTATCCCATTTATCCATATCTCACCAGTTAATTTTCCTTCATAATAATGTGGAATCAACCCATTGATCATTCGAGTGAGTGTTGTTTTTCCACAACCGCTCTCCCCACATAGCATAATAACCTGACCATCTTCTATCTCCAGATCAATATCCCGGATTCCCACAGAATATTCATTATTTTCTCCATATGTAATGTTGCATGATCTATTTTTATCATAATGTACTACCTCAAAAAAACAATATACTGATGCAAAAAGAACAATATAAAGCATGCAAAGCAAACAACAATGGCAATAAAATCCTGTACATGAAAGCCAATCTCGCAGACATTGGTTCTTCTGATCGGTGCACCAAGTCCCCTTGTTAGAGCTGCTGCAGACAGCTCATCACCAATTTTTATTACGGATACCATCAATGGTATCAGCCGGTATTCAATCATAAGGAATGGATTTTTACCACCAAAACGGATATTTCTCATTTTCATTGCATCCCGGATTGCCTGATATTCTTCCTTGATTGTAGGAAAGAAACGGAAAATAACTGACAACGGTATAATGATTTTTTCTGTGACATGCATCCGCTCCATTGCACTGATAAACTCACTTACAGATGTAGAAGAGATCAGATATGCACCTGTCATAATTCCCGGTGCAAAACGCGTCATAATTGATGTTGCTGCCAATACCAGAAAAGAAATCATACCACTCCAAACATTCAATGCCAGCCGCTCCAGTACAAAGCATACCGCATAGAGAACTGCATATTTACCGGCTGTTTTGAATTTGTGCTCTGACAAAATCAATGCAAATGGTATAAGGCTTAGTATTGGTTTTACTATATTCATGATTCCATCATTGCTGGTACTGAACATCAATGTTGTAATCGTTATAAGCATAAACAATTTTGTTCTAGGATCTAAAACAATTCCATTTCTGCTGTCAACAGTAGCAGATAATATCTCATCCATTACACGATTCCTGCTTTTACAAAGTGTTTTTGAGCAACGCTTTTCCAATCATTCCTCCAATGATTGCGCAGATAAAGATACCTGCAATCACAAGAACAATGCTCCACATAGGCATGACAGCCATTACTTTATCTGCATACTCTTTACCAAAACTGGCTGCGAAGCTGGCTCTTGAATCTTCTACCATGAAGTACATTGGAATATATGTACCAACCATCCAGAGACTGAATACTGCATATCCAATCAGGCTCCTTTTAGCACTTTTATAATTGCCAAATTTCAGAATCAAATCTCCCAGCAGCCCAAAGATAAGCCCCAAAGGTACACCCCAATATCCCATTCCGGTAAGTCCCATCAAAAGGCCACTCAGAATTGCCATCAGCGTTACCATACCAAACTTCTTTACCCTTGTCAGGAATAACATAAATGGAATTCCTGTGATCAGTGTCCACAATGCACCAAGAATCGGAAGAAATATCGGAACAAATCCAATCGGAATTGCCACACAACATCCGAGTACAAAATAAAGGACTGTGAAAAGTCCCAGATTAATCAGGTCCTTCGCCTGTAATTTGTTATTCATACAGAATACCTCCCTTGTATAATTAGCTCTATCTAACTACTCCATAAAATACCATATGTTTTGTTATATCTCTACAACCAAATATCATTTTAGCTCCAAACAGCATTGGGTTTTATTGTTGACTCTGCTCTCTTCAAATCCTATAATATTATCTGTTACAGGGCAAAAGTACTTATATCAGGGAGATCTTCTATGAAATTAACGACGTGATCCAAAAATGCATCAAAATACCGGGTATATCCATAAAACAGGCTGAATATAGTATGGAGCTTATATTAAATACGAAGGAAGGTAAAGGTTCGATGACCTTTTTTTTCACTTTTCCCCGGTCTGTCTCTGGCATATATTTTTATAAATTCTCCAACCTGGACGGCTCCCGACCTTCGATCAGACAGCTCCATTACAAAAGGTCCATTGCTTCTTAACTATTGTGTGACAGGTCGTTGTGAAATGATCCTAAACAGCAAAAATTTGTCTACATCAAAGACAGAGAACTTCTCTCACAGAATGCTTTGCCCAAAAAGAATATGTTTATCCAAGGCGCATCTATGAGGGGCTTGAATTCTTTATTGATATAGATACATTTACTTTAGAAAATACATGGGTACAAAATGAATTTAGCATTGATTTCAGAAAAATCTCAGAGATGTTTTGTCCTCATGGAAGCACTTATATATCGACAGCGGCCCACGAAACTGAGGAAATTCTCAAAAAACTATGGGAATTATATGATTTTCCGGCCTCTTTTGCAGTCATTCAAATGAAAATATATACGCTCGCTTTATTCTCAGTACTACAAAATTTGGAGGCTATCCCTAAGTCTCAGGCCTGCACTTTCTTTACTGAATCTCAGGTTAATATTGCTAAAAAGGTCGAAAATATCATCACCTCAGACCTAAGGCAGCATCATCCTGCGTGGGAATTGGCTGAATATTTTTCTATCAGCGAAACCAGTCTAAAAAATTATTTTCGCGGTGTTTACGGACAGAATATTTCTGTCTATCTGCGTGAAATGCGTATGAATAAAGCAGGCGAACTGCTTGCCTCAACACGACTGTCTGTAGCTGAGATTGCAGCACAGGTCGGATATCTGAATCAGAGCAAATTCGCCTCTGTGTTTAAAAAGCATTTTGGTGTATCACCTTTGGAATATCGCCGCACCAGACATTTAGACTCCTAAACTCTCCATTTTGTTGCCTCTCTTCTTTCAACAATAAAATGACGATAAATCCCATCCTGTCTCACAAGTTCTTCATGTATTCCCTGCTGTACGGTTTTCCATTCTCCAGAACGAAAATCCGTTCAGCTTTCTGTACTGTTTTTAGGCGGTGTGCAATCATAATAACAGCTTTATCATTTGTCAGGTACCATCCACTGGTCATTAAAATGACAAATTACATACAATAAAACTTCTTCCGAAGATATATTCTGAGTAGCATGATACCCATATTAATGAGTATAAATAGCAAAATCAAATTCACTGGCAGATATTTTCTAGTTACATCTCCAAGCACTGTTATTCCTGAAAGACTTCCAATTAAAAACATCTGTGAAATTTCATCCCACATTTTTTTGTATCGTTTTATTGCTTCTATAATCATTACTATCATAATTGCCAATATAAAAATTATAGCTACGATTGCCAAAATCCTGATAACCCAGGCTTCTCCCCCCGTATAAGCTATTTTTTGATTGAACCCATTATCATAAGTCGGATATACCAACATTCACAAAATCGAACATACCATGTGAATGGAATCCTAAAAAACTATGTAAATCATGCTGAAAAGCACCATTCTGTATGATTGCAAACAGGATTACTGTAATGTATCCTATTCCCCAGAAATATTCTGCGTCCCTCATTTTTTCGGTTCTGGACTTTACTTCTTTTTTCGTTTTACGGATTTCCATCTCTGCACGTTTCTTTTCATTACGGGCTTTTGCTTCTGCCTGTTCCATCTTTTTCTCTGCTTCTTTCTGTTTCTTCTGTGCATCATCTACTGCTTCAACAGATGATTTATTAACCTGTATCTGCAATTTAGAGTTCTGGTCCCGAACGTCTTTTATTTCTTCTTCGAGCTGCTCTTGCTCGCTCCTGCTCTTCAAGCCGTTTCTGTTCCTTAAATCGTCGTTGTTCTTCTGAAGCGATTGATTCAACTTCTGCGTTTCGGACAGTTCGGTTGTCAAACGATGAATTTCGTCGTTTAATTTCCGAATTTCGTCTTGCATTTCGTGACTCTCGAAGAATAGCTTCTGTTTTTCCATCTTCAGCTTGTGTGTCCTTTCCTGAAATTTCTGGATAAACTCGTTCATCTTCTGAATTCTCACCTGTAACTCGTCTCTCTCTTCCGTCACTAGCTCCAGTAACGCCGCCTGCTCCTTCGCAAGCTGCTTCCACTTGTCGGTAGTATCCGGCAAGTTCTTCATCTGATCTGCTGTCTCTGTTGGCTGAATCTCTGGCTTTTTCCTATTTCTATCAAATTCATTCTCCAATCCCTCCTTGCTGATGTCCAGATGAAATGTTTTTGACAAATTGCTATCTCGCACTTTCTTCCCATCCTGGTTCTGAAATGTGATGTGCTTCCGTTTCTCTGTCCAGTTTACGTTCCATCCGAACTGCTTCATTTTTTCTATAAACTTTTCTTTGCTGATACAATTTTCCAGTGCTTTTAACACTGCCATTGCACAGTCCGCTACAAAGCTATCCTTTACCTGCTGACAGAACAGATTATATTTGTCTTTGCTCCATGCAATGACTTCCCCTTTTTCAATCTGACTTCCATCAAAATGCTTTCCTTTTTCGGCAACGGTCAGTCCTCGTTCCCGGCACATCTGATTGGTAAGCTGTTTCATACGTTCCAGATCTTTTCTGGTATTATGTAGCTTTCTCCCATCTTCATAACTCACTGAATTAGTAACCAAATGGCAGTGGATATGGTCTTTATCCTTATGCACAGCCACTAAGGTCTGGAATCCACTGAACCAATTTTCTGCAAACTCTTTTCCAAATTCAAATGCCTGCTCCGGGGTGATCTGCTCATCCTTATGCCAGGAAATAATGTTGTGGGCATACATTCTCCCTGTATCTTTATTCCACATCTTCTTTTCTTCCAAAAAGGTTCTGTACACCAAATCATAATTAATTTCATTGTGACAGTACGGGCCTGTTACATAAGTAATCAGCTCACTTGTCTTGTCCTGCCGTAAAACATATTCAATACAATTTCTCATTGCTCCATGTGTATTTGTCCGCTTATTAATCGTCTTATTAACTGCCATATCCTTTCACTCTCCTTCCGATACTTGAGAATATTTTTATTGAGGAAATACAACATACTGTCGTTTGGGATTTCTCCATCTGTATGCAGTTTTCTTGCAATCTGGTTGATATTGTCGTAGCTCCCCGGAGCTGACAAAGGATATCCGCAAACATCTGGTTCAGTCTTTCAGTTCTTCTATTTCCTCTGCCGATGCTATCTTCAAGTCTGCGATTGCTTTTATCACAACTTCCTGCTGTGTTCTTCCGGATTCTTTAACCTTGCTCTGAAACAAATCGTATTCCTCTTTATTCATCCGTATGGTTACTGTATGATTTCGTTTTCTCATAGGCTTTTGTCTCCTTTCATTGCTTGATTTTCATTCTTTGTTAACAGCCACAGCGTTCTGGCGGCATATTGGCAGGAGATTTATAAGAGAGTGCAACGCTCTCTTATACAGGTGCAGGACAGAGTCCTAGTCAATCAGTAAGTATTCCGTAGGAATGTCCGGTGGACATTTCGCAGAAATACATT
>ENA-OQDF01000623-OQDF01000623.1-human-gut-metagenome-genome-assembly--contig:-NODE-623-length-14762-cov-2.064025_pt1 | contig 14762 bp, 19 predicted proteins | sample MGYA00242769_ERZ504597 | MGnify/ENA primary metagenome ERZ504597 (study PRJEB26092, sample SAMD00036305) | human gut metagenome | host: Homo sapiens | study: EMG produced TPA metagenomics assembly of...
TTGTGCGAAAATACAAAAATAAAACAAAGGCTTTGTCATGCAATGACGATGAAATATTTTTTTAATATGTTAGAATGTTAACCTGTTAGGAATAGAAATAAGAGGTCTGGAGTAGGTGAAATGTTTAAAGTAAGTTATTTTTTAGAAGTCCTGCCGATCATTGCAAGTAAGGTGAACGTTACGTTTGAACTGACGATAGCGGCAACTATCTTTGCATTGGTTGTAGGTGTAATTATTGCAATTATTGGATACTACAAATTCCGGGGTTATATCAGTTAACCAGGGTATATGTTTCTATCATGAGGGGAACTCCGGTTGTTGCGCAACTATATTTCTTCTATTATGGAATAGCGTTATATAGTGCAATTGTAAGAAATATGACACCACTCATCGCAGTAGCGGTTGTTATGAGTCTGAATATGGGAGCTTTTATGTCGGAAGTATCAGAGGAGCACTTTTATCTGTAGATGAAGGACAGAAAGAGGCCGCATATTCTTTGGGAATGACTAATTTTCAGCTGGTTACGAGAATTGTAATTCCGCAGGCTGTACGTGTGGCATTACCGCCATTATTTAATGACATTATCAATCTGATCAAGATGACTTCACTTGCATTTATGCTTGGGGTGCCGGATATTATGGGAGCTGCCAAGATAGAAGGTGCAAGAACGTTCAGATACTTTGAAATATATGCAGCTGTAATGTTAGTTTACTGGCTGATCATATTTGTACTTGGAATTTTACATAAATTGTTAGAAAAAAAATGTGCAAATATGTACTAATTAGGATCTTAAATGGGAAACCATTGAGATAGATTTATTATTAATAAGGAAAAAGAGGAGATAAGTATTATGAAAAAACGTGTATTAGCAGCTTTATTAGTTACTATGATGACTGTAGGAACAGTTGCCGGATGTGGAAGCAGTTCGAAATCTGATGATTCAGATAAGAAGACAACTTCAGATGCAAAAAGTGATGATAAAAAAGATTCTGGAGAGAAAGTAACTGTAGTTACTTCTGGAACAGGAGAGCCATACAGCCTTCTGTCAGACGATGGAAAATGGACAGGTATCGATGCAGACATGTGGGATGAGATTGAAAAGCGTACTGGATGGGAAGTAGAAGTAAAGCAGGCATCATTTGACGCTATGTGGGGTGAACTGGATACAAACCGTGTAGATGTAGTTGCGAACTGTCTTGCTGTAAAACCAGAAAGAACAGATAAATACAATGCAACAATTCCATACTATGGAGATTCTCAGTGTATTATCGTTAATGATGATTCAGATTACAAGACAGCTGATGACTTAAAAGGAAAACAGTCGGATGTACAAATGGACAGGCAGCACAGACAATTATTGAAGATATGGCTGCAGAAAAAGGATTTACTGTAAAGCTTTATGAAGACAGTGCAGTAGGTATGAACGATCTGAAGCTTGGAAGAATCGATGCATATGCAAATACAACAACAAATGTAAACGCATTTACACACAACAACTCAGATGCAAAATTCCGTTTCTTTGATGAGCAGCTCCTTGCTAACAATGTAGCTTACTTCCTTCCGAAGACAGATGACGGAGAGAAACTTACAAAAGAACTTAACGATGTAATTCAGGAGATGCTGGATGACGGAACTGTAGCAAAGATCACTGAAAAGTGGATGTATGCTGACATGACAAAATTAATTCAGAAATAAGCATAAGTCAGGAAGATTGAAAAAATATGGGAACAGAAACACAGCTGGTTAAGATTGAACATTTATATAAGGAATTTGATGAAAATACAAAAGTATTAAGTGACATCAATCTGACGATCAATAAGAATGAAGTAATTGCTATTTTGGGACCTTCTGGTACCGGAAAATCGACGTTACTCAGATGTCTGAACTATTTGACTGTACCGACAAAAGGAAAGATTACGATTGGTGATATAGCAGTTGATGCGGAAAATCATTCGAAAAAAGATGTGATTGAGCTCCGTAAACATTCATCAATGGTATTTCAGGGATACAATTTATTTAAGAATAAGACAGCTCTGGAAAATGTAATGGAAGCGTTGACCGTGGTACAGAAGAAGTCGAAAGCAGATGCAGAGAAAATCGCTTTGGAATTACTGGATAAGGTCGGAATGAGTGAGAGAAAAGATTTCTACCCGTCTAAATTATCGGGCGGGCAGCAACAGAGGGTTGGAATTGCAAGGGCACTTGCTGTTAATCCAAATGTTGTGTTATTTGATGAACCGACGTCTGCACTTGATCCGGAACTGGTAGGGGAAGTATTAAATACGATCAAATCTCTTGCAGAAGAAGGAACGACAATGATTCTGGTAACACATGAGATCGGATTTGCCAGAGAAGTTGCAACGAGAATCTTATTTATGGATGGCGGAAAGATTGCAGCGGATGGTACACCGGAGGAGATCATTGATCATCCGGAGAATCCAAGACTTCAGCAGTTCCTGAATTTTGTTAATCGAAAATAGAATGTCTGAAAGACCTGCACGAGTTTGGTGCAGGTCTTTTTTAAAGAGCAAAGAATGTTAGTAAAAGGAGTAGAAGAATGCAGGACATAAGTGACAGAATCAAACAAATCGCAAAAGAGGCAGAACCGGAACTTATCAGTATCCGAAGAGAACTGCATCAGTATCCGGAGCTTGGAATCAATCTTCCGAAAACGCATGAGATCATCAGCAGAGAGTTAAAAAAGATTCCAAACCTGAAGGTTCGTGAACACATGGCAGGCGGATATGGAATTATTGCGGAGCTACAGGGAAAGAAAGCGCAGGGGAAGAATATCCTTCTGCGTGCAGATATTGACGCACTGCCGCTGGAAGAACAGGTGGACTGTGATTATAAATCCACATCCGGGAAGATGCATGCATGTGGGCACGACGGACATGCCACCTGGTTGATCGGTGCTGCAAAGATACTGGCAAGGCTCACAGGTGAATTCGGAGGATGTATCAGGTTCGCATTTCAGCCGGGAGAAGAGGTCGGACTTGGAGCAGATACGATGATCTTGGAAGATAAGGTACTGGAAGAACCGAAGATAGATATGGCTTTTGCAGCACATGGATTGCCTTCGGTACAAAGTGGTAAGATTGGAATCGTAAGAAGATATGCGTTCGGATGTGTAGGCGGATTTCAGGTTAAGATCACAGGAAAAAAGGGACATGCATCATGGCCGGAACAGACGGTAGACCCAATTGCTGTGGCAAATGAAATCTATCAGCATATACCGTCTATACTGACACGTACAATTAGTGGAACGGAACCTAAGATCCTTTCTGTTACATATATGCTGGCAGGAGAGAATGGCGTAAGAAATATTATTCCTCAGGAATGCGAATTCGGCGGTACCATGCGAGCTGCCAAAAAGAAGTACTTGAAAAATGGGACAGGAACTGGAAAAAGAAATAAAGGCAGTGTGTCAGGTGTATGGAGCTGCTTATGAAGCAAAGATTGAAATACATGGTGGCAGTGTGAAGAATGCCCCGGGATTGTTAAATGGGGTAAAGAATGCAGCAGCAGATGTACTCGGAAAAGACAATGTATATATCATTGAAGAAGATAATCTTGGAGGAGAAAATTTTGCAGAATATAGTAGCAGAGTTCCATCTGTATATATGTTCATAGGAATAAAACCAGAAGGCAGAGCAGAGATACCTGGATTGCACAGTCCGGAATATCGTTTTGATGATTCTGTACTTTCAGGAGCAGCTGCAGCATTTGCAAGTATTGGAATCAAAGGATGCCAGGGAGAACTTGAAGAAGAATAGAACGGAAAACTGAAAAAGAAGAGAGGAAAAAAAGATATGGAAAAATTAATATACGATAGACAGAAGAAATACAAATTGTAATAAGTGGGATGGACAGTACAAGATGTTCGGAGAAGAAGGGCTGCATGCGATGTGGGTGGCAGATATGGATTTCCGTGTACCAGAATGCGTCGTTGAAGCCTTGAAAAATATGTAGAATCCGGCGTTTACGGATATTATAAAATACCGGATGCTTATTATCAGGCATTTATAAACTGGGAAAAGGAACACCATGGATATGAAGTGAAAAAAGAATGGATTCGTTTTTCTCCGGGGGTTGTAGCAGGATTTCACTGGCTGGTGCAGATGCTGACAGAAGAGAAAGATGCTGTGATCGTAAATACACCGGTTTATTATCCGTTCCTGGATGCTGTAAAAATAATCACAGAAGATTGATCTGTTCGGATCTGAAAGAACAGGATGGGGTATATAGTATAGATTTTGAAGACTTTGAGCGGAAAATAGAAGAAAACAATGTAAAGCTGTTCATATTGTGTTCCCCACATAACCCGGCAGGAAGGGTGTGGAAAAAAGAAGAGCTTAAGAGATTATTTGAAATCTGTAAAGAACATCAGGTATATATCATATCAGATGAGATTCATCAGGATCTGGTGTTCGGGGAACATAAGCATATTCCATCTTTGTCAGTAGGAGATTATGACAAGATCATGGTATCGATTGTTGCGGCATCTAAAACATTTAATATAGCGGGAGCACAGAATTCTATGGTCATTATTCCGGATGAAGAACTTCAGGAAAAATGGGATACTTATGTAAAAGGAAACCGGGTGCTGGGAGGAAATGCATTTGGATACGTGGCAGCTGAGGCTGCATATGCAGGTGGAGGAGAATGGCTGCAAAGTGTGTTAACGCAGATTAATGAGAATTATCACTATTTGAAAACAGAATTAGAACAGAATCTGCCAGAGGCAGTTGTTACACCGCTGGAAGGTACATATCTTTGCTGGATCAATCTCGGAGCATATGTGAAAGCAGAAGATATGAAAGAAATAATACAGAAAAATGCCATCTGGCAGTAGATTTTGGGGACTGGTTTGGTGGAGAACATTTTGGAACCTTTATAAGAATGAATCTGGCGACATCTAGAGAGAATGTAGAAATCGGTGTGAATGCGCTGATTCAGAACTTAATGAAAAAATAGTTATAGAGATTATCAATAAGAACAAAGTACATAGTCCTGATTTTCTATTTGACAGAAAGAATTTTCTACGAGAAATATCTTATATAGGGAGTGAATGGATATGTATGAAATAGATGTCTGTTATAAGATTATTTTTGAAGCAATGCTGGAAGAAAATGCACTGGAAAAGATAGCAGATAGAATCAGTAAATATACAGCTGCAGAAGTAATATTTGTGTCAGGGTCTGGAAAGATCCTGGCATATTCGCATGCCTGTGAAAATGGGAAAAGAGAGTGTATACAGCAAAAGCATATTACGCAGAAAGAATATGAACATTACAGGAAATATGGGTATGACGGAGAAGGACAGCTGATGGTAGAAGAAGTGGAGCTTTCCGGAAGATTCAAGGGATATATTGCTGTTATATATAAAGAAAAAATGAACAGATTTTTTACAGAGAACTGGTACAGGTAATTGGACAGGCGGTAAAAGAATATCTGGAAGAAGAACAGAAAGGTTATCTATATGCGCAGCCTTTTGGAAAGTCGGTTACCGCATGGAGTCTGTTGCATGAAGAGACACTGCCTGAGAATATGGAAGAAAGACCAGAGCCTCGGTATATAGGTCTGTTACTTCAAAAACAAGAGATACAGGAGAGGGAGCTTTTATGCATAGAAGTCTTGCAGAGATTTATTGTGTGTATGAGGATCAAAATGAACTCTTTTTATTATTTTCCGGAGTGAGTGGGAAGAATCTTGCAGAGATTTATGATAGAATAAGGGAACAGAAAATACCATGCAGTGTCAGTGAACCATTTGGAGAGTTAACGTGGTGTGCGGCAAGTATAGATTGCTGAAGAGAATGTCACTGGCTGGCGGTACCATGATTGATCCAACTATGAAACGAGAGAAGGAATGGTCGGTGCAGGCTTATATACATATACGTTACCGTTACTTGAATCTGCAGGACTCAGCGATTACAGGATTCTAAGACTGATTCAGGAAGATGAAGAAAATAATACAGATCTTTATCATACTTTAAAAATGTATCTTTTGAATGGAAATAATGTGACAGCGGCAGCAGAGAACCTGCATATTCACCGCAATACGCTGGTATACAGATTAAAACAGATAAAAGAGTGCATGGAAATCGATATTAATGACAATGGGACAGCAAGAGAATTACTGTCATTTATGATGATGTATGACATTGCAAGGAGACATAAATAATGAAGCTGATACAGGATTACCGGAGATATTTGAAGAATTGGAAGAGAAAAAAGGAGAGCATTTCTTGAAATAAAAGAGTATAAAGATAAAGGCATTCCAGTGATAGGAATGTACTGTGCATATTTTCCAACAGAACTTGCTATGGCAGTTGGTGCGATTCCGGTAGGATTGTGTTCATTTGCAAATGAGACGATTCCGGCGGCAGAGAGAGACCTTCCAAAGAGTATGTGTCCTCTGGTAAAATCAAGTTATGGATTTGCGATCAGTGACAGATGCCCGTTCTTTCACTTTGCAGACCTGGTAATCGGTGAGACTACCTGTGATGGAAAGAAGAAAATGTATGAGATGATGTCGGAGTTTAAACCGGTACACGTGATGGAACTGCCAAACAGCCAGTCAGAAAGAGGACTGGCCTTTTGGAAAAATGAAATTATCCGCACAAAAGAATATTTTGAAGAATTTTTCCACAAGGTGATTACGGAGGAGATGATTCGTGATGCGGTGCATCTAAATAATCAGATCCGTATGTCTTTGAAAAGTCTGTGTGAGCTGATGAAAATGGATCCGGCACCGGTACTTGGTGAGGATATTCAGAAGATGGTGCAGGGAAGTAAATATCGGTTTGATTTTGCAACGACACCAGCAATTGTAAAAGAAGTCAGGGAGAGGATCCTGCGGGAATATGAAGAGGGAAAGCATCTGGGAAAAAGGCCGAGAATCTTGGTAACAGGATGCCCGATCGGTGGGGACAGTTTGAAAGTCATTCGTGCGATAGAGAATAACGGTGGTGTCGTTGTTGCTATTGAAACTGCAGCGGAGTAAGGACACTGGCGAATCCGGTGGAGGAAGATACGGACGATATCTACGAAGCAATCGCAAGAAAATACCTTTCTACCGGGTGTTCGATCATGACACCGAACGACAACAGAATAGATCTGATCGGAGAAATCATTGATGAATATCATGTGGATGGTGTCGTAGAGATGATTCTGACAGGATGTCATTCAACGGGAGCGGAATCTATCTATATCAGAAAGTTTGTTACGGAGGAAAAGCATTTGCCGTACATGGCAATTGATACGGATTATTCGACTGCGGATCAGGCACAGATCTCTACGAGGCTTGAAGCTTTTCTGGAGATGATACAGCCAGGAGAAGAAAGCAGAGTAGATATTAATTATTGCTATAAAATAGTATTGAACGGAATCACACAGAAAAAAACGGCAAAAGAGATATTGGAAGAAACCTGGAAATATACAGGAATTCCATTAGGAATCAGAGTGGATATAGAGGGTAGCGAAGAATGGTTCGGGACAGAAAAAGAAACAATTGATAAAAGAGAGGAACAGAGGCTGGAAAGAGCATTTCCGGAAGGCGGGGGTGCCGTAATGGCAATCGTTCCGGAAGAGGTCCGGAAAGAAGATGTCACAAAACTATTAGAAATTCTGGTCAGAAGCTATTCCATGAAAATGCAGGCAAAACGTACAGATGAAAAAGAAATTCCGGATTTCTTATGGATCATAGCAGAAGAATCAAAAGATGCCGCATATATCGAGAAAGAGTTAATGAAAGAAAAGGAGAATCTTTCAGATGTGAAAGTGCATTATTATGAAGGAAATGAAATATTTATTTCAGGGATCCAGGGGAAAGAAGTCAGAAAAAATGTGATTACCATATGCAAGCGTTGTATGGAGACGGCAGAGGAAAGAATCTTAATCGGGAATGGCTTTCAGGATCTGAATCAGAAAGAAGAAAACAGAAAACTTCAACAATACGTATTTGAAATCGCTAAGAGGAAAAATTCGAGAGAATCCGTTCTGCTTGTAGAAAATTATTATCATGAACTCGCAGTATCTTATATCAGTGACAGGCTGGGAGAAGACTCTTTATATCTGGACGAACTTGAAAAGATCAAAGAAGAGGACCGGAATAAAGGAAGAGAATTATATGAGACTTTGTACTGGTATCTGAGAATGAAACGAAATGTTGCACAGACTGCAGCCAAACTGAAAATCCACCGTAATACCCTGCTTCCAAGAATAGCCAGAATCAATGAACTAATGGATCTGGATGATAAAGATGGATTGGAATGTGAGAGAATTCTGATGACAATGGAAATAGAGAAACGAAAAATAGCTGATGCATAAAGCATTGGCTTTTTAGTTACATTTAAAGTTTTTCTGGTAAAATGCAAGACAGAAAATAGCAACAATAGCAATAATAACAGCAACAATAATAACAACAGCAGCAACAGTGAAAATACATCCGGAAGCAGCGAATCAGGGAGAACAGGAAATACATCAGGCGTAACAGAAAATGCATCAGGTGAAAGTGGAAATGGATCAGGGACAACAAGAAGTTATTAATGTAGATGAACTGGATATCACCTCGGTTAAGACCGGGCAGACAGCAAAAATTACATTGGATGCTATCGAAGGAGAAGAATTTGAAGGTACGATCACGAGTGTATCGTCAGAAGCTTCCGGTGGAAGCAGCAGTGAAAAATATCCGGTAGAGATCACATTTAACAAGACGGATGATATGCGTTAAGATATACGGGGGAGTTTTATTGCTGTGCTTTCGCATGCCATAATAATTAAAAAGCGGAATCTTAACCATTGCGATACTGAAATTCTGAGTTACACACAAAGGTTAAGATTCCGCTATCACATTCATTATCATTGGCTGATTATGTTTTGTTTCTGCTTTAAATATTGCTTCGTATAAGTACAGACTGCAAAGCATTTTCCACACAGATCCGTATCAATCCCGGTGCTTTTTCTCATGATCTGACGCTGCTTTTTATAACATGCAGAGACAGATACGATATCTTCGCGTGGCATACCCGGACGCCACAATGTATTTTTCAGTGCATGTGCAGGGCAATACCGGACGCAGGCATGACAGGCACCACACTGAGAGCGTGTGATCGGAGCATCGCAGGTTAACGGGGCATCGGTCAGAAGAGAAGAAATCCTTACGGCAGATCCATATTGTGGTGTTACCAGCAGACAGTTTTTGCCGATCCAGCCAAGGCCGGCTCTGGTGGCGACAGTCTTGTGTGGCAGGGAACTATGGTTGTCCGAATCTACCATTATCCGATCGGTTGTCAGGGCATAAGCATGATAGCCTCTGGAGATCAGATATTCCTCACCGGCAGTTACGATGGCATTTAGCTTGTCGTTCAAAGTAGTATAAAGCTCGTAGTATTCTCTGGTCGGAGCAAGCTGAAGATCTTTGATGATATGCTTCGGTAGAGGAACTGCGACTGCAATTCCGACCGGATAGTCAGAAGATGGAACTGCGGTCAGATCCCCAATTCCGACCAAAGCAGCACCCTGCGAGATTAGATAATCTCTGAATTCTTTTGTGGGATTCATAAAATCCCTCCTTTCAGAACATTTCCGTTCATTGACTTATTGTACATTCAATTTTACAATAGAATGCAGAAGAAAGATAGTGGGAAAGGAAACTATTATGGAAAGTAGAATGACGGAATTAATGGAAGCGATTCAGGAAAGTGAAGGACAGGCCGAACGCAGGGTGCTTACTTTGCTAGGAGGCAGATACATTTCTGAAAAGGCACTGGTCATAGGTGGGAAAATTGTCTGGGAAAGCAGGAAAAATGGTTATTTTCATGGATATACAGATGAGATAAAGAATATTACAGAAAGTGGAATCACCTATATTGGAAATGAGAAAGTATTTTGCGATACATTGGGACAGGAAAAACAGATTGTGATCTGTGGTGCCGGTCATGTGTCGATTCCGGTGATTAAAATGGCAGTGATGATGGACTGCGAGGTAATTGTACTGGAAGATCGTCCGATGTATGCGGATCATGCAAGACTGGCCGGGGCGTCACAGGTTATCTGCGAACCATTTGAAGAAGCACTGGACAAGATACAGGGAAGTGCGGATACGTATTTTGTGATCCTGACGAGAGGACACCGGTATGACCAGATCTGTCTGGAGAAAATAGCCGCAAAAGAGCATGCCTATATCGGTATGATCGGAAGCCGCAGAAGAACAGCACTGGTAAAACAAAGTCTGGCGGAAAAAGGCGTGGATCAGGAGGTACTGGATGCAGTGTATACACCGATCGGTCTGGATATCGGAGCGCAGACACCGGCAGAGATCGGAGTGGCAATTATTGCAGAGATTATTGAAGTAAAGAACAGGAAGAAACGGACTTATGGATATTCCAAAGAAATTATGCGTGCGCTGACTGCTCAGGAACCGTATCCGGAAAAGAAGATAATGGCAACGATCATTACCAGACATGGTTCCGCACCACAGGGCTGGGAACCAAAATGCTGATATACAGAGATGGCCGCTGCGTTGGGACGATCGGCGGCGGATGTATGGAAGCAAGAGTCATCCAGATTGCCAGACTTATGGCAGCAGGAGAGGGAGAACAGGCAAGGATCTGCCATGTAGACATGACCGGAAATGAAGCCGAAGAAGAAGGTATGGTCTGTGGCGGGGAAGTGGATGTATTTCTGGAAATCGTCTAAGCGCGGAAAACAGGATCATCGGAGGCATTAAAAAGATGATAGAAGTAGAGGTAAAAATACCCATTGAAAATATAGAAAAGATAAAGCAAAAATTGCTTGAAACAGGGTTCATATATCAGAAAACCGTTGTGGAGACGGATACTTATTTTATCAGCGATCACTATGATATGCGGAAGAAGGACAAGGCACTGCGCATCCGTAAGACGGAGAATCTGGATACGGGAGAAGTAAAAGCACAGCTTAACTGCAAAGGACCGAAATTAGACCAGGTATCCATGACCAGGAAAGAAACAGAGATTGATATCTATGAGCCGGAAAAGATGGAAGACATTCTTAAAGAACTTGAATTTTATCCAGCGTCTTGCAGAGTGAAGAAGACAAGAGGTTATTATATAAAAGATCATATGACAGCGGCTGCAGATAAGGTAGAGAATCTGGGTAACTTTCTGGAATTGGAAATAATTGTTGCAAAAGAAGAAGAACGAGCAGGTGGATTGGATATGATATATGAGCTAATGAGAATGTTGGGATGCGAAAAGACAGAGACGGTAAGGGATTCATATTTGTCAATGTTAGAAAAACGAGGTAACTAGCATCAGAAAGATCCATGAGGGACAGATAAAAAGCCAAATTTCCTGTCCCCGTGGTTACCCGTGGTTATTGACAAAAATTATCGATAAGTCTATACTAACCTTACGAGTTGAGAAAAATTATCAGTAACAGTGGAAATAATACCACTGCCTGTAGATAAATTTGGAAGGAAGTACAGACGATGACATTAAAAGAATTACCAATCGGCAAAAGTGCAACATTGACAGTCGTAGGTGGAGAAGGTGCATTGAGACAGCATTTTCTGGATATGGGACTTATTCCGGGGGCAGACGTTACCATGGTAAAATACGCACCAATGGGTGATCCGGTGGAACTTCGTATCCATAGTTATGAACTGACACTCAGGCTTGCAGATGCGGAAAAGATAGAGATTACAGATGTCCGTGATGAGATTAAGATTAAGAATCAGATTCCGAAAGAGAAGATTGATCATCCGGGACTTGGAGAAGGTGGAAAATATCATGAAAAAGCAGATGAGAATCCACTGCCGGATGGAACAACACTGACATTTGCACTGGCAGGAAATCAGAATTGCGGAAAGACGACACTGTTCAACCAGCTGACCGGCTCTAATCAGCATGTGGGAAATTTCGGGAGTGACAGTTGACCGTAAAGATGGAGTGATCAAGGAACACAGTGATACCCTGGTAACAGATCTGCCGGGAATCTACTCTATGTCGCCGTATTCCAGTGAAGAGATCGTGACCAGGAACTTTGTGTTAAATGAGCATCCAAAGGGAATCATCAATATCGTTGATGCAACCAATATTGAGAGGAACCTGTATCTGACCATGCAGCTGATGGAGCTGGATATTCCTATGGTTCTGGCACTGAATATGATGGATGAGGTGCGGGACAACGGCGGTTCGATCCTGGTAAATGAGATGGAGCAGGAACTTGGAATACCGGTTATTCCAATCTCGGCTGCGAAGAATGAAGGAATTGGCGAACTGATCGAGCATGCCGTGCATGTGGCAAAATATCAGGAAAGTCCGGGGAGACAGGATTTCTGTGATGCAGATGACCATGGCGGAGCAGTACACAGATGCCTGCACGGATCATGCATTTGATCGAGGATCATGCAAAGAAGGCAGACATTCCGGTAAGATTTGCGGCATGCAACTGGCAGAAGGGGATGAACTGATCCTGGAACAGCTCAAGCTGGATGAGAATGAAAAACAGCTCCTGGAGCATATTGTAAAGCAGATGGAACAGGAACGTGGACTTGATCGGTCCGCAGCAATTGCAGATATGCGTTTTACATTTATTGAGAAGATCTGTGATGCTACGGTTGTGAAGCCGAAAGAAAGCAAGGAACATCTGCGAAGTGCGAAGATGGATAAGATCCTGACGGGAAAATATACAGCTATTCCATGCTTTGTTGCAATTATGGCGGCTGTATTCTGGCTGACATTTAATGTGATCGGAGCTGCGTTGTCGAATCTGCTGGATATGGGAATCTCTGCACTTACGAATCTGGTAGATGGTGCGTTGACATCCTGGAATGTCAATTCCGTTATTCATTCGCTGGTAATCGATGGAATCTTTAACGGTGTGGGAAGTGTGTTAAGTTTCCTTCCGGTTATCGTTACCTTATTCTTTTTCCTGTCCATTCTGGAAGACAGCGGATATATGGCAAGAGTTGCATTTGTGATGGATAAATTACTCCGTAAGATCGGACTTTCCGGACGGAGTATCGTACCGATGCTGGTAGGATTCGGATGTACGGTTCCCGGTGTTATGGCGAGCAGGACACTGCCTTCGGAGAGAGACCGTAAGATGACGATCCTTCTGACACCATTTATGAGCTGCTCGGCGAAACTCCCGATTTATGCATTTTTTACGGCAGCATTTTTCCCAAAACAAGGAGCAGTAGTGATGGTAGCGTTATATTTTGGTGGAATACTGATGGGAATTCTGATGGCGCTGCTTTTAAGAGGAACGATGTTCAAAGGTGAGGCCGTACCGTTTGTCATGGAACTTCCGAATTACCGTATGCCGGGAGCAAAGAATGTAGGGCAGCTTCTGTGGGAAAAAGCAAAGGACTTTTTGCAGAGAGCATTTACCGTAATCTTCTTTGCAACAATTATCATCTGGTTCCTGCAGACATTTAACTTACACATGAATGTGGTGGCAGATTCCAAGGACAGTATCCTGGCAGTTGTGGCAGGAATCATTGCACCGGTATTCCTTCCGCTTGGTTTCGGAAACTGGAAGATTTCTACTGCACTGATCACAGGATTTATGGCAAAGGAAAGTGTGGTATCTACGCTTTCGGTACTCTTTGGAAGTACGGCAGAACTGACGGGAGCAATTACGCCGGTGGCAGCAGCAAGCCTTTTGGTCTTCTGTCTGTTGTATACACCATGTGTTGCGGCTATTGCATCGATCAAGAGAGAACTTGGCGCAAAATGGGCGGCATATGTGGTGCTGGGACAATGTATGGTTGCGTGGATCGCAGCATTTATCGTGCATCTGATTGGTACGTTGGTAATGTAAAGAGGCATAAAAAACCTCCTGTGGATGGAATTAGATATGTTCCATTCACAGGAGGTTTTTGCTGTATATATTAAATTACATGCTCTGCTTTGGCTATTTGTTCCTTTATCTTATACCTTCCGCTGCGCCGGAGACTTGCGAATAAAGAGCCTGAAATATTGTGCCATACACTGAAGATTGCCCCAGGCAGTGTGGCAAATGGGTTTGCAGCAAAGTTTGCGGTGGCAAGTGTGATAGCAAGACCGCTGTTCTGCATACCGACTTCAATCGCAAGGGCAGTTGATTTATCATATTCCACATGGAAGATGCGTCCGGCAAGTAATCCAAGTCCCATACCTGCAAGATTATGTAAGATAACGATACAGAGTACGAGGAATCCGGATGTCATGATTTTTCCGCATTTACTGCGACGATTCCGCTGATGATCATGACGATGGATACAACGGAGATCAGCGGAAGGATGCCGGATAATTTCTCAATATGTCTGCCGATCAGTCTACGGAGAAGGATACCCAGAAGAACCGGGATCAGTACGACCTTTACAACCGAGATCACCATCCCAGGAAAAGATACCTGAACCCATGCACCGGCAAGTAGATATACCAGAAGCGGCGTCATAACCGGTGCTGCCAGAGTTGAAGTGATTGTCATGCCAACAGAAAGTGCAACATCACCACCTGCGATATAAGTAATCACATTGCTGGCAGTTCCGCCGGGGCAGCATCCGACCAGGATGACACCAAGTGCGATATCCGTTGGCAGATGAAGGAGGACCGAGAGTCCCCATGCGATCAGCGGCATAATCGTGTATTGTGCGATAAATCCGATAATGATCTCTTTGGGTCTGGTAAATACTACTTTAAAATCTCCGATATGAATATCAGTCCCATGCCCGAACATGGCAACGCCGAAGAAAGATCGAAAGTATAGTTTGTAGTTCCATCGCAA
>ENA-OQDF01000625-OQDF01000625.1-human-gut-metagenome-genome-assembly--contig:-NODE-625-length-14750-cov-1.840320_pt1 | contig 14750 bp, 30 predicted proteins | sample MGYA00242769_ERZ504597 | MGnify/ENA primary metagenome ERZ504597 (study PRJEB26092, sample SAMD00036305) | human gut metagenome | host: Homo sapiens | study: EMG produced TPA metagenomics assembly of...
CTTCTTAAAATAATACTGTACCTTACAATACCTAAAACTACATATACCAAAATATAATAAGTACCATAAACCAAATATAAAACTAGGAAACTCTCATAATATTTCCTAATACTAAAATAATTACTGACGGCAACTTGCTATTTTTAGTATACATTCCCATAATTCCCGCAATATACATAATAATTGCACAAACTAAAGTAAATATTGTTATAGACGTAAAACCATAAATAATAGCATTAGATATAAATCCTATCGTATTAGCAACAATAGCTGTAATTGATAGTACATAAAATAAACGTATTTTTAATTCCTCATTCATCTTTACAATAGATTGCATTTATCAAACTCCTTAAAATACTTTTTGTGGATTTCATAATAATATATGTGTAAATAAAAAGCAAACAAAAAGCTACTTTTTATCGTAGCTTTTCAATATATTTTATTCACCTTCATGATCCAAAGTATTTTTTTCATATACTTTAAAGAATGGATAGTATACTGCCACAGAAATAGCAATAAGTACAAACATAAAGATAACATTTCTGATATCTAATGCTGATAAGAATCCTTGTGCAAAGAATGGTGTAAATGAAGGATCAACAATATATCCTAATGATACAATTCCCATTTTTTGAACAAGATATCCAAGTCCTGATGAAATACATGGCATAATTAAAAATGGAATAGATAAAATAGGATTTAATACAATTGGTGTTCCAAAGATAATTGGTTCATTAATACCACAAATACCAGGTAAAACACTTAAACGACCAATTGATCTAATGTGTTTAGATTTAGATTTACACATTAGTAAAACAAGACCTAATGTATTACCAGCTCCACCAATTAATACATATCTAAACATTTGTAGGTTAATTAAAGCTGTTGGTTCTTTTCCAGCATTCACTAATTCAGCATTGATTCCAGTATTTGAAATACATAATGCGAATACAATTGGGAATACAATAGAAGAACCATTAATTCCAAATAACCATAAAATATTAGAGAATAAATAAATTCCCATAAACATCCAAATATTATCAACACCTGAAATAGCTGGTGTTAAAATAGACATAATGAAATCTGGTAAATTTTTACCTGAAGCTGCTACTAAAGCAATATTTAAACCATAAATAATAATAATATTAGCTGCAAGTGGTAATAAACTATTTACAAATCAGTAACTGCACTTGGTACACTTGCTGGAAATGAAATAACTAATTTCTTGCTTACAAATCGTGAAATTTCTACTGAAATCAAAGCAATAATAATTGCAACAAATAATCCATCAGCTCCTAAATAGCTTGTTTGGATACCACCATCTTTTAATGGTGCTGACACCATTAAGAAGTACACATTGCAATAATACCATAGACTGCTGATTTCATTTGATAGCTTTCTGCTAAACAATAAGCAATACCAAATGCTGAAATAAGACCAACAAGTCCCATTGTATAATTATATGGTAAGTTAATACATCATAATTTGCGACAGCAAATTGTTTCCAACTAATTAATGCTTTTAAAAAGATATTTCCTGTATGTAAATCAACTAAATCTAGATTAATTGGTGGATTTGCAACAATTAAAAATAAAGATCCAATAACAATTAATCCAAGTGGCATCATCATTCCTGATGAAATAGCTTGTAAATGTCTTTGTTGTGCTAACTTATTAGCGAAAGGCTCTAATAGCTTTTCTAATTTTTCTATCATTTTTTCCTATTCCCCTTAAATATTTAATTAAAATTGCCAACCATTAAATGTAAATGCTGTATCTACTACATTTTCTGGATCATATTCTTCTAAGATTTTAGCATAGCGTTCTTTATAATCATTATCTACTTCCATTTGTGGAATAACCTTGCTTGCTTCATGTAAGAAATGGAAAGAATCACGTCCCATTGCTTTTCCTCTTACTGTATGCTTATCTAAAGCAACATCAGGAATTTCTGGGAATTTACCCATCGCAAATGATTTAATACAAATATTTTTTAATAAATCGCTTGAACGATCTTTTTGACAGCTACATAAGTAGCGAATTGCATGAATGAAATACATTGGTTGATCACCATCTGCATATTCAAGTTTTTAGACATTTGATAGAGATTATTGACTAGAACTGCAGCCATTGGGTCTCCCATTCCAATATCTTCTACTGAAATTGTAAGTAAACGTCTCCACATTTTTTCTAATAATTGTGGTGAAGAAATATACATTTCATAAGCAAACATACATGCATCTTCTTCTTTGGCACGTCTAATTGATTTTTGCAAAGCAGAAATAACCTCATCTCCTGCATAGCCATTTTTTGTAACGATTTTTGACCAAGGGTCGTACATTGCTTTTGCCATTTTTCTTGCTCCTTTATTTTTTCTATGACATAATTATTGCGAGGTGAAACTTATGAATATTGATCATTTAAAAGATAAATTTGATTTAAATGAATTGGAAGTCTCTTTATTGGAATATATTAAGAAAAATCAAAAACAATTGAAAAATATTACCATTAGACAAATGGCAAAAGATAATTTTACATCAACTTCTGCCATCTATCGTTTATGTAATAAATTAGAATTTAGTGGTTATAGTGATATGATTTATCATCTATCTAGTAATACTCATAATAATGCTCCTGCTCAAAAATACGAAAACTATTTACCTCATTTTATTCAATTATTAAATAAACATAAAAATAGTAAAATCGTTGTTTTTGGTATGGGATTTTCAGCTCCAATTGCTGATTACATTTCACAAAGATTAACTCTTAATGGCTTTTGTGTCATGAGTGTTGTTCATATGGAAATGTTGGATGTTAGTTTTCAAGACTCAACCTTTCTCATTGTCATCTCCAATTCAGGAATTACAACAAGGCTTGAAGAAGTTGTTAAAACAGCTAAAAATAATCATATTGATATCATTACTTTTACTGGTAATGAAAAATCAAAAATAAGTCAATATGCCACTTTACCTATTATCATCGGTCACTATAATCCTTTTTACCATGATAACCTTGTTCCAAACGCTTTCTTTGGACAAGTTCTCATTATTTTTGAATCTCTTCTCTATTCTTTTTTGTCCTCAAAAAATAATATACTTTCATCTCTTCGATTAAAATAATTTATTAAGATAAAAAACATGTTTCCATTTTTGAAACATGTTTTTTCTTTTTATTATTTAATATTTTCAACAATATGTCGTGCGACTAAAATACCATTTGCACCCGCTTGGGCAAGCCCTCTTGTAAGTCCTGCTCCATCCCCAGCAACATATAAATCATCAATTTCAGATTCAAAACCATCTCTTACTTTTGGTCTTGCTGAATAGAATTTTGCTTCTACACCATATAATAAAGTATGTTCATTCGCAATTCCTGGTGTTACATTATCTAACGCTTCAATCATTTCAATAATTGATTTCATTGTATTGTATGGTAACACAAGCCCTAAGTCTCCAGGTACTGCTTCTGGTAAAGTAGGATCTGTATATCCTTCTTTTAATCTCTTATATGTTGTTCTTCTTCCACGTTTGATATCTCCATATCTTTGAACAATAACTGAACCATTTGATAATTTATTCGCTAATCTTGATATTTCATGGGCAAATTCATTTGGTTCATTGAATGGTTCACTAAATGTATGAGATACAAGTAAAGCAAAGTTTGTATTTTTACTTCCAAGTTTTGGATCATGATAAGCATGACCATTAGCAAGCATTGTTCCACTATGATTTTCAATAACAACATGACCACTAGGATTTGAACAGAAAGTTCTTACTTTGTTCCTACTGAAGTATTGTAAACAAATTTACCTTCATATAAGTTCTTATTAATTTCTTCCATAACAATATTGCTTGTTTCTACACGAACACCAATATCTACTTGATTATTATAAAGTTTTAATCCTTGATTTGATAAAACTTTTGTAAGCCATGCTGAACCATCTCTACCTGGCGCTAAAACTAACTTTTTAGCGTGAATCGTTTGTCCATTTTCTAAAACAATTCCTGTTGCATGATGGTCTTCTACAAGAATATCTTGAACAGATGTTTTAAATTGTAAATCCATATGTTGTTTTAATTCATTAGACATTTCTGTCATAATTCTTAAGTTTTCTTCTGTACCTAAATGTCTTACTTTTGCTCTTAAAGTTTTAACCCAACAGCATATCCACGGTGTTCAATTTCTTTAACTTTATCTGTAGTAGGATCTGTAATTTCTTTAGTAGCTCCATGTTTTAAATAAAGGTTATCTACATAATGAATGACATCTTCTACTTCATCATTACCTAAGTAATCAGTTAACCAACCACCGAATTCACTTGTAATATTAAATTTACCATCAGAGTAAGCACCCGCTCCACCAAAACCATCAGTAATAGAACACGCTGGGATACATCCAGGTTCACGATCTTTATGAACTGGACATTGTTTAATCTTTTTATCTTTAATAGGACAATGTCTATTCATAACGTCATGTCCTTTATCTATAAGTAATACTTCTAATTCAGGATTTTTTAAATATAATTCGTAACATGTCATAATTCCTGCTGGACCTGCACCAACAACGATTACATCATAATTTTCTTTCACTTTTTTCTCCTTCAATTTCCAAAAATATCCAAACCTTTCACATTATAGACGACTCTTTCTTATATCGCAAGTATTACATGTTTTTTTATTTTGCAAAATGTTTTTATAGTTGATGAAAGATTGGTTTCATTTTTTCAAATGTACAAAAAGAATCAAAACCTATTTCTTTTAATAATTCTTTTGCTTCATCAATATAAGCTCCTAAATGTTCTGGCTTATGACTATCACTACCAATCGTAATAATCTTTCCACCTAATTCTTTATAAAGCTTTAAAATATCTCTCGAGGTGTTGAATCCTTTAAACCATAACGATGACTTGAAGTATTAATTTCAATACCTTTACCATCTTGAATCACAGTTTTTAATATTTCTGTAATTATTGATTTTACTTTTTCAAAAGGATAATTGCCAATTTCATCATAACGTGTCATCAAATCCAAATGACCTAACACACTATAATTTTTATACTTTTTAACCACATTCAACATTTCTTGATAATAACCTTCTATATATTCTTGTTGTGATTTTTCTTTTTGATAATCTTGTGTCCAAAATTCTTGATCATTGACTTGATGTATAGATAAAATGATAAAATCAAAATCATATTGTTCATAAAGTTTTTGATAACGTGGTATTGTATGAACTTGCACACCAAATTCCATACCTTGTCTAATTGTAATTTTAGGATATTTTTTTCTTAAACTTTCAATTTCTTTAAAATACTTTGGATAATCTACATTTACTTGCGGTTGTCCGTAAAGGTACTCTATCGGACCTTCATCCCAATCTTTTTGATTCCATAATCCACATGATCTGTAAAACAAATCTCGTCCATCTTCATCTTAATCGCATCTTTAATGACATCTTCCATTAAATACGTACTATCATCACTATAATTTGTATGTACATGATAATCACTATACATTTTCATCACCCTATCTCATTTTATCAAGTTTATAAACACAAAAAAGCCTCTCGGCTCTCTTTGATATATAATTGGGAAGGGAATATGAAAAACTATTCATATTGTAAAAGATTGTTTTATCTTTTACATGTTTAATATACCCAGCTTTTGTGAACTCTATGCAACTTTTTTGTGTCAAACATGTAAAGAATTATTGTGAATTATGTGATGATAATCTTAAGTTTTTATTCACATACTTTAGATGGAGGTGATTTTGTGTCTTTACTTTATAAAGAAGTAGATGATTTTGAAGCTTATGCTTATCATCAAAAACAATTTAAGAAAATCACAAAGAAGGATTTACTAGGAAAATGGACTTTATTTTTCTTTTATCCTGCTGACTTTACTTTTGTCTGTCCTACTGAATTAGAAGATCTACAAGAAAAATATCAAGAATTTAAGAAAGTGAACTGTGAAATTTATGCCATTTCTACAGATACCCATTTTGCTCATAAGACATGGCATGATATTTCTGAAAACATTTCTAAAATAGAATATCCAATGATTGGCGATCCTACACATTCACTTACCTATGATTTTGATGTCTTTGATGAAAATGATGGTTTAGCTCAAAGAGGAAGTTTTATTATTGATCCTGAAGGTAAAATCGTTGTCTATGAAGTCAATGCTGGAAATGTTGGTAGAAATGCTGATGAACTTTTAAGACGTTTACATGCCTGTCAATTTGTATATGAACACGGGGATAATGTTTGTCCTGCTAAATGGAAATTAGGTGAAAAGACAATTCAAACAACTATTGAAAATATTGGTAAATAGAAATAATATGATAAAATGATATTGAGGGGAGGAAATAAGGATGCTTATTGATAAGTTAAATATTATTTTAAATTCTAACGATGAATTTTCTCCTAAATATATTATTAGTTCATTTGTTAAAAATAACTTAAATGATATTCCAACTATGTCTATTGATGCAATTGCTCTTTCCTGTCATACATCGAAAAGTCAAATTTCTAAATATGTAAAATCTTTAGGTTATGAAACTATGAAAGATTTTAAAGATGCTTGTTTAGATAACATTTCTAGTATGGAAAGAACCAATAAAACCTTATTTTCATTACAGAATAGTATAGAAAAACAATTTTCATCTTTTACAAATCACATCATTGATGAATTACATTACACAATGAATCAAATTGATGAAATCAATTTATTAAAATTAGTAAATGATATAAAGAAAAGTAAACGTATCTTTGTTTATGGTCATGGTCATGCAAGAACTCTTTGTACCTATATTCAAAATGAACTTTCCGCAAAACAAAAAGAAACTATTATCTGTGATGTTGATTTTGAAAAAGAATATAATTTTCAAGATAGTGATCTTCTTTTACTCATTAGTATCAATGGAAATACGTTTTACTTTGATAAAAGAGTGGTGCATCATATTTTAAAGTGTTCAGTTAATACATGGCTGATTAGTTGTAAAGATAATATAAACTTTTCAAAGAACTATTTATATATTCCAACATTAAATGATAAATATAATGATTATTTATTAAGACATATTCTTGATTTTATCTTGATGTATTAAGTTTCCATTTTGGAAACTTTTTATTTAATTTCTATATATTTTCTATAATACCTTTGTAATTAAAAGTAAAGGAGAAACAACAAATGGGATTTAGAAAAGATTTTTTATGGGGTGGTGCGACAGCTGCCAATCAATGTGAAGGTGGAGCAAATGAAGGAAACAGAGGTGTTGCTAATGTAGATCTTATGCCTTTAGGTGAAGATCGTTATTTAGTTGGTACTGGTAAATGAAAATGTATGATTTGATGATCAACATTTTTATCCAGCTTTAACTGCTGTTGATTTTTATCATCATTATAAAGAAGATATTGCTTTATTTGGTGAAATGGGATTTAAAACTTTTCGTTTATCTATTGCTTGGACACGTATTTCCCAAATGGTAATGAAGAAAAACCAAATGAAGCAGGATTAAAATATTATGAAGATATTTTTAAAGAATGCCATAAATATGGTATTGAACCTCTTGTTACTATTAATCATTTTGATTGTCCAATGTATTTAATTAAAAAATCGGTGGTTGGCGAAGTAGAGAAATGATTAATTATTTCTACAAGCTTTGTAAAACTTTATTTATTAGATACAAAGGATTAGTTAAATATTGGTTGACTTTTAATGAAATCAATATGATTTTACATTTTCCTTTTGTCGCTGCTGGTCTTTGTTTTGAAGAAGGTGAAAATGAAACACAAGCTATGATTACAGCTGTTCATCATCAACTTCTAGCAAGTGCCATGGCCACAAAACTTGCTCATGAAATAGATTCAAATAATCAAATTGGTTGTATGCTAGCTGCTGGTTCTTATTATCCTGAAACATGTAAACCAGAAGATTATTGGAAAGCAATTTGTGACAATCGAGAAGTCTATATGTTTGCAGATGTTCAAGCAAGAGGTTATTATCATAATTATGCATTAAAATGGCTTGAAGAAAGAAATGCATCTATTCCTTTTGTAAAAGGAGATAAAGAACTATTAAAAGAAAATACCGTGGATTTTGTAAGTTTCTCATATTATTCATCAAGAGTAAGTAGTAGTGATTTATCTAAAGGAAAACAATCAGAAGTAATATTTTTCTTCTGCTAAAAATCCTTATTTAAAAGAAAGTGATTGGGGTTGGGCTATTGATCCTTTAGGATTTAGAAGTACTCTTAATGAACTCTATGATCGTTATCAAAAACCATTATTTGTTGTAGAAAATGGTTTAGGAGCGAAAGATATTATTGAACAAGATGGTTCTATTCATGATGATTACCGTATTGATTATTTAAGACAACATATTCATAACATGAAAGATGCTGTTGAAAAAGATGGAGTTGATTTGATAGGTTATACAACTTGGGGATGTATTGATTTAGTTTCTAATGGTACAGGTGAAGTTAAAAAAAGATATGGATTTATTTATGTAGATCGAGATAATTTAGGAAATGGAACTTATCAAAGAATTAAAAAGGATTCATTTTATTGGTATAAAAAAGTCATTGAAACAAATGGAGAAGATTTGTATTAAAAAAACAGCTAATGCTGCTTTTTAAATATCTTTCTAAAAATGAATGAGCAAGAGAGCCTTGTTTGATTTGTTTTCTTGCTTCTTCAATTGAATACCAATGAGCTTCATCAACTTCATTTGTAAGCTTAAAATCTTCACTGTCAACAACAACTGCATAATTATGCATTAAAGTATTTGATGGTTGATAGTATTCATTATCATTATATGTATAATCAACTACATTTAAATTCACTTCTTCTTTAATTTCTCTAATCAATGTTTCTTTCGCATTTTCACCTTTTATAATATATCCAGCTACTAATACATTAAAATCTTTTCCATATTGTTTAATAAGCAAAATCTTATCTTTTGTAGGATTAAAGATAATTGTTGAAATAGCACTATTAAACCTTGGAAAACGAAATTGTTTACAAGTTGGACAATAAGGTACAAGTCCATCTATCTCACATTCTTTTTCTATAAGTTTAGTTCCACATTCACTACAATATTTCATTATTTTTCACCCAAGCTATTATAACGTGAATAAATTACAGTTAACAATATTAAATTGATTATATGAAAACATAAAGCAATGATAAAAACCATTTGATAACTTTTGGTAAAATCAAATAAATAACCAATTAATGTTAAAGAACTAGCACTTCCTACATTTGTAAGAAAACCAATAACAGAATAAGTTCTTGCATAATTTTCATTTCCAAAGAAATAACGTGTTAACATTGGTATTCCTACAGCACCAACAGAATAAATAGAGCCAAACATGAATGAACCTATATAAAGTAACATGATTTCTTGATGAATTACACCTAAAAACAATAAATAGTAAAGATAAACAATTTGTTAAAATCATTATAATAACTGCTTTTATAGGATTCAATAAATCACTTAAAAAACCAATTAATAATTTTGTACTGATATTACCAATCATCGCAAGTGACATAAGTATTGCTCCACTAGTAGCTGATAAATGAATACTCAAAGCAATACCTGATAGATGTTGAGAAATACCTGTAATGGATGTATGTAAAAGAGTAAATAAACACATACATATAAAACTGATTGTTATTAAATTGACTTTTTTATTTTGTATTTTAATAGTATCTTTTTTTTCTTGATATCCATAAGGTAGCATTCCTTCTTCTTGAGGATTAATTTTCCAAGGAACAATTAATACTGGAAGAACTAAAATAAGGATACAACTAGCCATTAATCGATATGTCATTTGCCAACCATAACTTATAATCCATGAACTTAATAATGGGGAAAAGATAGCTCCTGCAAGACCACTAAAACTTAAAGCTAAGCTCGTTGCTAATCCGTGTTTTTCATCAAACCAATTTGTAATAATTACTGTAATAGGAACCATTCCTCCAATACCAACACCTATTCCTCGTAAAATACCTAATATATAAAATAAATACACTGATCGACTATAAGACATCATCCAAGTTGAAACACTTGATAAAAGAACTCCTATAAGAAGAATCTTTTTATAGTTATATTTTCTTATTAACTTTGACATTTTTAATGATGTCAAAGCTGTTATCAATGCGGATAATGTTGCATGCATTGCAAAACGTTCCTTTTAAAACATGTAAACTTTTTGATACTGGTGTATAAAACACACCTATGGCATTTGTACATAAACCTATAGAACTTGCTGCTAAACAACACATCAAAAAACAATCATCCAATGTTTATAACTTTATTAATCATCATTTTACCTCCAATAAAAATATATATGATGTACTTCTATAAAACATTAGATTTCCTAAATTAAGAAAAGGAGGATTAACCCCTCCTTGCATACTCTTGTGCTATTAAACTTGCTATAAATTGTAATTGATATGGGTGGCTATTTTGATCTTGTTTAGAATCAAAAGTAATCACATGATCAATAAATTCTGGATAACTTTCTTGTTTACTTGATATAAGCCATATTTGTGGTTTCTTTAATTGATTCTTTAAGTTCTTATATCAGGATAATCAAAATAGGATCCTGTATAAGAAAAAATAATAAGTAAATCATTTCATCAGCTAATGAAATATATTGTAATTGTTGCTTATAAGAAATATTAGAATACGTTTGTTTTCCTAATATTAATAAATCACTTTGTAAATTAAAAGCTGCTGAACCTGCTTTTAATAAACCAAAGATACCTACTTGTTCATATTTTTGGATTTCTTTGCATAATGCATCTATTTGTTGTATATCTATTGATTTTTCTACCATTGTAATACTTTCTTTAACTTTTGAACTATATTCTTTTAATCTATCTTTAGCTTTAGAAGATGTAGAATATTGTTCAAAGTCATATTTGTAGTAATCAACAATTCTCTTAGTTCATTAAAATCATTTAACCCTATTTCCTTACAAAAACGAGATATAGAACTCATTGCTACAGAACATTCCTTAGCCATCTCTTGAATACCAATATCCTTAATACCATCTAAATGATTTAATAAATACGTTGCAATTTGACTATTCGTTGAATCTTTCTTTTCACTCGCTAAAGTACTTAAAAAACAATCGGTAACTTTCCATAAAGCATATCATCATCTACTTCCACCAGCAAAATTATACATTAATCTCTCTTTCATTTCAGTAATATCTTTACCAAAGACTTCTAAGATTTTAAAAGCAAACGGATAAGGTGTTGCTGGTCCTTGACTCGTTACAATATTTGATCAAAAACAGCGACTTCATTTACAAAATCTCCACTTACAAGTTTATCTTGATAACCTGTATATCCTGTTACTTTTTTACCTTTAATGACATTGGCTTTTTCTAATACAACTGTTCCTGAACACATCGCTGCTATATATTGATGATGCTCATTAAAATATTGAACAAGTGAAATCACATCTTGATTTTCTAATAAATTTTGACCACCAGGTCTTCCTCCAGGTAAAACAAGCATATCATAATTTTTAATTTCATCATTAAAAAGCTTATCTGCTTTAACATACATATCATGCATTCCTCTTACAAATTCTTCATTAAAACTAAACGTATGACATTCTAATCCCCCTCGACGAAGTAAATCCACAATTGTTAATGTTTCTCCTTCTTCATATCCTTCAGCCATTAATACTGCAACACGTCCCATTTTATTCATCCTCCTTGACATCAAATGCATTAAAATAAACCATTCTCTTTTTAACTGCTAAATCATCTCCACCTAATAATTCTACAAGTTTATAAGCAAATCCATAAGCTGTTGCTGGTCCTCTACTTGTAACAATATTGCTATCAATGACCACTTTATCATTTAAATAAGTTCCTTGTTTTATCTTTTGATCATAGCCTTGATAAGCTGTAAATTTTTTATCAACTAATAAATTTGCTTTTTCTAAAACAATAAGGTGCTGCACACATAGCACAAACATATTTACCTTTTCATTCATTTGTTGTAAATATGAAATAAATGTTGGGTTATTTTTCATCGCTTCTGCTCCACCATAACCCCCTGGTAAAATAACCATGTCATAATCAAGAAGTGTCTCATTTAAGATGTGATCACATCTTACAATGATTTCATGTCCTCCTTTAACCTCTTGTTCAAAACCTACTAAATCACATTGAAGATGTGCTCTTTTTATAATATCTGCAATTGTTAGAGCTTCACCTTCTTCAAAACCTGACGCTATTATAATTGCTGCTTTTTTCATCATTATTCCTCCATTTCATCTTTACAATAATCTTTACAATGAAATGAAACAATGGATTTCCTAAATTAAGAAAAAAGTCTAAGAATTTCTTCTTAAGCTTTAAGATATTCAATTACATCTTTAGCATCTTTGGCTTCTAATAAAACTTGCATGACTTGTTTATTATCCATAACTTCATAAAGATCTTTTAAAGTATTTTTAGTTACTTGAGGTTCTTTCATATTCATAGCAATTATAAATCATTGTTTCTTTATCTCCTGTTAAATCTAGTAAGATAAGATCTTTATCAATCACCATTTTCTATTCCTCCGTTCCTTACACCTATATATTAGTAAACCCCTCTATTCTTGAATATAACAAAGAATCGCAAAAAACATGCAACTCTTGGTATACTATTTTTGCAAAAAAATTGCACATAAACCTGTAAAAAAAAAGACTTCACTACTCAGCAAATACTTCTTCTAATAATTCTTTTTCAATCTTTCTTCCTCAACACCATTTGTAGAAGAAAATAAAACTCTAAATAAATATCTCGCCATGGCTCCTACAATAAACAGTTGAACAGGTAAAGCTATCATAAAACTACGACAATATGTTATCAAATAATGAGGAATAAATTGACTATCAAAACCATAACTATGATATACACCTAAAATACTAGCAAGTGACACTTGACTGATAACCGTAAATACTTGAATCATTAAAACAATAACAATTCCTCGATCTATTGGCTGCACAACTTTAAAAGCAAAATACTTAGCAACTTTACTTGAAATAAATAAGCACATAAAAAACAATCACAAACTCGATCCACATACTTTTTAAAACAATTAAAAAAGTACTATTGGTAAAAGATGATGTTGCAAGTACTGTATTGTAGAGTGTCATCACATAAACTATCATCCAAGCTGTAATAGCTGTAAAAACAATAGCTTCAAATTTTGTTTTGGGCATTTTTAATTTTTTTCATAAATTTCCTCCTAAAAAAATAAATGCCACCTCGCCGTCTGACAGTAGCAAGGTGACATTTAGTGTCTAGGTGTATTTTGGAGATATTTTATTTTAAAGACAAGAAAAAATATTTTTCTTGTGCATCTATCACAAAAAAATAATCAAGCTTTATTTATGCTCTATGCACAACTGTGCTTTTTTTAATTGTTTCTTCAAAGAGATGATTTTTATAACTTTATAAACCAAAATTCCTAAAATAATCAAGCATAAACAACTTAATTGATTATATCCACCCAAATAATACTCATCAGTATTTCTAACAGGATAAATATCAATTTCTATACAAATCCAAATAAGTGTTAATACTCCTCCTGATAAATAATGCCAAAATAATTTATTTTCTATTTTCTCTTTCGTCATCATCTTTCTCCTTTATTTTAAATATTCCAATTTATGAATTATTTCTTGGGAAATAATTTGTTAAAAAGGAATTATATTATTATACTGATTCATTTTTTCAAACTAAAATAACATAATAAATAATAAAAAACTTATTATCAAAATAACTATTTTTTCTATTTTATACTCTTCTATCAATGGATTATGTGAAAATTAATTTTTTTAATTATTTTGTTTTATTTATTCAATAAAATAGTTTATAATAACCATGTTGGAAGTGTAGTGTTTGTATAGAGATTGAGCATCCTTGATGGATGCTCATCTTTTTTATACCATTTTAATAACCATGATCTACATGTTTCCATTCACCCTGTTTATTTCTTACAAGTAACCAAATCCAATCTTTATAAGTACTATTAGGATTTAAAGAACCATCTCCACCACTTCCATCAACATCAAAGGTTGATGTTAAAACAATAGCTTCATCTCCACCATATTGTTGTAGTATTTCTTTAAAATAATTTTCATTATCTCCCGCATAATAAATTTCTTTTAATGTACAGCCTTTAAAATTTTCATTAAAATACTCAATAACTGTATTAATTGCTGAAGTAATATCATCATAGCTATAAATATTTGAAGTGACTTCTTTTTCTACAATATCATTTTCTTCTCTTTTTTCTATACGAACAAGCATATTGATATCTGTTTGAATAACATATTGATAAGAATCATCAATATATGCTTTATAGTTTCCTCCACTATAATGACTAGGAAGGATGACTTCTGTAAGAGGAAGTTGTTGATTCATCAAAATATCTTGTGCATGTTTAATAATTTTCTATTGGGTCTTTTTCAAGAGTTGATGTAATGCTATCTGTAAAACCATATTCTTTTGAAACATATTGAATGATTTTGTTATTTTTATCATAACTAACATCAAGTCTTAAAGTTGGTTCATCTTTATCATTACTGAAATTAAAATAATTTTCTTTTTATCTTCATAAACATAACCATTTTTCATCAATTCATCTATAACTTCTTGAGGAAGGAGTTCTTTTAATTCTTTGATTGTTTCTGATTCACTTAAAGTACTAAAACGTAAGTATTTATGTTTT
>ENA-OQDF01000626-OQDF01000626.1-human-gut-metagenome-genome-assembly--contig:-NODE-626-length-14735-cov-2.145537_pt1 | contig 14735 bp, 16 predicted proteins | sample MGYA00242769_ERZ504597 | MGnify/ENA primary metagenome ERZ504597 (study PRJEB26092, sample SAMD00036305) | human gut metagenome | host: Homo sapiens | study: EMG produced TPA metagenomics assembly of...
AATATTAGATGTTTGGTTCTCATTTATCGGTAGTTTTATTGATGCATTAAGAGATGTAGGGACAGAAATGCATAAGCCTAAAATCCTATTCGCAGGATTATAGATGCAATACAGAGTGATATTGAACTAATGGATTTAGAAACAATACAGGAGAAAATAAGAGATTTAAATGCTACAATTGCAAATGTAAGACAAATTTCAGATATTGGGGTTAAAATCGGAAATAGAATGGATGATATTATCGGTATGGTATATTCTCCTGATATAATGTTAGAATCAAAAATAAAAGAGGATTTACCATCAATATCAAAAAATTTAACAATTTCAACAACAAGTCAACATGATATAGAATTGTTGGGATTGGGACATTTGAACATGCTCTATATAGCTTTAAAATTAGTAGAATTTGAATATAACAGAAATCACGAAGTGATGAATATAATGCTTATTGAAGAACCGGAAGCACATATACATGCACATATTCAAAAACATTGTTTGATAAATTACAAATTTCTACAGAATATACGCAGGTTGTTATGACAACACATTCAGCCCAACTTTCAGAAATCGCAGAGATTAAAAAAGTTAATGTCATGAAATTGATGGGTTGCATTCAGTGGTGATGCAACCATGTAATGGATTGGATGAATTTGGAGAAAAAGAGTTAAAATTGAATAAAATTAAGCTTTCAAAACGCTTGGAAAAATATTTAGATGCAAAACGTTCTGTGTTATTGTTTTCTAAAGGGGTTATTTTAGTTGAAGGTGATGCAGAGGAAATAATGTTACCATCAATGGTTAAGAAGACTTTGGGCGTTTCGTTAGACGAATTGGGAATAGGAGTAATTAACATAGGAAGTGTTTCTTTTGAATATGTTGCTAGCATATTTGCGGAAGAACGTTTGCGGAGGAGGTGTGCTATCGTCACAGATCTAGATGCAATATTGGAAAATGCTGAAAAATGCAAAAAAGAGGCTGCGGACAGAGGAAAATCAAGGAAGGAAAAGCTGGAAAGATTATTTGGTAATAATAAATATGTACAAATGTTTTATGCGAATTATACATTTGAAGTTGATTTTACTAACATCGAAAAAATAGATTCTACTATAAACAGGTAATTGAAGAAAACTATCAAAAGATGACACGATAAAAAACATAAAGACTGTATAGATGAAAGTGAAGCGAAACGTTATGATACAGTAATTTCTGTAGCAAACTATATTGGAAAAGGTTGGCTTGCTATGAGTTTGGCCGATGATTTAGACTATAATGTAGTAATACCAGATTACTTATTACGAGCAGTGGCATTTCAGGAGGAAAATCTATATCAGATGCAGTGTTGTGGAAAATGTTAAATATACAGTAAAGTGTAATGAAGAGGGAGACATTTCTGATATTAAAGACGGAATACAGTGTTCAAATTCTTTGACGGAACAGAATAAAATATTAAAACTTTTTTGCACAAAATTTCCTGAAACTATGTTGTCGAAATTAGTAAAATATATGGAGGAAAATGGTGATAGATGATTTAGCACATTGCTTAAATGCCAAGCAACGTGAAATATGTTTAAGTCAAGATAATTATTTAATTATGGCATGTCCCGGTAGCGGAAAGAGAGAACTTTAACATATCGTTTGGCGTATATTGCAGACAAATATAAAGAGTCTGAAAAGTATAATATTGCTATTACATATACTAACCGAGCGGCTAACGAGATAGAGAATAGACTATTAGAAATGGATGTTGAAACGGATAATGTATGGACTGGGACAATTCACCAATTTTGCATGAAATTTATTATAAGACCTTATGCTATGTACTCAGAACGACTGAAAAAAGGATATACAATTATTGATGAATATATTGCGGATTCATACGGCAGAGAAATAGCGAAAGAATTAGGAATAGAGTGTAATTTTTATGATAATCCCTTAGAATATCCAGAAGTTAAGCAAGAGTATGAAAAATGGTTAGAAGAAAAAAAAGAAATTGATTTTGAACAAATATTAATTCTATCAGAAGAATTAGTATGTAAAAATAAATTTATAGCAGAAAATATTTCCAAAATTATTAGAAGCATCCAGGTAGATGAATTTCAAGATACACAAGAAGAACAATATCAGATATTAGCGGCTATTGTAAAAAACAATAAATCGATAAATATTGTGTTTGTCGGTGACGTAAATCAGGGGATTTATGGTTCGTTAGGGGGAATTGCAAAAACCAAAAACAACTAGAAGAATTGTTTCAAGTAAGCATAAAAAAGAATTATCTTTCAGGGTGTTATCGGTCAACACAAAGAATAGTTGATTATTATAAAAATTTTGAAATAGTTGATACAGGAGTGTTTTGTAGTAGAGATGAATTAAAAGATGAAAAAGGGATAATTTGTTTAAATAACACACTGGAAAAAGATAAATTAATAGATTGTATTTGTGACATAATTAATAAGGAAATAAAATTAGGGGTTCCAGAAGAAGAGATCTGTGTTGTTGCCCCACAATGGGGGTTAATATTTGAAATTTCAGAGAAACTTAAAAAGAAGATGCCGGATCAAAATTTTGACGCACCAGAAATATCACCATTTAAAAGAGACCAATTAAATCCATTTTATTTATTGGCAAGGTTGCTATATACAGATCCAGGAAAAAATACCTATATAAGAAAGAAGATTGCAAAAGAAATTATAGAAATTTTAAAGGAAGAGTATCACATAGGTATTGATGAAAAAATAGATTCCTATTATTTGCTTCGGAGTATTAATAGTTATAAAAATCCTCAAGAAGAAGAGTTGATTTACTTTGAAAATTGTATTAAGTATGTGTTAGTATGCTTAAAAATTAATTTAGAAGACGAAATAGAGTTAAATGATACATTTGAAGCATTCATACAAAAAAGCAAAGAAAGAATTAAACGCTATAAAATAGAAAATACCAATGCTGCAATAAAGGCATGTTTTCATGAAAGACACGGCATAGTGCTCAGTACAATTCATGGTGTAAAAGGAGAAGAATATACAACGGTAATTGCGTTTGGTTTATTAAATGGATACTTACCACATTGGGATTATATCTGTAAAAGTGAAAAAAAGGTAATGAGAAATGTAGAAACAAAGAAAATATTATATGTTTTGGGATCAAGAGCTAAGAAAAATTTATATTTATTTAGCGAAAGAGGAAGAACTACAAATAAAGGATATGAGTATGTAATGACAGATGAATTGCGAGCAGTTTCATTTAAATATGATATGGTGTCCGGACTGGTTTGATCCGAGACTCCATAGCTGGAAAGAAATCGCACAGACCATGTGCCAGTCAGAAGTGGTGCATGAGATTATTGCGGTATTGAGCTTTTTGCCGGTTTTCGCCGGGATAAAATTTGGAGCATATCCGGTTTTCATTATTACTTCCATTGTATCTGCAGGAATGGATTTGATTTTTGTAATTATGCAGCGGTATAACCGGCAGAGGATCATGAGAATACTTGCGGCAAAAAGTAAAAATGTTTACACAGCAAAAATGTAAAATGCTTACCACCTTGACAAGCAGTAAAGATCAAAGTAAAATATAACCTATCGGAATGGTAGGAAAACTGCAGATAAAAAGGAGGGAACAACATGGAACATATTGCCAGAAAAGATGCTTTGAGTTACTTAAAAAATATAATAAAGATCCATTTCACATTCAGCATGCTCTGACTGTAGAGGCTGTTATGAAGTGGTATGCAAATGAACTGGGATACGCAGAAGATGCAGAATACTGGGGGATTGCAGGACTGCTTCATGATATTGATTTTGAATTGTACCCGGAAGAGCATTGCCTGAAAGCACCGGATCTTTTAAGAGAAGCTGGAGTTTCAGAAGATCTGATCCATGCAGTATGTTCTCATGGATACGGAATCACAGTAGGTTGTGGAAAGACGATTGATGTAGAGCCGGTTCACGAGATGGAAAAAGTACTCTTCGCGGCAGACGAACTGACAGGTCTGATCTGGGCGGCTGCACTGATGCGTCCGTCAAAAAGTACAAAGGATATGGAATTAAAATCTCTGAAGAAAAAATATAAAAGTAAAGGATTTGCTGCAGGATGTTCAAGAGAAGTCATTGAAAGAGGTGCCAATCAACTGGGCTGGGAACTTGAAAAGCTTCTTACCATGACCCTGCAGGCAATGGCAGCATCCGAAGATACAATCCGGTCTGAAATGGAAGAAATAGTCTGAAATAGAAAAAATTTCATAAAAGAAGGGGCGGAAATGACCAACATTATTTATACCGTTGTCGCCTGGCAAGAATAACAAATCGTATTTTTGCCAATGCTAAGCGGTAAAGAATGTCTCATTTCTGCCTTTATGTGTGTACATTTTTGACGGTTGCCAATGCCTCAAAAGCGACTCTCCTTTCGTCTTTTTCAACTGCCGTATTTCAAAAGTCTCGTATTTTTGCATCTCTGCAACTGCCATATTCAAATCTTAAGCACTCTTTGCGTTCCCGCTGACCAGGGTCTCATATTCACGCAGCTTCTCTTTCGCCTGTGGAGTTAAGTGTCTTGGAACTTCAATCTGAACCGTTACATACTGATCACCGTGAACCGAAGGATTCTTCATGGAAACAATTCCTTTTCCCTTCAAGCGGATCTTAGAACCGGACTGTGTACCCTCACGGATCTTACAAAGCACATTGCCATATAAAGTCTGAACCAGTGCCTCACCACCAAAGACAGCCGTTGTGAAAGGTACAGAAACTGTCGTATAGACATCCATTCCATTTCGCACATATCCCGGCTTGTCAGCAACTTTAACTTTCAACATCAGATCCCCGGCATCTCCACCATTTACACCGGGCATTCCCTTACCACGGAGACGAATCGTCTTACCGGTGTCAATTCCTGCAGGAATATGAACCTTCAGTGATTGGGAAGGATTTCCCGGAGCATTTGGATCCTGTAATGTGATAACCTTGTCACAGCCAAAAGCAGCTTCATCAAAACCAACGGTTACTTCTGCATTCAGATCGGATCCCTTTGACTGAAAACCACCGGACTGGAACCCACCATGGAAGCCGTTCCCAAATCCGGAAGAAGTCTTGCGGGATGCTCCTCCGTGGAACATATTTCCGAAAATATCTCCGAACATATCATCCATATTACCACCCTCAAAGTGGTATTCCTGATACCCACCGCTTCCGGTAAAACCGCCACCACTGAAACCACCACTGCCAAAACCATTGCTGCCAAATCCGGTTCCGTCAGATCCGGCTCCACCAAAGCCACTTCCATAGAATCCACCATGGAAACCACCGGTGCCGTAACCGCCGGCTCCATCGGCAGCACCGCTCTGGTCAAATGCAGCGTGACCAAACTGGTCATAAAGTTTCTTTTTCTCAGGATCACTCAGGATATTGTAAGCTTCTGTGATCTCTTTAAATTTCTTTTCGGCCTCTTTATCACCGGGATTCGTATCCGGGTGATACTTTTTAGCAAGCTTTCTGTAGGCTTTTTTTATTGCTGACGGATCGGCACCTTTCGCCAGTCCGAGCAGTTCATAGTAATCTCTTTTCATAGACTCACCCTCATATCTTTCCGTTACGTTTGTATCATCTGATCTGCATTACTTTTTACACTATTGTATGCAAAGAAACAGTATCATTCATACTGTTCTATATGTAATATAGCAAAGAGAATAAAAGCCGTCAAGGGAGAATCAAAAAGAATGTTCCGAATTAGACAAAATAAGCGTGGGAATCAACCGAAAAGAACGAGCCGAAAAATTCTGCTGTTGTTATAATAGTATTAAGTCAGAGTGGGTAAGCTCGTGCGTAGACAGAACAAGATTTCAGAACAGGAGGGGATGCGGAGTATGAAGAATCGAAAAAAGCAGTTCCTGAAGATCGGAATTGCAGTATTGGTGATCGCGGTCGCGGGAATTGTTGCCGGGGTTGTCCGATACAGAATGGATAATCGATTCGATTTAACTGTTGGGGGGCATACAATCAGCAAAGATGAATATGTGAACTGCATGAAATCAGTAGAATATGATACAAAAATGCAGATTCAACAGGACTATGATGCCGTTTATGAAGATGGCTTCTGGGAGAAAAGTATGATGGAAAATACGGCTACGAAATTCTGACGGAAAATACAGTAGAACAGTTGAAATACGTTCATGCGGTCTATGACCTCGCAAAAGAATGCGGTGATGTATCAGACAGCAGCTATAAGGCTTTGGAAAAACGTTGGAAAGACGAGAATGCAAAGCGGAGTGAGAAGTTGAAAAAGGTGAGGTAGTCTACGGACTGAAAGAATATACCTTTCAGCTTTATCTTCAATATGAAGTGAGTACGCTCAAAGAAAAATACTGCAATGATGATACCCGTGAGGGAATGGAATTGACAGAGGACGAAGTACTGGAATACTACAACAGCCGCGAATGGATCTTTGGGGACAGCGAAGAGAATGCTGATCTGGAGACAGCAAGAATTGCGGTGGAACGTGAGCTGCGTGAAAAGAAATATGATGATATCATCACACAGCGTGAAACTGATTCTCAGGTGGACGGGAACATGGCGGATGTAAACCGGTTTACCTTGAAGAATATAGAATGATGGAAGGAGCAATGTTATGAAGAAGAAATGGATGAGCGGTGCTCTGGCTCTTCTGCTTGCAGGAACAACGGTTGCATCAATGGTGCCGGCAGTTGCTGTTAATGCTGAAGGACAGGATACTGCGACAGGAACAACATATTATGTTGATTCCAAAAGCGGAAGTGACAGCAATGACGGAACTTCCGAAAGCAAGGCATTCAAGACACTTGATAAAGTGAATGCCCTTGATCTTGAGCCGGGAGATACAGTTCTCCTGAAAAAGGGATCTGTGTTTGAAGATCAGGCTCTGAAGTTTACAAAAGAGGACAGTGGTACTGCTGAAGCACCGGTTAAGATCTCTACTTATGGAGAGGGAGACAAACCACAGATCAATACAAATGGTCATGGTCAGTGGGATCTGAATTACGGAACACCTCTTGATAACCAGAATCATAAATGGAAAGGTAAGGTATCTTCCAGTATTCTGATCGAAGATACAGAGTACATCGAGATCAAAGGCCTGGAACTGACAAATGACAGAAACAGTGCAACAGATACAGAAAAAGGTAAAGCTTACAATGACGCTTATGCAATGGACAGAACCGGAGTTGCCGGAGTTGCCAAGGATAACGGAACAGTAGATCATATCGTACTGGACGATCTTTATATCCATAATGTAACAGGTAACGTTTATAACAAGCATATGACAAATGGAGGTATCTACTTTATCGTAGAAACGCCGACAAATGAAGCAACAACAGGAATTGCAAGATACAACGATGTTCAGATCAAGAACTGCTATCTGGATACAGTAAACCGTTGGGGAATCGCAGTTGGATATACTTACCAGTGGAGACAGTTCCAAACAGGTGCATTGTCAGATGCAACAATGGCAAAATATGGTTCCTCCAATGTAGTCATCGAGAACAACTACCTGAACCATGTGGGTGGAGATGCCATCACAACCATGTATCTTGACAGACCATTGATTCAGTACAATGTATCCGAGAATGCAGCTGAACAGATTAATACAATAGACTACTCAAAGAATCAGCCAAGTCTTGATGCAAATGGTAATCCAAACGGTACACAGGGCGTTGGTGCAGGACGAGTGGCAGCCGGTATCTGGCCATGGAAGTGTAAAAATGCGATTTTCCAGTAATAATGAATGTTTTACAACATTGAATGCATCAAGAGGAAATGGCGATGGACAGCCATGGGATGCTGACTATGGCGACGGAACAAACTACCAGTACAACTATAGCCATGGTAATACAGCAAGTACCATTATGTTCTGTGGTGGGCAGTCCATTAACAATACCTTCCGCTACAACATCAGCCAGAATGAAGATATGGGACCGCTGGATCCTGCTGGAAATACAGGAAATTGTCAGGTTTACAATAATACCTTCTATATTAAAGCGGGACTGAATACAATCTGGCATAGAAGTCATGGAAATGGTGGACCGGTTACAGCAGAAAATAATATTTCTATTTTGCAGGAAGTACACCGGCAACAGTTTCAAACTGGAATCCGAGCAACAATAAAGTATTCGACAACAACCTGTACTACAATGTATCCAATTACCCAACTGATGCAAATGCAGTAAAGGTATCCGCAGGAACAGCAGTACTTGTTGATGCAGGTTCAGGTCCGGTTGCAGCAGCAGAGGACAAGCAGGCAAGACTGCATGAAGATCCGACAGCTACTACAAAATTTGATGGATACAAACTGGCAGCAAACTCACCGGCTATCAATGCTGGTAAAGTAATTGTTGACAGAAATGGTTATTCTATCGATCATGACTTCTTCGGACATGCAATCACAGCAGTACCGGAAATCGGAGCAGCAGAAAGTGATGCAGTTACAGCACTTGTACTTCGTTCCAATACATACACAATTTCAGGAACAAATGTAAGTGATCTTCCGAAGAATACAACAGTAGAGCAGTTCCGCAACAACATCATCGTTGATACAGGCGTTACAGTTACTGTAAAAATGGTGATAAAGTTCTTGGCGATGCAGATATCGTGAAAGGTGGAGCAACCGTCGTTCTTTCTTATGAAGGAATGGAGGATGTAACTTATACAGTAGTTGCAAGTTCTGATAAAGAACTGAAATCTTCTTACTACATGGTAAGCGGAAAGACACTGAGTGTTCCTTATACAACAGCAAATGCTACAACAGTCAGCGAGCTGAAGAAGAACATCACAGTAGCTGATACAGCAACAGTTTCCGTACTGAACAATGGAACAGCATTAGCTGACGGAGATGCAGTAACAGCAGGAGTGACAGTACGCATCACGGCTGAAGACGGAACAACAAATGACTATACGGTAGCTCAGAAGAATACATACAACTGGACACTGGACTATGCAGGACAGCAGCAGGGAAATGTATGGTTTGCACAGCAGAAGAACGGTAATGGCGACTGGGCTGATATGACAGCTTATGATAATACTTATCCAAACTGGGTACTGAATACATACTATGGTGTTGGTGTAGATGCTCCAAATCACAGTACAGCAATGAGCGATTCCATTCATGGACTGATCTCTGCTCCACCGCAGACTTCTTATTCGACAGCAATGGTATTCAGAGCACCGAAGAGCGGTACAGTATCCTTCAATGTAAAAGATGGTGAGCCGTATCTGCGTCAGGCTGGAAACTCAGGCGGAACAGTTACATTAAGCCTTCTTGTAAATGATACAGTAAAACAGAGTGTAACACTTTCAACAAGTAATCAGAAAGCAGCAGACTGGGCAAATTTTGATGAGATTGAACTGAACAAGGGCGATGTGATCCGCGTAACAGCAAGCTGCAACAGCAATCCAAGCAGGCCGTCTGTTCATGTTACTCCGATCATCACATACGTTGACAAGGCAGTAGTTGATACAGAAGCACCGGATGCTCCGACAGCAGTAAGAACAGCAGATGTTACAGAGACAACAGCTCATGTTGCATGGGAAGCAGCTCTGGATAACGTTGCAACAACTGGATACAACGTATATGTAAACGGAGAAAAGGTAAACACAGAACTGGTAACAGCTACAGAGTATGATCTGACAGGTCTTACACCAGCTACAGATTACAGCGTAGAGATTGAAGCAGTAGATGCAGCAGGAAATGTATCTGAGAAATCAGAGGCAGCTACATTTACAACAGCAAAGGCAGTCGATACAGAAGCACCAAGCGTTCCGACAGACGTAAAAGCATCTGATGTTACAAAGACAGGTGCAACTGTTACATGGACAGCTTCTACAGATAATGAAGGAGTTGCCGGATACAATGTATATGTAAATGGAACTCAGGTAAATGATACACTGGTAGCAACAACAGAATATGTACTGACAGGTCTTACAGAAGGAACAGAGTACACAGTAGAGGTAGAAGCTGTTGATACAAATAACAATGTATCCGCAAAGGCAGCAGCTACATTTACAACAAAGAAAGATGCTGTAAATCCTGATCCGACAGTAGTTGATAAGACAGAACTCAAGGCAACTACAGCAAAGGCAGATGCAGCACTTGCAGCAACAGACAAGTACACAGCAGAATCACTGAAAGCCCTGCAGGCAGTTTACGATCAGTACGCATCCGTTCTGAATGACGAAAATGCAACGCAGGCTCAGGTTGACGAAGCAAATAAAGCCATCGCAAAAGCCCTCAATGCTCTTGTAGAAAAGAAGACAGATGACGGAAAGAAAGACGACGGCAACAAGGGTGACAATAAGAAGGATGATACAAAGGTTGACGACAACAAGAACAACAATTCTTCTAATACATCCAAGTCTGACAATAAGACTACAACAAAGGTAGACAATACTAAGAAAGCAGCTAAGACAGGCGATACAACAAACGTGGCAGTTTGGGCATTCGCACTGGCAGCATCCGCAGCGGCAGCAGGCGTTGTAGTAAAGCGTAAAAAAGAGAACTAAAAAAAGCTTACTTTTACGGATTTAAAATTCAGAAAAAGCGGAGAGGTCATGAAAAATGCTGACCTCCTCCGCTTTGATAACATAATGGGAGGAAAGACATGAGAAAAAAAGCCTTATCAATGCTTATGGGCTTGGTTCTTGGAGTTACGACGATTTTCAGTTCTGTTGGAACAACAGGAGTAACGGTATATGCCGCTGAAATGGCGTAACAGATGCGGACTGCACAGATAAAGATACTGCAGCACCAACACCGGACGATACAGTACCTGATGCAAATCAGTATAAGTATCAGAAGGATGAACTTGCAGCATTTTGTCATTTTGGTCCGAATACATTCAACGAACTGGAGTGGGGATTTGACCAGTCAACGCAGAAAAAGCTCTATGCAGGAAGAACTCCGGATCAGATTTTTACGCTGGAAAGTGATTTCGACGCAGAAACATTAGTAACCACACTGAAAAATGCAGGATTTAAAAAGCTGATTGTAACAGCAAAGCATCATGATGGATTCTGTATCTGGAACAGTGCGTATACAGATTATGACATTGCAAGTACAAGTTATAAAAATGGAGAAGGAGACATCCTTGCAGAAATTTCAGCAGCGTGTACAGCAGCCAATATGGACATGGGATTATATCTTTCACCATGGGATGTAGCAGAGTCAACCTTTGGTTCAGATGGTGGATCGATCAATAATGCCTACAACGAATATTATAATAACCAGCTTGAAGAAATCCTGAGCAATCCGAAATACGGAAATAAAGGGCATTTCGTGGAAGTATGGATGGATGGAGCGAACGGTTACAATAATGTACCACAGACATACAATTTTGAAAAATGGTTCGCGACGATCCAGAAGTATGAAGGAAAAGAAGCAGGTTACAAAGCAGATTGTATGCTGTTCGGAGCAGGAACTCATACAACAGTTCGCTGGATCGGAAATGAAAATGGATTTGCAGATGATACCACATGGGCAAAATCAAGAATCAGTAATGGTCAGATTTACAATGATGAAAGCCAGCGTGCCGGAGATTACAAAGGAGATCCGACAGACGGATATTCCAATGGATATGAAGATGGTAATCACTGGACAGTACCGGAGGCTGATGCAAGAATTACATCCGGATGGTTCTGGGGAACACAGAAAAATACTCCAAGAACTCTGACAAACCTTGCAGAGATGTATTTTAGATCAGTTGGTCATAACGCAACCTTACTTTTGAATGTGCCTCCGAATAATGAGGGAAAAGTAGACCAGGCGATTCTGGATCGTGTTGTGGAATTTGGTCAGAATGTTCAGGATACATTCAGAACCAATCTTGCAAAAGCAAATGGAACAACAATTACAGCAAGCAATGTCCGCGGCAATGATATTGACTTCAAGCCGGGAAATGCAGTGGATGATGATGATGCTACATACTGGACAACAGATGATGGTACAACAAGTGGAAGCCTGACGATCAAGTGGGATTCTGCAAAGAGATTTGATGTTGTATCAATCGAAGAGGCAATCCAGAATGGACAGCATATCAATAGCTATGAAGTTGAATACAAAGAAAATGACAATGCAAGCTGGCAGACCATGGAAAGAGGTGTGACGGTTGGATCAAAACGACTGATCAGAACATCACCAATATCTGCAACTCAGATAAGAATTACTGTCGGAACATCAACAGGAAAAGTTCCGCAGCTTAGCGAAGTTGGAGTTTATAAAGCCAGCAAAGGCTTCCAGTTGAGTGGTGCTGCTCCTGATGGAATGGATTCAACAAGTGTAAATGATACAACGAAGTTTAAATTTAGTTCTTCAGGATGGAATCCACAGAAGGGACCTACTTATATTAATGGACAGAATACCTGGTCAAATAAAGCGGATGCAAGCTTTACCTATGAGTTTGACGGAACAAAAGTATATCTGATGGGAACAAAAGATCCAAATCATGGTCAGGCAGATGTCTATATTGATAATATGGATACTCCGGTTGCAACGATTGATACTCATGATACCGTAAGATCAACAGGAGCAAAGATTTTGAGTCGGCGGATTTGAAAACGGACATCATACACTGAAGCTGGTAGCAAAGACGACAGCAGCAATCGGTGTCGAGGCAGCCTATGTCATTAACAATGGCGGAAAAGGTATGCTCGAAATTGAAAATGAAACCTATACGATGAACGAAGACAGTGATCTTGCTGTCAAGATCAAGCGTGTTGGTGGAACAACAGGTGAAATCACAGCGAAACTTGAGCCAAACCCAGGAAGTGCGATTCAGAAGCATTTCAATACAGAGTTGATTTCTACCGTTCAGTTTGCAAATGGCGAGTCAGAAAAGTAATCAGTCCTGCAGCACATGCAAACCGTGTGCCGACAACGGACGGGGATGTATATTTTACACTGGAGCTTTCAAGCAGCAGCCCGGTAATCGGACTTGCAAGCTCAGCCAAAGTAACAATTCTTGATGCTGATGCAATTACAAGAGATTCACTTAATACATTGATCACAGAATCTGAAGGATTAAAAGAACATCTTATTCAGAAGGATGGACAGCGTTTGCAGCGGCACTTGCCTCAGCAAAGACAGTTGCAGCAAATGAAAATGCTACAGATACACAGATCAAAAATGCATACTCTACATTATATGCAGCTAAAGAAGCTCTTGTAGCACGTACAAAATATACAACAGATGACAGATTCCAGTTCCCGTGGAAGAACGGAACAAGTGCAATCCTGGAAGCAGAGTTTGCTACAACCATTACAGAAGCCTGTGGAGACACACAGTGGAGATGTGAAGTTAACTCAGAAAATTGGGCAAGCAATGGTAAGTATATTAATTCATTGAATAAGACCAATACAGGTACAGATAAAGTTGAGTATGCATACAATGCAAAAAACCAGGTACATATCACGTGGTTGCAACTTATCGTAGTGGAGACACCAATAACGGAAATAAACTTGCATGGTCAGAAGCAAACAATAAGATTATAGCCGGAAATATAACAACTCCACATACAAAAGTAAATAATGTGCTTTCTGTTGGTACAGTTGAGTTTGATATTGTTGTAACAGAAGCAGGAGAAGGAACGCTGATCCTTCAGCCGGTAGATAACAGCGGTGCACCGCAGCTTGATAAACTTGAAATTACACCAAAGAACGTTGCAGTTGAGTCTTATGATATCACAGCAACAGCAGGTGAAGGCGGTACGATCACAGCAGAAGGTCTTGCAGATGGCAAGGTATCTGTTACAGAAGGTGAAAGTGCAACATTCACGATCGCCGCAAATGATGGATATGAAGTCAGCGATGTTAAAGTTGACGGAACATCTGTAGGAAAGAGAACTTCCTATACATTTGAAAATGTAGATGCAGCTCATACAATTGAGGCGACATTTGCATTTACAATTATACTGCAGCAAATCCATTTGAATTCCCGACAACAAAGGGAACGACAAAGACTCTGGAAGCAGAGTATGCAACAACGATCACTGAGGCATGCGGAGCAACAGAGTGGAGATGCGAAGTAAACTCAGAAGCTTGGGCAAGCAATGGAAAGTATATTAATTCTCTGAATAAGACATCTACAGGAGCAGATTCAGTTGCTTATGCTTATAATGCACCGGTAGCAGGAACTTATAAAGTAACAGTAACTTATAGAAGTGGTTCTGATACGAACAAACTTGCATGGAGTGAGCAGGATGGAAAGATCACTGCCGGTCAGGTGGCAACACCGAACTCCAAGGTGAATAATGCACTTCAGGCAAAGACGGTTGAATTTAACATGGTTGTTACAACGGCAGGAGCAGGAACTCTTGTATTTACAGCACCAGATGGAGATTCACCACAGACAGATAAATTTGATATCGAATTAGTAAAACTGGCAGACGAAGCTGACCTTACAGAACTTCAGACAGCGATCACAAATGCAGAGGCAATTCTCAATGCAGCAGATAAAGATAAATATTCTGCAGCAGCACTTGTAGAGCTTCAGGAACTTGTAAATGCAGGAAAGCAGTTGACAACAGCAAGCTCTCAGGCAGATGTAGATGCGAAGAAAGCTGAGATCACAGCAAAGATTGCTGACATCCAGACTCAGTTCACAATTACAGCAACAGCAGGTAATGGTGGAAAGATCGCACCGACAGGAGCAACAAATGTTTACAAAGGAACATCCAAAGCATTCACGATCACACCGAATGACGGATATCATGTAGACAGCCTTACAGTA
>ENA-OQDF01000628-OQDF01000628.1-human-gut-metagenome-genome-assembly--contig:-NODE-628-length-14706-cov-7.046711_pt1 | contig 14706 bp, 11 predicted proteins | sample MGYA00242769_ERZ504597 | MGnify/ENA primary metagenome ERZ504597 (study PRJEB26092, sample SAMD00036305) | human gut metagenome | host: Homo sapiens | study: EMG produced TPA metagenomics assembly of...
ACAACGCGTGAACCGTTGGAATCCAACGTTCCATCGGCGTGTCGAAACTTGACAAATCCAGGCCCGACCAACCCCGCAACCACCCGAACCATCCCGCAATCGCCCATTCCATCCCCGCAAATCCGCAATCGCATCCGCATTTTGTAACCGCAAAACGGCGTTACGGGTAACAAAAGCCGGAAGGGAAAGCCAAAACGGGACGGTCACGGGAAGAAGAACCAGGAAACTGCGACACGAATCGCAAATGCTACCAGCGGCGCCCGCAATGCTTGCCACCGATGCCAGACTTGCCATTCGCACCCCACGGACCGCGGCCTTCGCCATGCAATACACAAGTGATGTTTCATGGCAACCAGCATGATATGCGTATCTTCCAAACCGAGGTGACGTTCCGACTTGCTCTCGTCAAGCGCACCCTGGCGTTTGGCGTACGCGTCCAACGTGTTATTGCCGTACGGATGCTCGTCGTCCGGAATTGACCCTTCATCCCAACGGCGGCTCATCGGCAACGTGTCGATAATCGTAATCTTGCCCGCACGGTAGCTTTCCGCATATCCAGCCACATTCAACATGAAGAAGCTATGTTCGAAACGAGCGTTGTGCGCTACGTACGGTTGCTGCTCCAATCGCTGCAGCAAACCGATTTGAGCCTCCGGCCACTCATCGAACAGGCGGAAGCCGGACGCACGATCACGTACATCGATACCGGTCAAATCGAGAATCAGCGGATTACCGAGCGTCGCGTTCTCGGCAGGAACGCCGAACGACAGACGCGACTGACCATACGCATCGCCCGTTTCGTAATAACTCTGCTCGTATTGGTATCCAGTAGGTGCGGCAGCAGGGCGAGGGGAAATCATGTTCATATATTCAAAGCCGACGTCGATGATGTACACACGCGCCGGGTCAGTACCGGTGGTTTCGATGTCGATTCCCATGACATTGTCCACATCGCGTCCAGGAAGATAAGCGTCACGCCAATCCGATTTGCGGTATTCAGCCATCCGACGCAACTGCGCCGCTTCAGCGGATTTCGTTTCCGAACCGTAATCAAACAACGTGGAGCCGCCCGGACTGGTTACTCCACTCAGGTTCGCACGCGACATGGCATAGTCACTGGCTCGCTTCTGACTTTTCTCTGCGGCACGACGGGCGGCGCGGCCGTTAACGATGTCAGCGGTTCGATCCTGAATATCATCCAACGCCACTCCCCCGGAAGCCAAAGCCGAACCGGGCAGCAGCACCGGAACCGTCACGCGCTCACGTCGTTCCTCGGTGACCGTCCACAATCCCATCGCCACGCCAATCTGTCGCAGAACAGCGATTTCGTCGCACAACCGACGGTTCGCGTAAGCAAGCGCGCGCGGCAGCCGATAGGAAGCGATAAGTCGGTCGTAATCCATCATGAACGTGCTGTTGCACTGCGCGATGGTCGGTTCGAGCCGATCTCGAATCGCAAGATCATCTTTCAACAGGGCGTGCAGCTGCGGGGCGGAAAGTTGCGGCGACGAGGACCGCAGCATTGCCAACAAATCAACGTGCTGTCTTGTGGCGGCACCAATGCCGTTACGCAGGTCAAGGGAAGACACCCATCGCCAGTCGATCGGCTGGTTGTCGGCGTCATTCGGCATCGATGCGACCATTGTTCGATGTCCTGCTTCGCGTCATCCAGCCAGGAAAGATTCATCGTCGATTCGTTCATACCTGCCCATCGTAGCCGATACCCACCTTCAGCGTTGTAAGAATGTGCAACAAACCAACGTGCGCATTCCTCTTTGTGAGAACACAACCATGCGAGTTCGAATGACGGTGTTCATTACGAAACCGCGCGCGGATACCTCCGTGCGAAGCGGTTGTCATACGAATTTTCACATAGCGCAAATGTGACCATTTCCCAGCAAAAATCCAGAATCGACTTTCATTTTTGAATCCCGGAACGCAACAAACGTTCCAAATCAACGAAAGGAACTGCAATGCCAGAAACACATTCCACCACTGAAAACAACAATTCGCATTGCTGCGACAACACCTGCGGCAATGCCGACGACCGCGTTGTTCCTGACAGCGTGGAAATCAATCCGCTGTTCGCCCGTCCGAAGGAAGCCCAGGCGTTCTCGAAATTTACCATTCCACAGAAGGGTAGTCTGCCGGAAACCGCCTACCAAGTGGTGCATGACGAGGCCATGCTGGATGGCAACGCGCGACTCAATCTTGCAACTTTTGTGAGCACGTGGATGGACGATCATGCGAACCGCCTGTACATGGAGGCGGCCGACAAGAACATGATCGACAAAGACGAGTACCCGAAAACCGCCGAAGTCGAATCGCGCTGCTGGCACATGCTCGCCGATCTATGGCATGCGCCCGATCCAATGAATGCCATCGGAACCTCCACCATCGGCTCGTCGGAAGCTTGCATGCTGGGCGGACTCGCGTTGAAGCGCCGTTGGAAGGAAGCCCGCGAAAAGGCCGACCTGCCGACCGATCGTCCGAATCTGGTGATGAGCAGCGCCGTGCAAGTGTGCTGGGAGAAGTTCTGCAACTATTTCGACGTGGAACCACGCTATGTGCCGATTTCCGAGGACCACAAAGTGCTCGACGGCCATGATCTCGACAAGTATGTCGATGAGAACACCATCGGCGTGGTGGCCATCATGGGCGTGACCTATACGGGTATGTATGAGCCGGTCGAACAGATCAGCGAAGCACTGGACCGCATCGAGGAGCGCACCGGACTTGATGTGCGCATCCATGTGGACGGCGCTTCGGGAGGTATGATCGCACCATTCATCCAGCCGGACCTCGCATGGGACTTCCGCGTCAAGCGCGTCTACTCCATCAGCACCTCCGGTCACAAGTACGGTCTGGTCTACCCCGGTTTGGGATGGATCGTATGGCGCGAAACCGCTGACCTGCCGGAAAGCCTTATTTTCAAGGTGAGTTATCTCGGCGGCGAAATGCCGACTTCGCACTGAACTTCTCCCGTCCGGGCGCACAGGTACTGCTGCAGTACTACATGTTCCTGCGTTTGGGATTCGACGGGTATCGAAGGGTGCAGCAGACTTCGCATGATGTGGCGAAATATCTGTCGGGCGAGATCGAGCAGATGGATGATTTTACGCTGTGGAACGACGGTTCCGACATTCCGGTGTTCGCATGGATGCTCAACGACAAGCCGGATCGCAAGTGGAATCTGTACGATCTGCAGGATCGGCTGCGCATGAAGGGATGGCTGGTGCCGGCTTATCCGATGCCGGTGGATCTGACGCAGGTGACCGTGCAGCGCATTGTGGTGCGTAACGGTTTCAGCCACGATATGGCCGAAGCATTCATCAAGGATTTGAAGTCGTGTGTGAAGTATCTGGACGGACTGCGTTCACCAATGCCAAGCGAGGCTCGTGCATCCGGATTCCACCACTGATATTTCGCGGTCATTCCACGAATTCCATCGTTTCCCGCATTAAGGAAATTCATGTTCATTCCCACAACGATTATGTTTACGAAAGCTGGCTGCAATGACAGTTCATATGAAAAAGCCGCTTGCTGTGGTAGCGCACGATGCAAGCGCAGCTGCACATCCCGGGTCCGCACGTTCCACGACGAACGCTGCGACGGCACCGACAACAACGCCACGCAATCCGTCTGCCGTCGCAGGAAACCGCAATCGTACGGGCATACCTGCGCATGCCGGGGCGAATAGAGGGAACGGCGCTGACGGGCACGGCGCAATCGCAAGCACGGCAACCGTTGCCAATAAAACCGGCAAAACCATGATGACAGTCAGCCAACTGGCGATGTTGACCGTGGTGGCGGTGGCCTCGCTACGCTCTCTGCCGGCCATGGCCGATTATGGTCTCGCTTCCATTCTGCTGTATCTCATTCCGGCGGTCGTTTTCCTGGTGCCGACCGCGCTGGTGGCTGCCGAACTGGCCACCGGCTGGAAAGGTGGCGTGTACGTGTGGGTGCGTGAGGCGTTCGGCAATCGCATCGGATTTCTCGCCATTTGGCTGCAGTGGATTCAGAATGTGGTGTGGTATCCGATACAGATTGCGTTCATCGCCGTCAGCCTGTCGTATGTGTTCGGCATGGGTGGCTTGGGCAATAATGGCGTATATGTGGCCGCGGTGATCATCGTGTTGTATTGGGCAAGCACGATGGTGGCGTTGCGCGGCGGCAATCTGTTCGCCAAGATCGGGTCGATTTCGGGACTTATCGGCACGCTGTTTCCTGCGTTGCTGCTTATCGTCTTCGGCATTATCTGGCTGGCGATCGGTAAGCCAGTGCAGACCTCCCTGCACGCATCCGCGCTGCTTCCGCCGTGGACGGGCATCGCGTCGATTGTGCTAATCGTATCCAATGTGCTCGCCTACGCGGGTATGGAGGTCAATGCCGTGCATGCCAACGACTTGGAGCATCCGGGACGTCAATTCCCACGCGCCATTGCACTAGCGACCGCGCTGATTCTGCTGGTACTTGTGCTGCCGACTTTGGCAATCGCCTTTGCTGTGCCGCATCGTGAGCTGGGGCTCATCGACGGCATCAATCTGGCGTTCAGGGAGTTCTTCGACCATTTTGGCATGGGTTGGGGCACTCCGGTGATTTCGCTGCTCATCGCGCTAGGCGCGTTCGCTTCCGTGGTGGCTTGGATAGCTGGTCCTTCTCGCGGTTTGCTAGCGGCCGCCCGCACGGGACTGATGCCTCCCGCGCTGCAGAAGCGCAATGCCCACGACGTGCAGGAAGGCATTCTGATTCCGCAAGGCATTATCGTGACCGTGCTGGCGTTGCTGTTCGTGTTGATCCCCAATGGCAACACGGCTTTCGCGACGCTGGTGGATATGGCGACCGCGCTGTATCTGGTGATGTACATGTTGATGTTTGCCGCCGCGATTCGTCTGCGCAACACCCATCCAGAAGTCCGCCGCACGTATCGAGTTCCTGCGATTCGGTTGGTCGCGGGCGTCGGTTTCGTCGCTTCCGCCGCGGCATTCGTGTTGACTTTCGTGAGACCGGCTGGTTTCACCGGTTTGGATAGCGTTTCATATGCGATTCTTGTGGCTGTAGTCGTGCTTGTGCTCGGTTTACCGCCGCTGGTGTTGTATGGAATGCGCAAGCCTGGCTGGGATCTGCGTTCGGATGCCGAGCGGAACACGGATACGTACGATGTGCTAGTGAATCCGGAATACTGAAATATTGGAATATTTGGAATACTCATGTTTCGAACATTCCAATAATCCCGAATATGATGAATGCCTCCCAAGTGTTCGCCTGGGAGGCATTCATCGTTCTTGTCTCGTTCGTTTACGCGATTACAGTTCGAAGCCGAGTTCGGCCGCCGCTTCGGTCGGTACCGGATCCTCGCACCAGAAATCCTCAAGGTTCTCATTGGTGGTCAGGCTTCGGATTTCAGCCTGGTCGATGTACAGTTCACCGCTCAAATGGTCGGTTTCATGCTGGAAGATGCGGGCCGGCCAGCCGTGCAGATGTTCCTCATGCTTGTTGCCGTCCTCATCCTGCCAACGGGCGGTGATGTCAAGCCAACGCTTGCGTACGGCTGGTAACCGTCGAAGCTCAGGCAGCCTTCGTAGAAGCTGCGGGTTTCGGTGCCGATCGCTCGTAGCTGGGGTTGATGATGGCGTGGAAGGGGAATTCCGCGGCTTCGCGCGGATCGCCATCGTCGCCTTCGCATACGTGGTCTTCGACGACGGCCAAAGCCAGACCGAGACCGATCTGGGTGGCTGCGAGGCCCACGCCCGGCGCTTCCAGCATGGTGGTGCGCATGGTGTCGATGAGCTTGTCAAGCGTTTTGCGGCTCAACTGGCCGTCGTAGGCGATGGTCTGCTGGCGTAATACCGGTTCGCCGGCCTGCACGATCGGCATGATTTTCTCTTTGCCGCCGGTTTTGATGAGCTTTTCGACCTCGCGGTTGAGTTCGAGGTCCACTTTCGAGTTGTGTCCGAACATGGGGCATATCTCCTTGCGGGCTCTTACAGGGTGAGTTCGTCGGCGACGACCTTGGCGAGGCGATCGCACACTTCGTCTGCCTGCTGCTGGGTTTCGGCTTCGGCCATGACGCGCACGAGCGGCTCGGTGCCGGACGGACGCAGCAGCACGCGGCCGGTGTCGCCCAGCAGCTTCTCTTCGCGTTCCACCGCGGCCTGCACCTTGGCGTTGGTCTTGGCGGCCATCTTGTCCACGTTCGGCACGTTGATGAGCGTCTGCGGCAGCTGCGGGAAGTCGGCGGCCAGTTCCTTCAGGCTCTTACCGGATTTGACGACCTCGTTGCACAGGGTGAGCGCGGTCAGGGTGCCGTCGCCGGTGGTGGCGAATTCACGGTTGATCACGTGGCCGGACTGCTCGCCGCCGAGCGAATAATCGCCTCGCAGCATCTCTTCAAGCACGTAACGGTCGCCCACGTTGGTCTGCACGGTCTTGATGCCCATGGAACGCAGGGCCAACTTCAGACCGAGGTTGCTCATCACCGTCACGACGAGGGTGTCATGGTTGAGCTTGCCCGCGTTCTTCTTGGCGCGTGCCAGAATGCCCATGATCTGATCGCCGTTGACCATGTTGCCGTCCTCATCCACGGCAAGGCAACGGTCGGCGTCACCATCGAAGGCAACGCCCATGACGGCGCCGGAGGCCTTGACCATGGCCTGCAGCTGCTCAGGATGGGTGGAGCCGGCGTTCTTGTTGATGTTGTAGCCGTCCGGCGACGCGTTGATGACGGTCACGTCGGCGCCGGCGCGGCGCAAGGCTTCCGGAGCGACCACGGACGTGGCGCCGTTCGCGCAATCGGCCACGATCTTCAGGCCCTTCAGCGGCGTCGGCTGCGACTTGTCCGGACCGACCGGCGCGATGGCGGAAACCAGATGGTCGATGTACAGGTTGGTTGCGGTGGCGGTGTCATGGCTGACACGACCCACACCGGCGCCAGTAGGACGATCCCAATCCTGGCCGAGCACCGCTTCGATCTCGTCTTCCTTGGTGTCGGGCAGCTTGAAGCCGCCGCGCGCGAAGAACTTGATGCCGTTGTCGGGCATCGGATTGTGGGATGCGGAGATCACCGCACCCATTTCCACGTTGAGCACGGACGTCAGGTATGCGACGCCCGGCGTCGGGATGATGCCAGCGTCGATCACGTCGAAGCCGCCGGCGGACATGCCAGCGGACAACGCCGCGGCAAGGAAATCGCCGGAAACTCGTGTATCACGACCGACCAGCGCACGGCGACGGCTTTCGAATTCGCTCCGCTCGTCATCGCCCAGCACACGCACCGCGGCGTCACCCAAATCAAGCGCCAGCTGTGCCGTCAAATCCCTATTCGCCAATCCTCGAACGCCGTCGGTTCCGAACATACGTGGCATGAGTCTCAAATCCTCGCTATCTGCAAACGATATTTCCGTGACCTATCGTACTCAACCGTGCCGCCGAAACCAGCAGGTGACGACGCAATCGCATAACACTTCACAATTCAAAGCATTTCACGGCGCGCAATGCCCTTTTCGTGTCGCACGACTTTGATTGCAAGGCGGAAAATCAAGTCGTGCGACAACACTTGATAAAGAAATACCCCCTAACTATCATTTTCCGTTGAAAATCAGCGAAAAATAAGAGTTAGAGGGTATGAAAGCCAGCACGCTTGTCGCACAACTTTGAAAAATGCCTCCAAAATCAAATTCGTGCGACAGCCTTCGACGCAAAAATGCCCCCTGACCCTTATTTTCAAGCGAAAACCGAGGATTAGGGGCATAAATGCCGATATACCCGTCGCATGACTTTGAAAATCGCACCCAAAATCAAAGTCGTGCGACGACATGACGGACTCTAAGCATGAACACTCCGGTCGTTCCGGTTTCCAGACGGAATCATTCCGACTCTTAAACGGAATCATGCCGGCTTGGAGTGTGCGGAACGTTCAGATCGTTCGAATCGCCCCACATACTCCAAGCGCCATCAGAAAAGCGCTATCAGAGCGCGGCGTTGAAGTCGCGCACTTTCAGCGTGCGGTGAGAAGCCTCGACGTTGCCACGCACAATACGCTGCAAGGCGTTGTCCGCGTCCTTATGGGAGGCGAGCCAGGCGTCACCCAGCTCCACGAGCTTCGCCGGATCGGCATAGCCCGGATACAGGCCTTCGAGCAGCGCTTCCGCCATGTGGAAGGTCTTGTGCTCCCAAATCCAGTCGGCGACCTCGAAATACTTCTCGGCGTACGGTTCGGCCAAGTCGGCGCGCGGGGTGGCTGCGAAGCCACCGGCCACAGCCTCAAGCTGCATGTTGGTCAGCTCGTCGTTGTGCAGGGCCTCGTTCCAAGCCCATGCCTTCGCTTCGGCGGTACCGGCCACGGCGCGTGCGCCATAGGCGAACTCACGGTTCTCGGTGGTTTCGCGCTTGGCCAGTTCGGCGTCGATTCCCGCCTGGTCGATCGCGTTGACGGTGCTCAGCGCGTTGATGATGGTCCAGCGGAAGTTGTTGTCGATTTCCAGACCGTCGAATGCCACGGAACCGTCGAGCAGGCCCTTCGCGTTGGCGACGAACGCCTCGTCGCCCGGCTCGCCGTAGCCCAGGTAGGCGGTGACGAGCTGGAACTGTTCGTCGGAGCCGGCCTTGGCCTGACCCGCCAGCTTGAACAGTTCGGCGGCCACATGCTTCACGATCTCGGCACGCTCTGCCGGAGCGGTGTAATGCCATGCGGTGGTGCTGACCTGTGCCAGCGCGTAACGGAAGGTGGTGGACTCGTGTTCGGTGGCGAGCGCGGCCAGCGAGGTGTCGATGAACTGGCGTGCCGGCAGTTCGCCGTCGCGGGTCATGTCCCACAGGCGAGCCAGATCACGGAACGGGCGAGCGCGTCGTCGAAGCGGTACAGGTTGCTTGTCGCGAATGCGAGGCTCTTGTCGTCGAAACGCAGCTTCGTGTAGGTCAGGTCGTCGTCGTTCACCAGAATCAGCGACGGACGTGCCTTGCCCGCGGCCGCGTCGACGACCGTCAGTTCGCCGTCGACGTCCAGTTCGAAACGGTCGGTGCGCACGATCTTGCCGGTTTCCGGATCCTCGTTGTAGAAGCCGACGGCGAGACGGTGGGCGCGCAGCACGGGATGCTCGGCCGGAGCGGTCTGGCGCAGGGCGAGACGCTTGATGGTGCCGTCCTCGTTCTCTTCGACTTCGGTGGCGATGGTGTTGATGCCGGATTCCTCAAGCCACTGGGCGCTCCACGCCTTCAGGTCGCGGCCGGAAGTGAGTTCCAGTTCGGCGAGCAGGTCGGCGAGGGTGGCGTTGGAGTAGGCGTGCTTGTTGAGGTAGTTGTTGATGCCCTTGAAGAACTTCTCACGGCCCACGTAGTACACGAGCTGCTTCAGCACGGAGGCGCCCTTGGCGTAGGTGATGCCGTCGAAGTTGACGTAGGTGTCGTTGAGGTCGTTGATCGGGGCGACGATCGGGTGGGTGGTGCTCAGCTGGTCCTGATTCAACGCCCAGCTCTTTTCGCCGGAGCTGAAGGTTGCCCAGGCGTCCTTCCATTCGGTGGCTTCGGCGGTGGCGAGGGTGGACGTGAACTCGGCGAAGGATTCGTTGAGCCACAGGTCGTTCCACCACTTCATGGTCACGTAGTCGCCGAACCACATGTGGGCGAGCTCGTGCAGCACGGTGACCACACGGCGTTCCGCATAGGCGTCGGTGACCTTGGATTCGAACACGTACTGGTCGCGGATGGTGACCATGCCGATGTTCTCCATGGCGCCGGCGTTGTATTCCGGCACGTAGATCTGGTCGAACTTGGCGTACGGGTACGGCACGCCCCAGGTCTTGGCGTAGAAGGCGAAGCTTTCTTGGTGATGTCGAACAGGTAGTCGACGTCCTTGCTGAAGGCCTTGGCGAGCGCCTGGCGGCAGTACATGGCCATCGGCACGGTGCGGCCGTCCTCATTGGCGTATTCGGTGTGCCATTCGGCGTACGGTCCGGCGCAGATGGCGGTGAGGTAGGAGCTCATGGTCGGGGTCAGCTCGAACACCCACAGCTTGGTGGTTTCGGCGGCGTGATCGCCGAGCGTGCCTTCCTCGGTGACGGTTTCGTTGTCGGTCACGGAGGAGGTGGGCATGTTGGACGTGACGATCCAGGATTTGGCGGCGAGCACGGAGAAGTCGAACACGGCCTTCAGATCAGGCTGGTCGAACACGGCGTAGACACGGCGGGCGTCCGGCACTTCGAACTGGGTGTACAGGTAGACGTTGCCGTCGGACGGGTCGACGCTGCGGTGCAGGCCTTCGCCGGTGTTGGAGTACTGGCACATCGCCTTGACGGTAACCTCGTTGTGCTCCTTGAGGCCCTTCAGCTCGATGCGGCTGTCCACGTACGCTTCAGCCGGGTCGAGGGTTTCACCGTTGAGGGTGATTTCGCTGACTTCGTTGGCGATGAGGTCAAGGAAGCTTGACTCCCCCGGCTTCGCGTCGAAGGTGATGGTGGTTTCGGAGCCGAAATCCTTGGCTCCGCGGGTCAGGTCAAGCTTGACCGTGTAATGGATTGGCGCGGCGATGATGCTTTTGCGTTCTTCCGCTTCGATTCGGGTGAGGTTTGCTCCTGGCATGTCACTCCTTCTTTCTGGTAACAGAAGGCGGCGCGATCAGTTGTGCCGATCACGTCGCCTTGATTCAATTTATGGTAAATTTACGGCTTATTTCGCGGCGTTCAGTCCCATCGCGTCGTCCACGTCCTGCGCGATGTCGGCGACGACGGGGACGATCATCGGCTTGCGGTGCAGCTGTCGTGCCACCCAGCCGCCGAGCGTGCGTCGCATGATCTGCTGCAGCTTGTAGGTGTCGCGCGTGCCCTGCATCATCGCGTCCTGCAGCTGCTCGACGATCTGGTGACGGACCTTGTCGAACTCGCTTTCGTCTTCCGCGACCGCGTTGAGGTAGATCTTCGGGCCGGTGATAACATCCGCGGTTTCGGTGTCGACGACCACGAAGCTGGACACGAAGCCTTCGGTGCCGAGGATGCGGCGCTTCTCGAGTTCTTCGTCGGTCAGTTCGCCGACGGAATCGCCATCGACGTAGACGTAGCCGCACGGCACGGAGCCAACGACCGCGGCCTGGCCGTGGTACAGGTCGACGACGTCGCCGTCTTCGGCCAGCACGACGTTCTGCGGATCGACGCCGGTCTTGACGGCGATCATGCCGTTGGCCACCAAGTGGCGGTTTTCGCCGTGGATAGGCATGGCGCACTTCGGCTTGACGATGTTGTACATGTACAGCAGCTCGCCTTCGTTGCAGTGGCCGGAGACGTGCACGGCGGCGTTGTCTCGGTTGACCACGCGGGCTCCGAGCTGCACGAGCTTGTTGATGACCTTGTAGACGCCATGCTCGTTACCTGGGATCAGGGAGCTGGCGAGGATCACCGTGTCGAACTCGTTGATGGTGATGTCGCGGTGGTTGCCGTCGGCGATGCGGCCGAGCGCGGCCATCGGCTCGCCCTGGGAGCCGGTGCACATGTAGACGAGCTTGTCGTCCTGCACGTCATGGGCCTGCTTCAGGTCGATGACGGTGTCCTCGGGCAGACGCAGGTAGCCAGATCTGCTGCGATGGACATGTTGCGGACCATGGAACGTCCGACGAACACGACCTTGCGGCCGTACTTGTGGGCCGCGTCGACGACCTGCTGCACGCGGTGCACGTGCTGGAGAAGCTGGCCACGATGATCTTGCGCGTGGCCTGTGCGAACGCCTGGTCGAGCGCCGGACCGATGGAGGTCTCCGGCTTGACGAAGCCCGGGACCTCGGCGTTGGTGGAGTCCATCATCAGGAGGTCCACGCCCTTTTCGCCGAGCTTGCCGAATTCCACCAGATCGGTGATGCGGTGGTCGAGCGGCAGCTGGTCGAGCTTGATGTCGCCGGTGTCGATGAGAGAGCCGGCGGGGGTCTGCACGAACACGGCGAGCGCGTCCGGAATGGAGTGCGTGACGTTCACGAATTCCAGGTTGAACGGGCCGACCTTGAGCTTGTCGCGTCCCTTGACCTCGACGAGCGTCGGGTTGATGCGGTGTTCCTTGCACTTGGCCTCAACGAAGGCGAGGGTGAGCTTGGAGCCGATCAGCGGAATGTCCGGGCGGAGCTTGAGCAGGTACGGCACGCCACCGATGTGGTCTTCGTGGCCGTGGGTGAGCACGAGCGCCTCGACCTTGTCGAGACGGTCCTTGATGTAGTGGAAGTCAGGCAGGATGAGGTCCACGCCCGGCTGCTCCTCTTCCGGGAAGAGCACGCCGCAGTCGATGAGCAGGATATGTCCATTGTATTCGACCACGTTCATGTTGCGGCCGATCTCACCCAGACCGCCGAGCGGCACGATGCGCATGGAGCCCTTGCGGTACTTCGGCGGGGCGATCAGCACCTCGTCCTGCTGCGGCGCGGTGGATTGCGGCGCGGAATGCGACGGGCGACGGTTCGAACCGTTGCCGCCACGGGATCCACGGGAGCCGCCGTTGCGCGAGCCACCGTTGCCACGGCTGCGGGTGGAGGACTTGGCCTTCTTGGTGGCGGTCTTCTCGGACTTCGCGGCCTTGGTGGTCTTGGATGCCTTGACTGCGGTTTCAGTGCGCTTGGCAGCCTTGCTGCCGCGCTTGTGTGTTGTTGTCTTTGTGGTTTCTTCTGTAGCCATTTCCTAGTTGGATTTCTATTACTAATTGTCTCCGCCTATGCGGAAACGAGGAATTTGGGTGCCTGTCGGCGTTCATGCGCGACAGGCCAGTCGCATCATGCGATTCGGTTCACAGCAGTCCCGCGGCGCGCATGCCCTTTTCCGCGCGCACGAGTTCCGCTTCGCCCGGACCGACGTTCGGCAGGCGCATTTCGGTGGAGTCGAGGATTCCACGCACCTTCAGCGAGGCCTTGGCCATCACGGCCTGGAAGCCATTGCCGTTCATCGCTTCGACGAGCGGCGCCAGCTGCACGGAGATGCGCTGCGCTTCGTGGATATCGCCACGGTCGAACGCGTTGGCGAGGTCACGCATCGGACCGGCGGCCGCGTGTGCGATCACAGAGATGATGCCGACGGCGCCGACGGACAGGAACGGCAGGAACAGGCCGTCATCGCCCGAATACCAGGTCAGACCGGTCTCCATGCGCTTGCGCACCGCGCCTGCGATGTCGCCGGTGGCGTCCTTGACGGCCTTGACGTGGTCGAGTTCGGCCATACGGCGGTAGGTCTCCAGCTGGATGTGCAGTCCGGTACGGCCCGGCACATCGTAGACGATGATCGGCTTGTCCGCGGAGTCGTTGACCGCCTTGTAGTGGCGGAACACGCCCTCCTGCGACGGACGGGAATAGTACGGGGCGACCACGAGCACCGCGTCGGCGCCCGCCTCCTGGGTCTGCTCCACCATGCGCACGGTGTGCGCGGTGTCGTTGGAACCGGCGCCGGAAATGACCGGCACGTCCACGACTTCCTTGACGACCTGAACCAGCTCGACCTTCTCCTCCATGTGGGTGGTCGGAGATTCGCCGGTGGTGCCGTTGACCACAAGACCGTCGGCACCATCCGCCACGAGCTGCCTCGCCAGCTGTTGCGCGGCTTCGAAATCTACGGCTCCGTCGGCCTTCATGGGGGTGACCATGGCCGGAAGGATACGTCCGAAGGGAGCAGGATCGAGCAGATGCATTGTACCGTCGTCAGTCTTAGGGCTTGTCATACGGCTAACGGTACTTCCCTCTGCGGACGCTTGCGATTTCATGAGACGCGAAAAGTCACATTTTGGAAGGCCTGCCGACGATGACCGCGACGACGCACTGCAGGAAAGCGACGAACGTGAACACCATCAGCGGCACATGGTGGCCGCCGGTGGCCTGGACCAGCACGCCGAACATAAGCGGGCCGAGCGACGCGATCAGATAGCCGAACGACTGCGCGACGCCCGACAGCACCACGGTTTCGGCGCTGTCATGCCCGCGCAGCGCGATCAGTGCGAGCGCCACGACCAGCGAAGCGCCTTGCGCGCAGCCGCCGACGAATGCCCATACCGGCATGAGGTGAGGCAGCAGCAGCATGCCAAGGCCGGCGATCAGCATGGGAGCGCTGGCGGTGAGCGCCGCGCAGACCTGGTTGCCGCGCACGTTCATGAGCTTAGGAATGACCAAGCCGGAAAGGATGCCGATGCCTTGGAAGATGAACAGATGCACGCCGGCGGTGGAGGCATCGTAGCCGATGGATGCGGAGATGGACGGCATCCAGTTGGACATGGTGTAGAAGGCGGATGATTGCAGTCCCATGAAGGCCGTCACGTACCACGTCATCGGACGGCGCAGCACGCGGGCGAACACGCCATGTGACGATTGCGTGGAACATGCCGGTCGCTGTGCGGAATGCGGGTTTTGTGCGTTGGCCGTCGTGCTGCGATCGCCAATATCATCGATATCGCCAGTATCGCTGGTTTCGATGGTGCCGCCGGCGGAAGCGATAACGACTTTGCGATTGTGCAGGATACGCAACGCCCACAGCGCGGCGACAACCAGCGGCGGCACGCTCCAGAAGGCGAGTGACGCGCGCCATCCGCCCCACATCTGCGCGAGCGGCGCGGACAGCAATCCGGCTGTGGCGCTGCCGGCGGTGATGCAACCGGAGTAGACGCCGGTCGCCATCGCGACATGGCCGGCGTAGTCACGTTTTGCGATTACCGGAACCAGAACGTTGCCGACGGCGATGGCGGAAGCGAACACCACCGTGCCCAG
>ENA-OQDF01000629-OQDF01000629.1-human-gut-metagenome-genome-assembly--contig:-NODE-629-length-14701-cov-1.663099_pt1 | contig 14701 bp, 17 predicted proteins | sample MGYA00242769_ERZ504597 | MGnify/ENA primary metagenome ERZ504597 (study PRJEB26092, sample SAMD00036305) | human gut metagenome | host: Homo sapiens | study: EMG produced TPA metagenomics assembly of...
TATAACGACCAATTTCGTCCAAAATTGTTCCATTTACTAATAATTATGCTTTTCAAGTTTGATTAATTGAGAAAGGTCTTATTTTTGACCCGGTTTTTAATTCATACTATTGCAAAAACAAGCTCAATTACCTAATTAAATCACAAGAGAATGGAACAAGTTTTCGGCTATATCATCGGCTTAGGAGCAGCAGTGATGATGCCTATAATCTTTACAATTTTGGGAGTATGCATCGGTATTAAATTCAGTAAGGCATTAAAGAGCGGTCTGCTGGTAGGTGTCGGGTTCGTAGGTCTGTCAGTTGTCACTGCATTGTTGACCAGCAGCCTCGGTCCTGCTCTGAGCCAAGTCGTTGAAATTTATGGTCTCAGCTGAAAGTATTCGACATGGGATGCCAGCAGCTGCTGCTGTAGCCTATAACACATCGGTAGGTGCATTCATCCATTCCGGTATGTTTGGGAGTAAATCCTTCTGATGTTATTAACGAAAACGACCCGTACGGTCAATATCGACCTTTGGAACTACTGGCATTTCGCATTTATCGGCGCAGTCGTTTATTTTGCCAGCGACAATATCTGGTGGGGCTTCTTCGCCGCTATCATCTGCTACATCATTACCCTGATTATGGCCGACTATACCGCCGACAAATTCCAAGGATTCTACGACAAGATGGAGGGTATCTCCATTCCCCAGCCTTTCTGCGCAGGTTTCGTACCATTTGCCGTAGTCATCAATAAAGCATTGGACAAAATCCCCGGTTTTGACAAATTGAACATCGATGCGGAAGGCATGAAGAAGAAATTCGGTTTGCTGGGTGAGCCTCTGTTCTTGGGTATTCTGGTTGGTTGCGGTATCGGTGCCTTGTCTTGCAAGAACAGCCAGGAACTGGTAGACAAGATACCTTATATATTAGGTTTGGGTATCAAGATGGGCGCCGTAATGGAACTGATTCCGCGTATCACCGCTTTGTTCATCGAAGGTTTGAAACCTATTTCCGATGCTACCCGCGAGCTGATTGCCAAGAAATTCAAAGGTGCTGTCGGCCTGAATATCGGTATGAGCCCCGCATTGGTTATCGGCCATCCTGCAACGCTGGTGGTTTCCCTGCTGCTGATTCCCGTAACCATACTGCTGGCTGTCATCCTGCCGGGTAACCAGTTCCTGCCTTTGGCGTCGCTGGCCGGAATGTTCTACCTCTTCCCGCTGGTACTGCCCATCACGAAAGGAAATGTAGTAAAGACATTCATCATCGGACTCGTTGTACTGACCATCGGTCTTTATTTCGTAACAGACCTCGCCCCCTATTTCACACAAGCAGCCCACGATGTATACGAGAAGACACAAGACGCTGCCGTGAATATCCCTGCCGGCTTTGAAGGCGGCACACTGGACTTTGCATCCAGCCCCTTCGCTTGGGTCATTTTCCACCTGACCTACTCGTTGAAATGGATAGGCTCCGGTATCCTTGTATTATGCACATTGTTCCTGATGATTATGAACCGTCGTGCCATTATCAAATACCAGAAATCAATCAAAAATTAAAAGTTAAATAGTAACGGATTATGAAAAAGTTAGTACTTGCATTTATGATGGGAGCAGCTGCCATGGCAGCCAATGCCCAAGTGAATTACAAAGTGCAGACCGCCTGCCATCCGCAGGACGTGAAGCATTATGACACGGAACTTCTACGCAGCAGATTCATGATGGACAAAGTCATGGCTCCGGATGAAATCAACGTAACCTACACCCTCTACGACCGGTTGATTTACGGTGGCGCCATGCCGGTGAACAAGACATTGAAATTGGAAGTGTTCCGTGAACTGGGTCCGGAAATCACTTACTTCCTCGAACGCCGCGAACTGGGTGTCATCAATACCGGCGGTGACGGAGTGGTTACTGTAGACGGCAAGGAATACCCCATGAAGTATAAGGAAGCCCTTTACGTAGCTGCGGAATAAGGAAGTAACCTTCAAGAGCAACGACGCTACCAATCCCGCCAAGTTCTACATCAACTCGGCTCCGGCCTACAAGCCTATGTTACTCAGCTGATTACTACCGATGCCAAGCTTCAGAAAGCCAACCCCAAGAAATATGCACTGGGCATCTCCGACCATTATGGAAAAATGGAGGACAGTAACGACCGCATCGTAAACCAGCTGATTGTGAAAGATGTACTGGAAAGAGTGAAAGACGGTGGTACCAACCAGTTACAGATGGGACTCACGGAACTGGCTCCCGGTTCTGTATGGAATACCATGCCTGCCCACACACACACTCGCCGCATGGAAGCTTACTACTACTTCAACCTGAAACCCGGCAACGCTATCTGTCACTTGATGGGCGAACCGCAGGAAGAACGTCTGATATGGCTGCACAACGAACAAGCCATCACTCTCCCGAATGGTCTATCCACGCTGCTGCCGGAACCAGCAACTATACTTCATTTGGGGTATGGGCGGTGAAAACCTGAAATACAGCGACAAAGACGAAATCAAATACATCGATATGAAATAAAGTTGCCCTGTAGCGCCCGATAGGCATGGACTTAAATAATCCATGCCTATTTTGTCATTTTCAGCATCCTAATTTACCCAATATTACACCTCGAACAACACACAAACCTACATTTGTATCAAAATATAAATCTATTATCATGAGTACATTTCAAAACACCGCAGGGCGGATGACCAATTACCGTTGGATTATCTGCGCCATGCTATTCTTCGCGACAACCGTCAACTACCTCGACCGCCAGGTTCTTTCATTGACCTGGAAAGATTTTATCTCCCCCGAATTCCACTGGACCGATACACACTACGGCTACATCACGGCCATCTTTTCCATCGTCTATGCCTTAGGCAATCTGTTTGCCGGACGTTTCATCGACTGGATGGGAACGAAGAAAGGATATTTATGGGCCATCGCCGTATGGTCCACCGGCGCCTGTATGCACGCCCTTTGCGGACTTGCCACAGAAGTGACCCTCGCATTGAAAATGCCGCCAACATGATTAGTGCTACCGGTGCATTGGCCTCTACCATAGCCATCACCAGTGTTTACTACTTCATTGCCGCCCGTATCATACTGGGCATCGGTGAAGCAGGAAACTTTCCTGCCGCCATCAAGGTTACCGCCGAATATTTTCCCAAGAAAGACCGTGCCTTCTCCACTTCCATCTTCAATGCCGGCTCTACCATCGGAGCACTGATAGCCCCATTGTGTATCCCTACTGGCCCGCTACTTCCAACGCATGGGCGTGGGCAACGGCTGGGAAATGGCTTTTATCGTTATCGGCGGATTGGGTTTCATCTGGATGGGACTATGGATGTTCATGTACAAGAAACCTGATGAAAATCCACACGTAAACGCAGCTGAGCTGGCATATATAGAACAAGACAAAGAGGAGGATAAAAGGCGACTACTCCGGCAACCAAGGACGAAAAGAGCATTTCTTTCCTGCAATGTTTCAAATATCCGCAGACTTGGGCTGTATTTTCGGCAAATTCATGACTGACGGTGTATGGTGGTTCTTCCTCTTCTGGGCACCCGCATACATTTCGGACGTTTACGGATTCTCCTCAGATACTCCCACGGCACAGATGCTTATCTTTGTGCTCTATGCCATCACGATGTTGTCCGTCTATGGCGGAAAATTGCCCACCATCATTATCAACAAGACCGGCAAGAACCCCTACGCCGCACGCATGCAGGCCATGTTCATCTTTGCACTGTTCCGCATTGTTTGCACAGCCATTGGGCAACAAGGAAGTATTTGGCGAACAAGCTATTGGTTCCCGATTATCATCATAGGTATTGCAGGCGCTGCCCATCAGTCCTGGTCGGCCAACATCTATTCTGTGTAGGTGATATGTTTCCCAAGAGCACCATTGCCACCATTGTGGGAATCGGAGGTATGGCGGGCGGTATCAGCTCATTCCTCATCAACATGAGTTCCGGTTTGCTGTTCGACTATGCGACAAGACACAAATGGTATTTCTCGGATTTCAGGGCAAGCCTGCCGGATATTTCATCATCTTCTGTATATGTGCAGTGTCCTACCTGATAGGCTGGTGCATCATGAAGGCACTGGTTCCGAAGTACAAACCGATTATAGTGGACTAATCAGAAGTCTCTTTATAGATATTCAAAATCATGCGGAGTTTGCAAACTGCATTACATGCCTTGCAAACTCCGCACAAAAAGCCCTTTCTCACGAAATGGCTTTTCTTTGTTCAATTACAGTCAAAAACAAAAAACTGTAAATGGAACACAATTTAAGATGAAAAAAAGGGAAGTCTCACGACTTCCACAATTCTTCTAACCTTAAATCTAAATCTCTATGAAAAAAACGTAATGCAAAGATAATGGTTTATCCCACACAGCGTTATTAATAAACTCTATAAAGAAGCAGAGAATATTTAAGATTTACTAATAAGACGGTTACGAATGGCAAACTACAGACAAGAGCTCGGCATAAATAGGGTTAAGTTTCAATAGTTGCGGCACTCCTGTCATAAACATCTGCTTGCGGGCACGAGTAAGGGCAACATTCAATTTCCGGTCAATCCGAGTACCGTTTTCCTCCGTCATATTTGCCAGAAACTTCAACTGATAAGCCCGGTTCACACAGAAAGAGTAGATAATGACATCCCGTTCGCTACCTTGGAAGCGCTCCACGGTGTCTACCAATATATCCTCCAAAGGAGCAATACCCAAAGCGGCAATCTCTTTCTTAATCAAGGCTATCTGACTGCGATAAGGAGTGATGACACCTAAAGTGACAGCCGGGTTGAAACCGGAAACAGCCGCATACTGCCGATAGATAGCCGCTGCCAACCGTGCCACAATCCGCGCCTCCGAATGGTTCATCTTGGCCGACTGTGCCGGCGGTTCGACTGCGGAAGGCAGAAAAGCGACACGACGAGTGAGCAAGCCGGCAAACTCACAATCACACAATTCAGGAGCAAGGGTCAGCTCACCCTGCTGGTGCGGCAAGCCAACCGGCTCCAGCAGACCACCGTAAAAAGCACGATTAGGAAACAAAGCTACCTCGATATTCATGCGTCCCTGACGACAGAGCATGTCATAGGAGGGATGAGGGATAAGGATGAAGGATGAGAGGTTGATGTCTGGCGATTGGCGCTCTCCCTGGAGAGGTTTCTATAAAGGCGTTCGAAAAGGGAATCTTTCAAATTATACAATCCGATGGCCTGCAAAGCTTCGTCACACACTTCCGACTGCTCGGACGATTGCAAGACCACTGCGGGCAGCTGCTTATGGTCACCTATCAAAATAAATTTGCCGATGGCATCCGCGCCTGCAGGATTACGGGTACAGAGTAATCCCAGCAGTTGTGGTTCCAAAATTGAGTAGCCTCATCCACAATCGCTACATCAAAAGTCTTCAACCGGAAAAGCTCGGTCTTGGAAGAAAGCGTGGCAACCGTACCGACAAAAACACGGCAACGGGCAATGCGCTCTTGCACCTGCCGCCGAGTGGCACAAGGTTCCAGCACATTCTCAATCAGATACGGGCGGAATGACTCATCACAAGACAACTCACTGCCTAAACGGATAAAGTCTATTTCAGGCTCAATGGAGGTCAGCGCCTTACTGATTTCATCTACGGCACGATTGGTATACGAAAGCAGCAAAATCTGTTTCCCCTCCCGGTAAAAGGCTTCTACCATGCCCCGTAGCGCGCGGGAGGTCTTACCGGTACCCGGAGGACCGATTAAAAGGAAATAGTCGCGGGCAGCCTGCGCTTTCAGAGTAATCCGCGAAAAATCATCCGGAGCGGTCGCAATAGCGGCATCCAAAGAAGCATCGAATTCGGGAGGGCGCTGCCCCAACAACAAGTCACGTCGTCTTTGGGTGGCAGAAAGAAAAGCGGAAGTCCCAGATACATGCTACGAAAGGAGGTGTCCATATAGTCGTGCTCTATGGCATAAAGGCTAGCAGCAGGCAATACACCCGCATTCTGCTGAGTGGCACGAAGACGGATGCAGACTTCGTCATCGGATATGCGCTCTATATTACCTTTGAATACCATCTTGTTGGTAACGTTGTCGGTATCCGTATTCCGTTCGTAAAGAACCACCGCATCACCCTGACGGAAATTGGGCAAACTCCCCCCTACTCCCGGCTCCGCGGAGTATTCCCTCCCCCTCCCTACCGGGGAGGGGGTACGGGGGAGAGGCTTAAATACGGTTTATGCGCATCTGCCGCATGATTCTCGCAAATAGCCAAATCGTACAGAATTTCACCTGCCTCACATTTCTCAGCCAGTGTGGAAAGCCAGAGGGCGGCAGCGCCGGTACGTCCTTCATAATCCACATCTCCAGATTTGGAGGTATAGAGTTCCTTGGTTATAAAATTATAGAGCGTATAAAAATAGCTTTGTTCCAACGACGAAAGCGAACGGATGCGTTGCGCTACGGCATCGATGGAAGGGTAAAGGAAACGTTTCCACAAGGTATTGTCCAAACCGCGCTCGTTCAAGGTGTCCGGATGAATGTCTTTCAGGCGCTCTGCCGTATACTGCGGGCTGTTCCGTAACTGGATGCCATATTCATTGGCTACAATCCGGTTACGCACATCCATCACACGGCGCACCATTGCCCACGAAGGACGTGCCGGATAAAGCAACGGATAACGGGTATAGAGCAGGTAGGCCTTTACACGTCGATGGTCCATTCCCATAGAATACTCCAACACAGCCTGATAGAGCAACATCTGTACCTTATTGTTTTCTTTAGGCTCCACCTTACCACGGATGGAATACTCGTCCGCCTTACCGGACTTCATTTCAATGAACGAGGTCATATCCCGCTGCATGTAGTCCAGACGCCCTTGCAAACCCAATGCTTCACAGATGTAAGAGGGTTCCAGCACGGCATCAGTCCTATCGAGTTCATAGCCGGATGCACGGAATGTTTCTGTCACCGTCCGGCGGATATTGTCGAAATGGCGCTTGCAATCGGAAAAGAATTCGGCTTCCTTCTCCCGGTCGCGCAGGTCGGCACATGCTGCCAGCTCAATGGGATAAGAACGGAAGGCCTTCTTCATGCATGCCAAATAATCGGGTGCCTCCTTGGCATGAATCCACTCGTCCAGAAAGAGGTTGGCAATATTACCCAACAGTAACGGACGGGTATTGTCCGGCGACTGGAGCCGTGCCAGGATATAGTTGGCAGGATGATGTCCGTAATCCTTAAAGCATTCGGCAAGCGAACTGATGTCTATCAAGTAATCGGGCTCAAGTACAATAAAGGAAGGAGTAAGTATGCCGGCTTCGTCCACCGTAACATCCAGCAGATTGACCTGGCATGCCGCCACAGAATCCGGCAGGTTTCTGCAAACTCTTCATTAATCTGAGGTACATTGTAACGGACACGTAACGGCTCATCGGCCACAGTGTCTACTGGCAGTACATATAAGTAAGTATCATCGGCATACTGAAAACAGACGCGCATGCGCTTTATCTGCTCTTTGGCGGGCGGCGCCACTATATAGGTGGCATCCGCACGGGGCAGCAGGCGATAAAGCCCGGCAGGTATCTCCTCCCCTGTCAAGCGCTTGACAAAGAATGCCAGTGTCTTGGCATCACGCAACAACTGTTCACGTTGCGGTTCCGTCTGGCGGTTCAGAATAGCATTGGAGGTCAGCCGGAAGGTATGCAGACGGTTCTGTTCCACGGTGGAAGTCCGGCCTTCGAAGCCACGAACTGATACGTGCAGAAAGGTCCGTCATCTGCAAGCTTCGTCGGGCATCTGTGTACGGCACAAACGCTCCAGCAATTCGCGCAATTGCCGATAGGCCACATCCCAGGGAGCTTTCCTCAACGTGGCAGGCTTCCTGCAATATACTAAAATATTCTTTTACTTCACAATCCGTCATTCCTCTGTCTCCACTTCTTCCGCTTCATCATCAGTTTTTTATCCTTTATCATCAGGATACTCAACTCATAGAGCAGATAAAGCGGCACCGCCACTACTGTCAAGGTAAACGGGTCACCGGTCGGAGTAATGATGGCCGAGGCAATAACAATGATGACAACAGCATGACGGCGGTCATTTCCGCTCAAAAGGTCTTGTGCACCAGTCCCAGCAGGGAAAGCAGCCATGTCACCAGCGGCAGTTCGAATGCCAGCCCCATGCAAAGCACCAGCATCATGAAATTGTCAATGTACGAGTTCAGGGAAATTTGATTCTCGATGGCTGCACTCAATTGATAAGTAGAAAGGAAACGCAAAGTCAGTGGATAGACCATAAAATACCCCAGCGACACACCGATGAAAAACATCACCGTACCTATACCCAGCGCTTTCCTCACCCCTTTACGCTCGTTTGGATAAAGGGCAGGGCTTACAAAGCGCCAGATTTCATAGAATATATAAGGAGCAGCCGTAACCACCGACATCCAGAAAGCGGTAGACATGTGGACAAAGAACGGTGCGGCAAGATTGATATTGATGAGTTTCACATGAAACTCTTGAGTAAAGAATTCATCCTTCAAATCCAATTTCTGCCCTATCCAACGGAGCAGGTCATAGAAAACAAAGTCGTTATGGCAAGGAGCCAGTATCACGTTGTCAAACAGATAAGGCATGGCAATAAAATAACCGATAGCCAATACAAACCACACACCAAGCACACGAAACAGTACCCGGCGCAACTCGTCCAAGTGATCCCAAAAGGTTAGCTCTTTTTCTGCCATAAACACCAATGCATTTACTATTTTACGATTTACTATTTGGGCTACGCAGTGGAATGAAAGATAACAAATCTCCCCATACTTCTGCAATTTACAGAGTATCAAATAGTAAATCGTAAATAGTCAAATAGTAAATCCTTTTATTTCTTTTCAGCCGGTTTATCCAAATCTTCCTGAGCCTTGTTTATCTCTTCTTTGGCTTCATTCACACCATCCTTGAAGCTCTTCACTCCTTTGCCCAAACCACGCATCAATTCGGGAATTTTCTTACCGCCAAACAATAGTAAGATGACCAATGCAATAATTATCCATTCGGAGCCGCTGGGCAGAAAGCCTAATAAAAGTAAGTTTGTCATAGTTATATCTGATTAATTATAATGCAAAGATAGAAAAATTAAGGATTAGGGATTAAGGATTAAGGATTAATTTTATTGTAATCTCCATCCCCTAATCCCTGCCCCCTATCTTCAGTCTTGATAATAAACACGTTTTACCCGCGTAGAAACGCTTGTCAACACCTCATAAGGAATAGTTGCAAGCGCATCGGAAAGAACGGTTATAGGCAGATGATTACCAAAAATTTCCACACTGTCACCCTCCTTGCAATCGATGTCCGTTACATCAATCATACAGACATCCATGCAGATATTCCCTACATAGACAGCCCGTTGGCCGTTTACAAGACAATAGGCATGTCCGTTTCCAAGATGGCGATTCAGACCGTCGGCATAACCAATGGGAAGAGCCGCTATACGTGACGGACGGGTGAGATGCCCTTTCCGGCTATACCCAACCGTATCCTCTTCAGGAACATCACGTATTGGAGGATGGTAGTCTTTAACGTGCTCACATTATTCATAATGGAATTGTCTATGGGATTGACACCATAAAGACCGATACCCAGACGCACCATATCGAATTGCGCCCCCGGGAAACGCTCGATACCTGCAGAATTGCAGATATGGCGAAGTATCTTATGCGGAAAAGCTCCCTGCAATTCCATGGACGCTTTTTCGAACATTTCTATCTGCCGGCGTGTAAAACTGTCGAATTGCTGCGAATCGCTCCCTACCAAATGTGAGAAGACGGAACGGGCAATCACGGCATTCTGTCCCTTCAGCCGTTCTATCAGCCGGGGCATATCCTCCGGAGCAAACCCCAGGCGGTGCATACCGGTATCCAGCTTTATGTGGATGGGGAAGTTTGTGATACCTTCCTTTTCCGCTTCTTTAATCAAAGCGTCCAGCAGATGGAAGCTATATACTTCGGGCTCCAGCTTGTAATCGAACATGGTCTTGAAAGCAGTCATCTCAGGATTCATGATAATGATGTTCGCTGTGATACCCGCTTTGCGGAGTTCGGAGCCTTCGTCGGCAACTGCCACAGCAAGATAATCGACATGATGTTCCTGCAAAGTCTTGGCTATCTCATAAGAACCTGCACCGTAAGCGGAGGCTTTCACCATGCAGACCATCTTTGTTTCCGGCTTCAACTTGCACGATAATAGTTCAGATTGGCAATCATCGCTCCAAGATTAACCTCCAGGATAGTTTCGTGCACCTTCTTCTCCAATACTTCCGTCAAGGAGTCAAAACCGAACTTACGTGCACCCTTAATCAGAATAATTTCGTTTCAAGGCGCAGTTCCCCACGCTGGATAGTGCGTATCAAAGCTGCCGTATCCGGATAAAAGGTCTTCTCTATATTAAAGCGTGCAGCGCAGGAAGAGATTTCATTTCCTACACCTATGATGCGTTCAATGCCGCGGCTGTTTACCAGCTGTGCCACTTGTCGGTAAAGTGTCGGCGTATTCTGACCGGTCTCCAATATATCCGAAAGAATCAAGGTCCGCCTCAATCCCTTACTTTGCGAACGGCGGTAAAGAAAATCGAGTGCAATATCCAATGAGCCAAGGTCAGAATTATAACTGTCGTTAATCAACAGACAGTTGTTTTTCCCTCCTTGACTTCCAAACGCATGGCGATGGGTTCCAGCTTTGCCATACGTTCCGTAATCCGTTCGGCAGGAAGCATCAGATAGAGGCATGCGGCCAGACAGTTCAGCGAGTTCTCGATGGAAGCATCATCTATGAACGGCAAGGTAAACGTATTGTCCATATCCAGATAACGATAGGAAATGACAGTACAGTCATCCTGTTTCTCCACTTACTTATATATAAAGGACGTTCCATATCCTTCCGGCTCCACGCAATCTCACGTGCAGAAAGCATGGACTTCGCCACACAGTTGCTGACGAACTCATCGTCACCATTATAAATCACTACATCACAATTCTTGAAAAGCATCAACTTCTCCATACACTTCTCCTGTAACGAGAAGAAATTTTCCTGGTGAGCCCCTCCTATATTGGTCAGGATGCCTATGGTAGGCTTAATGATGTTCTGCAAAGCGCGCATTTCCCCCGGTTCGGAAATACCGGCTTCAAAAATAGCAAGTTCAGACTGTTCGTTCATCTGCCACACAGACAAAGGTACTCCAATCTGGGAGTTATAACTACGGGGAGAACGGATAATGGCACGTTCCGGACTGAGCAACTGGTGCAGCCATTCCTTCACAACTGTCTTTCCGTTGCTTCCCGTAATACCGATGACTGGTATCTGGAACCGGTTCCTATGCTGTTCTGCCAGTTTTTGCAGGGCTTTCAGCGGATTGGAAACAATAAGGTAGTTGACAGTGGAAGATTGAAAATGGATAGCGGGTTGCTGCGCATCATTATCAATTTTCAATTCTCCATGCTCAATTAATCTAAAGCTTTCTTCGCTAAGCACAAAATTACGTACTCCACGGGCATATAAATCTGCGATATAGCGCGCACCGTCATTCCTCTTGGTGGTCAAGGCAAAGAATAATGTTTCCTCAGGAAAATTCAGGGAACGGCTGTCTGTGAGCAGCCAGTCTATGGTAGCCGGCACGTTTCCCACACGCCGTGCGCCAATACTTTCGGTTATGCTTTCAATCGAATACGACATATTTCTCTCTCTTTTTGGAAATCTAAGTACGGGTATTTTCCGTTAAGTTGGTCTATTTTAACACAATTTGTCCTAAAAAACGCTTATACTCTTCTGAAGCAGGATAAAATGGCTTATGCGACAACATCTTACGGATATTTTCACTTTCTTCCATAATCCGTAACGCATCGGCAGAGATGCACGACCGAATAAACCTTTCCCAGATATAGCGAATGGCTATTTCAGAAGGATGCACCATGTCTTCTGCATAGAAGCGATAGTCACGAAGCTCGTCGAGCAACAGCTCGTATGCCGGAAAATAGAAAACATGTTTGGGAAGTGGCTTGCAACTGATTCACGGCAAGCAGCAAGGTAGCTTTACTGAGCTGGTTGGCATGCATTCCGTCACGCACGTGGCGGATGGGGCTGACGGTAAACAATATTTTCAGCCGGGGAATCCGCGCCAGCAAACCGGAAAGCAAAGAGGTGTAGTCAGACACTATTTCACTGACGGAAAGCATGTGACGAGTAAAGCAAGACTCAGGTTGCTTATGGCAGTTGGCAACTATAGTTCCCGTCTTTTTATTTTCATATACCCAAGCAGAGCCGAAAGTCAGTAGCAGACAATCCAACCGATCCAATCTTTCATGGGCGCTTTTCAAACGTCCGTTAATACCTGCCAATGTTTCCTCTGCAGAGACTGAGGAGAAGCTACCATGATGCATGGCACTGTGCCAAAGTCCATGAAAGAGGAAAATGTCGTTTTCATTGTAGCATTTGCCCGCAATGATTTCACGCAATGCCACAGAAATGGAAAAAGGATTATAAAGCACACCATAAGGATTGACGTCACAACAGAACTTGGCATCCGCCAGCCTTTGTCCCATCTCGGATGCAAAACAAGAACCCATCAGCAACAGATTATTCTCTTGCGAAAGAAGGGGCATACCGGAAACTACTTCTACAGGCGTATAAAGATTCATAAGCTCGGAATAAAAAAAACATTCACATTCGGGAAAAAGGATGTACCAACCTACTTGCTACGCCACAAAGATAGTAAATTTCAATATATAACGGTCGAAACATAAAAAGGCAGGTAATATAACCTTCCATTATATCACCTACCTTTAAATACTATATATTCCATTAATACCAATTAACCGTAGGATCAGCCACCCAATTTGCAAAATCTGGATATTTATTATTAATAGCCTGACGCTCAGAAGTCCAGTCATATCTTGTCTCTACACGTATCTTCTGCGGAGCTTTGCCTACCTCCGCTTTCAGTGTATATACTTCAGCATTTTGACCTTCCACTTTGATATTTACGGCACCAGTACCGTTAACTCTATACATCACCGGAGCCTTAGTTGCTCCAGCACCCGTATTTATCATTGTAGTACTAGAAACACTAAAGATCTCATGAACTTCACGACTATCACCGCCTACCTCAATATACAAAGGCAAAGTACCACCCGCAGCCTGCAGGGTAATGATAGTTGTTCCTCCATTGGTCGCTACATCAAACACGACATCGTTGAAATCAAAATCGTCACTGTCTCCAAGGTCTTCCGCTATGATTCTGTACGCATTTGTATATACGGCCGGAGAGATCTTTACAATCCAATCACTATAATACCCATCTGCAGCTACTTGTTGATTTGGGTTCTGGCCGGTAGCTTCAAAATCAAATCCCACATAATAAGCACCCTCAATATATTGTATAGTATAATTATAGTGCATTTTACTATCCAGAGAAGCCCTATAGCCAAAAGAAGACGTCCCACTATTCTGCATTAGCATTATAGCTCCCTCAGCAGCATTAAAATTATTGATATGATCATCTGATGCCGCAACCAAAAAATCCATATCAGAGCGTGAGCCACTTACATGTTGAACAAAAAAGTCGGTCCAATCCACACCAATGGATTGTGGATTCTGATGTGTTTCAAACCATTTCGTAACCACTTCTTTTTCTATAGCCGTAACACTCCCCGGTACTTCCGCAAAATCTCTCCATTGATTGCTATTAGTGTTAGCAACACGCGTTGTCGGTGTTACCCCAAATCCCCAATCCTGATTAACTGCAATTTTTCCATACTTCCGCACGAAAGCCGATGCATACTGTGCCTCTTTCTTAGCCACCGCCTTTTCCGGGTCGAACAGATCGCTATCAGAACCGCAAGCGGAAAAAACACTACGCTCACAATAGCCAAAATTCCAAAGTTAAACTTTTTCTTCATATCATTCATTGTTTATTCATTTAGCAATTCGTGGTTACGCCCCATTCCGGCACATATTACAACTAAGAATGCCATCATGTACAATTCATAATCGTATAACATATTGATAAATAGGACATATTCTACTTTGCAAATATAGATAATATTATATTAACAACAGTCCAAGCTCCTAAAAAAGTTGCAATAAATAGTTTGCAAAGTTGCATTTTTCAACAAGTGTTAAGTTTAAAGCATCTCTTATCATAGATGCACACATACGAGAGTACAAGTCAATCTTTGAAAGGATTAATATCTTTGCTTGCCAAAACTAAATCATTCCTATATGGAGAAAAATCTTCCACCATGGTGGAACGATTTTTCTACCAGGATGGAACAATATTTTCTCCATGGAGGAACGATTTACCATCAGGCATCTTTTTCCTTAATTATAGGCAGAACAAGAAATGCAATTTATACAGAGAAAGTAAAAACAGAAGTGAACAAAAGAGGCTTTTTTTCCTTTCTAAAACTTCCCGTCATTCCGTTTTCTTTTGCTATTTTTGCATTTTGTAATCTTCAGTACAGTGATGAAAACAGAGTCAACAACATATAACTTGCTAAATTCCATTTCTTATCCGGAGGATTTGCGCAAATTGAGCGTGGAACAACTTCCGGAGATATGTAAGGAATTAAGACAAGACATCATTCAGGAACTTTCTTGCAATCCGGGACACTTTGCTGCGAGTTTGGGTACGGTGGAACTGACCGTTGCGCTGCATTACGTCTACAACACTCCAT
>ENA-OQDF01000630-OQDF01000630.1-human-gut-metagenome-genome-assembly--contig:-NODE-630-length-14690-cov-2.629472_pt1 | contig 14690 bp, 16 predicted proteins | sample MGYA00242769_ERZ504597 | MGnify/ENA primary metagenome ERZ504597 (study PRJEB26092, sample SAMD00036305) | human gut metagenome | host: Homo sapiens | study: EMG produced TPA metagenomics assembly of...
CAGATGGGTGCTGCAGATAAAACATCCAGAACAGGTAACGTGATTGTTATGGGTGGTCGTGAAACCGGAAAAACCCGCCTGATCTCAAGTCTGATTCCTGCAATCTGCAAAGAGCTGAATCTGGATGCATCCAAAGTTGCCTATGTATTTGCAGATCAGATCAATGGCAAGAATATTGCAGAGATCGTCAGCAAGATGGCAGGAGGATTCCTGGTTATCGAAAACGCAAATCAGCTTACCAAAGAAACAGTAAATCAGCTGAACAAAGCAATGGAATTCCGTACAGACGGTCTGATCGTTATCATCGAAGATGAAAAGATCGGTATGCGTAAACTGATTGCGAGATTCCCGAAATTTACATCCAAATTTACATCTATGATCAATATTCCGGTATTTACCAATGATGAGCTTGTTAACTTTGCAAAAGTGTACACAAGAGAAAATGGATATACTATTGATCAGATGGGTATGCTTGCACTGTATAATCTGATCAGTACAAGCCAGAAAGAAGATCAGCCGATGAATGTAGGCGCTGTCAAAGAAATCATTGATAATGCCATTGCAAAATCCAAAGGCGGACTTCGCAAGCTGATAGGCAAGAAGAAAGTCAATCCTGACGGATACATGGTACTTACGAGAAAGATTCAGCTGAAAAATTAAAATGAGCATACGCAACAGGAGGAAATTATGACCAGACCTTATCTTGGAAACCCGAAATATACCATTGAAGTTCTTCAAAAGTACGGATTTGTGTTCCAGAAAAGGTTTGGTCAGAATTTTCTGATCGATACCCGTGTTCTGGACAGGATCATTGAGGCATCTGAAATTACAAAAGATGATTTTGTACTGGAAATCGGACCAGGAATCGGAACGATGACTCAGTATCTGGCAGATGCGGCCAGAGAGGTTACTGCAGTTGAGATTGATGACGCGTTGATCCCGATTCTTCAGGATACGCTGAAAGAGTGGGATAATGTATCTGTGATACATGGTGATATCCTGAAGACAGATATCCGGAAGATCGCAGATGAAAAGAATCAGGGACGTCCGATCAAGTTGTGGCAAATCTGCCGTATTATATAACAACACCGATCATCATGGGACTGTTTGAAGTCATGTGCCTGTAGATTCCATTACGGTAATGTTCAGAAAGAAGTTGCAGACAGAATGCAGACAGTCCCGGATCCAAGGATTATGGCGCTTTATCACTGGCAGTACAGTATTATGCAAAACCGGAGATCGTGGCAAATGTTCCGCCGAACTGTTTTATGCCGAGACCGAAGGTTGGCAGTGCAGTGATCCGGCTGACCAGACATCAGAATCCGCCGGTACAGGCAAAGGATGAAAAGCTGATGTTCCGTATTATCCGCGCTTCTTTTAACCAGAGAAGAAAGACACTGGCAAACGGATTAAAAAATTCACAGGAGCTGCAGTTTACCAAAGAACAGGTTGAGCAGGCAATCACGGAATGTGGACTTCCACTGAATATCCGAGGTGAGGCTCTTACCCTGGAACAGTTTGCTGCACTGGCAGATATTTTTGTAGATATGAAATAATAAAAATAACAACTATAAAAGGCATCCGGTGCTGGTCGGATGCTTTTTATAGTAATATTTATTAAATTTAAAAGGAAGGAGAGTTGATTGCTTTTCGGCAATCAACATATGAAAAAGAAAATTTTATAAAAATAATGTTGGCTGTATTATTTTTATGGTCTTAGTATATCCAGAAATTGTGATGGAATCATGTTTAACTTATGAAAAAAAGTGAACGATTGTCGAAAGTTCTATGAATTAAGAATATTTTACAGCTTTTTTTTCAGAGTGTGTTATAATGCAGTTCGTATCATTGATAGAAAATGTAATTGTATTTATTCAGGAGGTAATTAAAATGATGAAAATAAACAAATTAAGCGCATTTATTCTTGCAGGAGCTCTTACATGTACTGCACCTGCCATGGTTTATGCAGATCAGACAACCGATGCTGCTGTAGATCAGGCAGTAGAACTTCTGGAGCAGAGTGGAGTAGATGACCTGTTATCAGATCCGGATAAAGTGGTAGATCTTATTATCGCTGCCAAAGAAACTCTGGGAACAGTAAATGTAACAGATGATCAGATCAGCAGTGCACTGGATGTTGCAGCTGGAGAATTAGGGGTAACTCTTTCTGATTCTGACAAATCCACATTAATTCAGTTGTACAATAAATTCAAAAACATGGATCTGGATGAGAATGAGCTGAGATCTCAGGTAAACAAAGTGTATGACAAACTGGAAAGCCTTGGAATTACGAAAGAAGATGTGAAGGGAATTCTTGGCAAACTTGTTGAGCTTGTAAAAGGATTTCTGAACTAAGAAGAGTTCTGTTATATGACAATGTATAAAATACACAACAAGTAAAATAACATAAAAAAACCATATGTTACATTTTTATAAAAAACGAGGATGAAAAACGAAAAAATTGTGCAAATACACGAAAGGTTCATGACTTGTTCATACTATGTTCATAAATGACTGGTACTATAAGGATAGTTCGAAAGAGCTACACAAAACAGACGTTGTAATGTTCTTCATTACACATAAATTTTTTCATAATAATCGCCCCGGTAAACCACTGCCGGGGCACTCCTCGTTTATAAGCCCTATTTTGGGGGCTTTTTTTATTTTACAGGTTATAATATAATTGATATAAGGGTACAAAAGAATGTATTGAAGGAAATGCATTGCGAAAACATGTGGCATGCTATAATACAGATAATAAATAAAGAATAACAAGTATAAGTAAAGGAGAACGGAAAATCATGGCTGAATCAATGAAAGATTATGAAAAAGAACTGGAAGAGTCTATGAAAACAATAGAAGAAGGCGATATTCTTACAGGGACTGTAATCAGTGTAGATGAAAAAGAAGTAATCCTTGATCTGAAATATTATGCAGAGGGCGTGATTCCGGCAGAAAACTACAGCAGAGAACCGGGATTCAGCCTGAAGGATGAAGTACATGAAGGAGATGAAGTCTCTGCAACAGTTGTAAGAAAAGACGATGGACAGGGAAATATTCTTCTTTCCAGAGTTGAGGCAGTAGACGTGCTGGCATGGGATAAATTAAAAGAACTGAAAGAATCCGGTGAAGTGCTGGATGTTGTAGTAAAAGGAATCACAAATGCCGGTGTTATTGCGTATGTGGAAGGTGTAAGGGGATTTATTCCAGCATCCAAACTTGCACTGAATTATGTGGAGGACACAGAAGAATATCTGAATAAACCGATTCAGGTACAGGTGCTGGATGTAGACAAAGAAAGTAAGAAACTGATTCTTTCTGCCAAAGAAATTCTCAGAGCAAAAGCGGAAGAAGAAAGAAAAAATAAAGTTTCAAACCTGGAGATTGGTCTTGTAACAGAAGGAACTGTAGAGAGTCTTCAGCCATATGGGGCATTTGTAAATCTTGGAGATGGACTTTCCGGCCTGGTTCACATTTCACAGATCTGTGAAAAAGGATCAAGAAACCATCAGAGGTTCTGGCAGTGGGAGATACGGTAAAGGTCAAAGTTACTGCGATCAAAGATGGCAAACTCAGTCTCAGCATCAAAGAAGCAACAGATATGATGGCAAAGGAAATCGAAGAAGAGGTTTACGAAGTGCCGGATGCAGGAGAGCAGGCAACGACTTCTCTGGGATCACTTTTTGCAAACATTAAATTAGATTGATTAATAAGAGGATTTTATTTTTATGAAAAATCAGGAAAAAATTTGTTATCGGACACAAAATCCGGATACAGATTCCATCTGTTCTGCAATCGCCTATTGTGATATCAAAAACAGAACTACGCAGGAAAGCAGATATATTCCAAAACGTGCAGGACAGATCAATGAAGAAACAGAATATGTACTGAATCGTTTTGGAGTACATCCACCAGGATACTTAAGCAATATAGGAACACAGGTAAAGGATATGGATATCCGCCTGAGTCCGGAAGCAAATAAGAGCATGTCACTGAAAAATGCATGGGATCTGATGCAGGAAAACAGCATCGTTTCTCTGCCGATTCGTGAAAAAGACGGCACATTGGAAGGCCTGATCACAATTGGTGATATTGCAAAAACATATATGGATACAACAGACAGCTATCTTCTTTCCAGAGCGAGAACGCAGTATCAGCGAATCGCTGAGACAATCGGAGGAAAAGTGATCGAAGGTAACGCACATGGATATTTTATCCAGGGAAAGATTATGGTAGCAACTGCCAATCCGGATAAGATGAAAGAATATGTAGAAGAAAATGATATGGTCATCATGGGTAATCGTGAAGAAGACCATCTGCAGGCGATTGAGCAGAATGTAAGCTGTATCATCGTTGGAATGGGGATTGAAGTTACCGAAAAGGTACTGAAACTGGCACATGAGAAAGATATCGTCATTATTTCTTCTCCGTATGATACCTTTACGATTTCACGTCTGATCAATCAGAGTATTCCTGTTAAATATATCATGAAAACAGATAATCTGGTTACATTTAACACAGAAGATTTTACAGATGATATTCAGGAAGTAATGATCAAACATCGTCATCGTGCATTCCCGGTCATCAACAAAAAAGGCAAATGTATTGGTACGATTTCCAGACGTAATTTTCTGGACATGCACAGGAAAAAAGTGGTTCTGGTAGATCATAATGAAAAAGACCAGGCTGTAGATAATATTGATAAGGCTGATATCATGGAGATCATTGATCATCATAAACTGGGTACACTGCAGACAATGCAGCCGATCAGTTTCCGCAATCAGCCGGTTGGCTGTACAGGCACGATCATGTATCAGATGTATGGAGAACAGAAACTGGAGATTCCGCCTAAAATCGCCGGACTTCTCTGCGCTGCGATCATTTCTGATACACTGATGTTCCGTTCTCCGACCTGTACACTGCAGGACAAAATGGCTGCAGGTGCACTTGCACTTATTGCAGACATTTCCATTGAAGAATTTGCAAGAGAAATGTTTAAGGCAGGAAGCAATCTGAAAGACAAATCTCCGGAGGAAATCTTCTATCAGGATTACAAGAAGTTTATTGCAGAGGGAGATATCTGCTTCGGTGTAGGTCAGATCAGCTCCATGGATGCAGATGAACTGCGCGAGATCAAAGAGCGTCTGATTCCGTTTATGGTCAGCGAATGCGGACGTCACGGTGTATCAAGAGTATACTTTATGCTGACAGATATTATGGAGCAGTCTACAGAACTTCTGTTCTATGGCGAGGGAAGTGAGGAAATGGCTGTCAATGCATTTAAGATTGAACCTAAGGATGGAACGATTTATCTGAAAGGTGTCGTATCACGTAAGAAACAGCTGATTCCGCCACTTATGGAGGCCGCACAGATGATCGGCAGCGATTACGTATAAATCGGAGGAAAACAAATGGCAAAACAAACATGGAAACCAGGCAATATGATATACCCGATCCCGGTAGTCATGGTGAGCGTTACAGATGGGAAAGGGCAGGATGATATTATAACGGTTGCATGGACCGGTACCATCTGTACCAATCCTCCGATGGCTTATATTTCAGTAAGACCGGAGCGTTTTTCCTATCACATGATAAAAGAAACCGGAGAATTCGTGATCAATCTGACAACAGAAGAACTTGCTGCAGCAACGGATTACTGTGGAGTCAGATCCGGACGTGATGTAGATAAATTCAAAGAGACTGGACTTACGAGAGAAAAGGCGGATATCGTAAAAGCACCGATGATAAAAGAGGCTCCGGTATCAATCGAATGCAGAGTAAAAGAAATCAGAGAGCTTGGTTCACATCATATGTTTCTGGCAGAGGTTGTTGCAGTTCATGCAGACGAACGTTATATGGACGAAAATAATCGTTTTGACCTGAACAAAGCCAGACCGCTGGTCTATTCTCATGGAGAATATCTTGGCACAGGAAAGAAGCTGGGAACTTTGGATACAGTGTAAAAAACGTAAAAAACTGTTCCCCCAAAAACGAAAAAGACCGCCAAGCCTTGATTTAAAAGAGATTGCAGAATACTGCTGTTTATGGTAAAATATTCTTTAAGCAATTCATAAGAGACAGGAGAAAAGAAATTTTATGAATAATATAACGTTGATAGGAATGCCGGGAGCAGGAAAAAGTACAATAGGGGTTGTACTGGCGAAGGTATTGGCTATCAGTTCCTTGATTCCGATCTTCTGATTCAGAAACAGGAAAGAGACGCCTGTCCGAAATCATAGAAGAAGAAGGATATAAAGGATTTAAAGATGTTGAGAATCGTGTCAATGCATCAATAGAGGCAGAGAATACGGTCATTGCAACAGGTGGAAGCGTTGTTTACTGCGAAGAAGCCATGGAACATCTGAAATCCATAGGAACCGTTGTGTATTTGAAATTGTCTTTAAATGCTCTTTCAAAGCGACTCGGAAATCTGAAGGGCAGAGGCGTTTTGCTGAGAGAAGGACAGACCCTTACGAATCTGTATGAAGAAAGAACTCCATTGTACGAAAAGTACGCAGATATTGTGATAGATGAAGAGGGGAAAGATCTGGAAGCAAGTCTGGAGATTCTTTTGAAAACACTGAAAGAAAAGTAAGAGTAACCATTGAAAAGCAGGGGAGCAGAAGCGTACAGAGGAAATTTTTATTTACAAATGTGAAATTTGTGTTATAATACGAAACTGAGCTTTTTAACAAAGTATTAAAAGTTTTTAAAAGTCTGATAATAAATTTCTGATATTTGCTTCGGCTTACGGAGTGAAAATAATTATAGAGGTGCTTTATGGAACAGTATGTAATTAAAGGCGGCAACCGTTAGTGGGAGAAGTAGAAATTGGTGGCGCCAAAAATGCTGCACTTGCAATTCTTTCTGCAGCAATTATGACGGATGAAACAATCCTTATCGAGAACCTGCCTGATGTAAGAGACATTAATGTTTTATTGGAAGCAATCGCCGGTATTGGCGCACAGGTAGAGCGAATTGACAGATCTACAGTAAAAATCAATGGTTCTACGATCAACGACATCAGCGTTGATTATGAATATATTAAAAAATCCGTGCATCCTATTATCTTCTGGGTGCATTACTTGGTAAATACAAACATGCAGAAGTACCGCTTCCTGGCGGATGCAACATCGGAAGTCGTCCGATAGACCAGCATCTCAAAGGATTCCGTGCACTTGGTGCATCTGTGAATATTCTTCACGGTGCGATCGTTGCCGAGACAGAGAATCTTCACGGAAGTCATATCTTCCTGGATGTAGTTTCTGTAGGAGCTACGATCAATATCATGATGGCAGCATCTATGGCGTCAGGACGTACGATAATTGAGAATGCAGCAAGAGAGCCGCATGTCGTTGATGTTGCGAACTTCCTGAACAGCATGGGCGCCAACATCAAAGGTGCAGGTACAGATGTTATCCGTATCAAAGGTGTTGAGAAACTTCACCGTACTGAATATTCCATCATCCCGGATCAGATTGAAGCCGGAACATTTATGTTCGCAGCTGCAGCAACCGGTGGTGATGTTACCGTTAAGAATGTTATCCCGAAACATCTGGAAGCAACTACAGCCAAACTGGAAGAAATCGGCTGTGAGGTTGAAGAATTTGATGATGCTGTACGTGTACGTGCAGGCAAGAGACTTCACCGCACACATGTGAAGACACTTCCTTATCCGGGATATCCGACAGATATGCAGCCGCAGATCGCAGTAACTCTGGCACTTGCAGAAGGAACCAGTATTGTTACGGAGAGTATTTTTGAAAACCGTTTCAAATATGCGGACGAGCTTTCCAGAATGGGAGCATGCATTAAAGTCGAAGGTAATTCAGCAATCATCGACGGTGTCAAGAAACTGACAGGCGCAAGAGTAAGTGCACCGGATCTCCGTGCAGGAGCAGCACTTGTCATTGCAGGTCTGGCAGCAGACGGAATCACTGTTGTTGATGATATCGTTTATATCCAGCGTGGATATGAGAATTTCGAAGAGAAACTGAGAAGTCTCGGTGCTGAGATTGAGAAAGTTTCCAGTGAGAAAGAAATCCAGAAATTCCGTCTTCGCGTAGGATGATAAAAATTGTCACTTCTTATACTTGACAATTATATAAAATGAGTATATTGTATGTACTGCAATATCAACTAAGAATAACTAAATAAAACGGCCTTTTATTCAGAGTGGTGGAGATACAAAGGATCTGAGAAGCCACGGCAACCCCTTTATGTATGAGGAAGGTGCCAACCTGAGCGAGACATCGAACAATAAGAGGATTGAAATAAATTTCAAGACAGTCCTGTTGTTGGGGCTGTCTTATTTTGTTATTGAAGGATTGTGGGATTTACAAAGTAACGGAACAATCCGTAGAACATTTAACTGATTATTTACAGAAAGAGGTTAACAATGGAGAAAGAAAAAATTTTATTTACTTCTGAATCAGTAACAGAAGGCCATCCGGACAAAATGTGCGATGCCATTTCTGATGCGATTCTTGACGCAATCATGAAAGAAGACCCGATGGGACGTGTTGCATGCGAGACAGCAACAACAACAGGTCTTGTACTTGTAATGGGTGAGATTACAACAAGTGCTTATGTTGACATCCAGAAAATCGTAAGAGATACCGTAAGAGAAATCGGCTATACACGTGGAAAATACGGTTTTGATGCAGAAACATGTGCAGTTATCACAGCAATCGATGAGCAGTCCACAGACATCGCAATGGGAGTTGACAAAGCTCTGGAAGCAAAAATGGGTGAAGACGAGATCGATGCGATTGGTGCCGGAGACCAGGGTATGATGTTTGGATATGCTTCCAATGAAACAGAAGAATATATGCCATATCCGATCAACATGGCACACAAACTTGCACGTCAGCTGACAAAAGTCCGCAAAGATGGAACTCTGCCATACTTAAGACCAGACGGAAAAACACAGGTAACTGTTGAATATAACGAAGAAGGAAAACCGATCCGTATCGATGCAGTTGTATGCTCTACACAGCATGATCCGGAAGTTACACAGGAACAGATTCATGAAGATATCAAAAAATATGTATTCGATGAAATCATTCCTGCTGATATGGTTGATGACGAGACAAAATATTTCATCAATCCTACAGGACGTTTTGTAATCGGTGGACCTCATGGTGACAGTGGACTTACAGGTCGTAAGATCATCGTTGATACTTACGGTGGAGCAGGACGTCATGGCGGCGGTGCTTTCTCTGGTAAAGACTGCACAAAAGTTGACCGTTCCGCAGCTTATGCAGCACGTTATGTTGCAAAGAATATTGTTGCAGCAGGACTGGCTGACAAATGTGAAATCCAGCTTTCTTATGCAATCGGTGTAGCAAAACCTACTTCCATCAATGTGAACACATTTGGAACAGGCAAACTTCCGATACAGAACTTGTAGAAATCATTCGTGAAAACTTCGATCTTCGTCCGGCAGGAATCATTCGTATGCTTGACCTGAGAAGACCAATCTACAAACAGACTGCTGCTTACGGACATTTCGGACGTACAGATGTAGATCTTCCATGGGAAAAACTGGACAAAGTCGAAAATCTTAAGAAATATCTGTAAAATACACAACGGTTTTCAAAACTACCGTTTTTTCATGGATTTTATAGAAAATTTAGAGATAAGAATATAGTGATATGATATAATGAACGCATATATAGCGAAGAATAACTTCGGTATTGTGCGTTCATTTTTTGCTTAAGAAGCAATTATAAGTTTTACAGAAACGAGGGAATTTCATGAAACTGAAAAACAGAATCATTGTGGGATTCATGATGGTAATATTGGTACCGCTTCTTTTATTTGCTGCTGCCCTGTTTGGAATCAGTGAGACACAGCACAGGAATGCAGCCAATAGTGAATCTGCGCAGGAGACATCCTATGATATTACAATTTCCGATACGGGAAGCAGTCAGGCAAGAATCCAGATCATGACGAAGGATCTTTTTTTACTGCTTTTATCATTCTTATCTTCACAGGCGTTTCTGTGGGTCTGTGGATATACAGAAGTGTGGCGGCGCCGCTGGTCAAACTGCGAAAGGCGACGCAGAATATCAAAGAAGGAAATCTGGATTTTGTTCTGGATGTCGAGGGAACCGATGAGTTTTCGGAGCTTTGCCGGGATTTTGAAGAGATGCGCCGCAGGCTGAAAGAATCAGCAGAAGAAAAAATCGCCATGGATAAAGAAAATAAAGAATTGATCAGCAACATTTCCCATGACCTCAAGACTCCGATCACAGCGGTGAAGGGATATGTAGAAGGAATCATGGATGGTGTGGCAGATACACCGGAGAAGATGGATCGCTATGTCCGGACGATTTACAATAAGACCAATGAGATGGATCATCTGATCAATGAGCTGACGTTCTATTCTAAAATTGATACGAACCGTATCCCATATACATTCAGTAAGCTGAATGTAGAAGATTATTTCTCTGACTGCGCAGAAGAAGTGGGACTGGAGCTGGAAACAAGAGGTATCCAGCTCTGCTATGCAAATTATGTAGATAAAGATGTGCTTGTAATTGCAGATGGCGAACAGATACGAAGAGTGATTCATAATATCATCAGCAATGCCATCAAATATATGGATAAGCAGAACGGAATGAAGGGCATTATACAGATAAGAGTAAAAGATGTCGGAGATTTCGTGCAGGTTGAGATTGAGGATAATGGCAAGGGAATTGCGGCCAAAGATCTGCCGTATATTTTTGACCGTTTCTACAGGACGGATGTTTCACGTAATTCATCCAAGGGAGGAAGCGGAATCGGTCTTTCTATCGTTCGTAAGATTCTGGAGGATCACGGTGGCAAAGTGTGGGCGACCAGTCGGGAAGGAATCGGAACGATCATGTACTTTGTTTTGAGAAAATATCAGGAGGTACCTATGAAATGAGTAAAATACTGATCATCGAAGATGAAGAAGCAATTGCAGATCTGGAGAAGGATTATCTGGAACTTTCCGGATTTGAAGTAGAGATAGCAAACAGAGGAGATGTGGGCCTTGAAAAAGCACTCAATGAAGATTATGATCTGATTATCCTGGATCTGATGCTTCCAGAAGTAGATGGGTTTGATATATGCCGTCAGGTACGTCAGGAGAAAAATATCCCGATCATTATGGTATCTGCAAAGAAAGATGATATTGACAAGATCCGTGGACTCGGTCTTGGCGCGGATGATTATATGACCAAGCCATTCAGTCCGAGTGAACTGGTGGCCAGAGTAAAAGCACATATGGAGCGATACAACAGACTGGTAGGTTCCAGTGTGGTAAAGAATGATATTATTGAAATCCGTGGCATCAAGATAGACAAGACTGCGAGACGTATCTGGGTAAACGGAGAAGAAAAAACATTTACGACCAAGGAATTTGATCTCCTTACTTTTCTGGCAGAGAACCCGAACCGCGTATTTACAAAAGCAGAACTGTTCCGCCAGATCTGGGATATGGAATCTGTAGGAGATATTGCAACTGTCACGGTTCATATCAAGAAGATCCGTGAAAAATCGAATTCAATACAGCGAAGCCTCAGTATATAGAGACTATATGGGGAGTAGGTTATCGCTTCAAGGTATAACAGACATGGAGAATCTTTAATGGAGAGATTATACAGAAAATTAGAAGAATACAGCCGCGCTGATTACTATCCGTTTCACATGCCGGGGCACAAAAGAAATTCCGCATCTGTCAGAGGGGAGTTCCCTCTTGAAAGAGATATCACTGAGATAGAAGGCTTTGATAATCTCCATCATCCGGAAGACCTTCTTCTGGAGGCACAACAGAATGTGGCGAAACTGTATGGGACCAGAGAGAGCTTTTACAGTGTTAATGGAAGTACCGCAGCACTTCTTGCAGCAATCTCAGCGGCGGTTCCGAGGAATGGACAGATCCTTGTTGCAAGAAACTGCCACAAAGCAGTGTATCATGCCATCTATCTTAGAAATTTGAAACCTGCCTATATTTATCCACAGATGGACAGTGAGTGGTGGATAAACGGCGGAATTTTTCCGGACAAAGTGGAAAGATGTCTGGCTGAGAATCCGGAGATACAGGCGGTACTGATCACTTCACCTACGTATGACGGTGTTGTCTCAGATGTAAAAGAGATTGCAGAGATCGCACATAAATATGGAGTGCCGCTGATCGTAGATGAAGCACATGGAGCACATTTTCATTTTTCAAATTATTTTCCGGCTTCGGCAGCAGAACTTGGGGCAGATCTCGTGATCCAGAGTTTTCACAAGACACTGCCGGCCATGACACAGACTGCCGTACTTCATAACTGTAGCGACCGCGTTGACAGCAGGCTGATCCGCAGATTTATGGGAATCTATCAAACCAGCAGCCCGTCGTATATTCTGATGGCAAGTATCGATGCCTGTATGGATACGATGGCAGCAGAAGGAAAACAGATGTTCCGTGATTTCACCAGAATACTGGAACAGACAAGAAAGAGACTTTCCGTGTGCAAATATATCCGCCTGGTAGATCCGGTCAAAGGAAAGAATGGAGTCTTCGATTATGACCGTTCCAAACTGGTCTTTTCTACCAGAGCTTCTTTACTGTCAGGAAGTGACCTGTATCATATCCTTCTTGACCGCTACCATATTCAGATGGAAATGGAGTCCGAAAATTATGTGCTCGCTATTGCATCAGTAGGAGACCGTGAAGAAGGTTTTGAGCGATTGTGTCAGGCAATCGAAGAACTGGATCAGGAACAGGCAGACCTGATAAAAGCAGGAATACCGGCAGAAGAAAATAAAAAACTGGACACCAGATCCATGCATTTTGTACTGACGCAGATGATGTCTATGGCAGATGCCATGGAAGCACCGACAGAAAAATGTCCGCTGGAAGAAAGCATCGGCAGAATTTCAGCAGAATTTGCTTATCTGTATCCACCGGGAATTCCGCTGATCACTCCGGGAGAACAGATTACTGGACAATTTATCCGTAATATGAGAATATACATGGATAAGGGGTTATATCTGCAGGGACTGGAAGACTATACAAATAAGACAATCCTTGTGGTAGAACAACAGCCCCAGAGTACAAAGGAGCAAGACGAAGAAATTCATGGGTAAGATTTTTTATATTATGGGTAAAAGTGCCTCTGGAAAAGATAAAATATATTCCAGACTGGCCGGTAATAAAGAACTGAATCTGAAAAAACTGGTCCTGTATACAACAAGACCGATACGTGACGGAGAAAAAGATGGTGTACAGTATTATTTTACAGATAATCAGAAATTAAAAGAGTTTGAAGAGGCGGGAAAGGTTATTGAATCCCGTGCTTATAATACTGTTTATGGTGTCTGGACGTATTTTACAGCGGACGACGGACAGATTGACCTTAAGAACGGAAATTATCTTGGAATCGGTACGTTAGAGTCTTTTCAGAAGATGAAATGTTATTACGGAAAAGAATCCGTCATACCTGTTTATATTGAAGTAGAAGATGGAGAACGTCTGATCCGTGCAATCCGAAGAGAGCAGGAACAGGAAACACCAAAGTATAAAGAACTTTGCAGACGTTTTCTTGCGGATGAGGAGGATTTTTCCGAAGAGAAAATAAAGGAAGCAGAAATACAGAAGCGATTTGTTAATGATGATTTGGATTTATGTGTCAAAAATATTATAAAATATATAAATTCCATGTCATAGTTAAAAATAGTTTTGAATGGCTAATAAAGTATGGTATAATGACTCTATAGCGAACAAAGATTCGTATATGAAACTATAAACAAGAGAGGTGATTCTGAATGGTCAGTTTCAATAATATTATCGGACACGAGGAAATTATCCGGCATCTCCAAAATGCATGAAGACGGGAAAAGTTTCCCATTCATATATTTTTACAGGCAGACCCGGATCCGGCAAGAAGCTTCTTGCAACCACATATGCGATGACACTGCAGTGTGAAGCCGGTGGAACAGAGCCATGTCAGAAATGTGACTCCTGTAAGAAGGCATTGGGCAAGAATCATCCGGACATCATTATGGTCAATCATGAGAAACCTGGTACAATCTCTATTGATGAGATCCGGGAACAGGTGATTCACGATGTTGCGATTAAGCCATACAGCAGTCCGCACAAGATTTACATTATTCCTGATGCGGAGATGATGACGGTACAGGCACAGAATGCTCTTCTCAAAACAATAGAAGAACCACCGGAATATGCAGTGATCATGCTGCTGACCAGCAATGTGGATGCACTTCTGCCGACGATCCAGTCCAGATGTGTGCGTCTGGATCTGAAGGTGGTTGATGACAGCCTTGTTAAGAAATACCTGATGGAACGGCTTCATGTGCCGGATTATCAGGCAGAGATAGATGCTTCCTTTGCACAGGGAAGTATTGGCAGAGCCAAAGAAGCTGCTACATCAGAAGAGTTTTCCAGAATGACGGAGAAAGCCCTGAAGATTCTCAAGTATGTAAATACGATGGAAGTATATGAACTGTCCGATGAGATCAAGGCACTTTCTGATGAAAAGCAGAATATCAGTGATTATCTGGATATTTTCCAGTTCTGGTTCAGGGATGTTCTTATGTTAAGGCAACTCAGGAGGTTGACAACCTGGTATTTAAACAAGAAATCAATTATATAAAGGAACAGGCGAGCCAGCGTTCCTATAGAGAACCATGGAAAAGATTCTGGAAGCACT
>ENA-OQDF01000631-OQDF01000631.1-human-gut-metagenome-genome-assembly--contig:-NODE-631-length-14680-cov-7.190339_pt1 | contig 14680 bp, 15 predicted proteins | sample MGYA00242769_ERZ504597 | MGnify/ENA primary metagenome ERZ504597 (study PRJEB26092, sample SAMD00036305) | human gut metagenome | host: Homo sapiens | study: EMG produced TPA metagenomics assembly of...
AGAAGAATCTGGTAATGATAGCATGATGGACACACCTGTACCCATTCCGAACACAGAAGTTAAGCATCATCGCGGCGAAGATAGTACATTGTGCGAAAATAGCTCGTTGCCAGTTCCTTCTTTTTTTTATACAAATAAAGGAGATTATTTATATGAATAAGAAAAATAAGTTTTTATTATTTTTTTTCACGATATTATTGTTTTTTAATATTCTTTTATTTTTAACTAATATTTGGATTTTGATAATTTTGGTAATGTTAAGATACAAGAAATATTATTTACTTTACTTTCTCCAACTAGTGGGCAGATTCTTCAGTTGTTTATTCATACATACTAAGAGTATTATTGATAGCTGTTTCATTTACTGTTCTTTCTTGTTTTATTGTTTTATATACACGTAAAAAAGTAAACATTTTAAATATATTAAAAATATAAGTGCTATTTTTGTTGTTGTATCTTTGTTTTTATCTTGTTTATATACTAATTCTAGATACGATATTTATGCTATATAAGCCAAAAATCACAAACAACATCAATTTATAATAAAAGTAAAAAAACAAAGAAAAAAGTAAAAAAAGAGGAATATCAAGGGGATAGTACTATCGTTTATCAAAATCCTAAAGAAATTAATATATCAGGTAGTGATACTAATAATCTCATTTATATCTATTTAGAATCAATAGAAAATACTTTTTTAGACACTGAAAATGGTGGTATCAAGAATGTTAACTGTTTACCTGAATTAACTGAATTAGCGAAACAAAATACTAATTTTTCTAATACTGACCAACTAGGTGGAGCATTACCTTTTACAGGTACAACTTGGACGATTGCATCCATGACATCACAATTTACAGGATTACCTTTAAAAGTTGAAGTTGCTAATGATATGGATCAACAAAATCGATTTATGCCAGGTGCTAAAACAATTGGAGATATTTTAAATGAAAACGGATATATACAAGAACTTATGATTGGTTCTCAAAAAGAATTTGCTGGGACAGATAAATTATTTTTACAGCATGGATTTGATAAAATATGTGATATTAATTCGTTAAAACAGGAATATTCATTTAAAAGTAATGAACTTAATCAATGGGGATTAGACGATTACAAATTATTCGAATTAGCTAAGAATGAGATTACGCAGCTTGCACAAACAGGTAAATTCAATTTTACGATGGCAACTATAGATTGTCATATGCCTAAGGGGTTTCTATGTAAATATTGCCCTAATACATATGAAAATAGATATGAAAATATATAATGCATGTCAATCAAAACTTATTAATAGTTTTATTGATTGGTGTAAAAGTCAATCTTGGTATGAAAATACAACCATTGTGTTAGTTGGTGATCATCCAACAATGGCACAACAATATGTTAATGATGTTCCGTCAGATTACCAAAGAACGACATACAATTGTTTTATTAATTCTAAAGTGACGACTGATCAAATAAAAAATAGACAATTTACACATATGGATATGTATCCTACAACATTGGCTGCAATGGGATTCAATATAGAAGGGAATAAGTTAGCACTAGGTACGAATCTATTTTCTGAATTACCAACGATTATTGAAAAATATGGCCAAGATTATATTAATGAAGAAGTACAAAAAAGTAGTGAATATTTAGATAAAAATATATATCAGTTTAATTAAAAATGGATCTCAAGATGAGATCCATTTGTTTTTTATTCTTCAACTCTTCCTTTATCTACATACATGTTTTGGAAATAGTTTTTATATTCACCAGAAATGATGTTTTCCCACCATTCTTTGTTATTTAAATACCAATCAATTGTTTGAGGAATACCTGTATCAAATGTATATTTTGGTTTCCATCCTAATTCAGTTTCTAATTTAGTTGGATCGATTGCATATCTCATATCATGACCTTTTCTATCAGAAACAAATTTGATTAATGATTCAGGTTTACCTAAAGCTTTTAAGATTGTTTTAACAACTTCTAAGTTAGTTCTTTCGTTATGTCCACCAACATTATAAACTTCTCCAACACGACCTTTTCTAATGATTAAGTCGATTGCAACACAGTGATCATAAACATGTAACCAATCACGTACGTTTTCCCCTGTACCGTATACTGGTAATTCTTCATCATTTAATGCTCTAGAAATAATTAATGGAATTAATTTTTCTGGGAAATGGTAAGGACCATAGTTATTTGAACATCTTGAAATAGTTACTGGTAACCCAAAAGTTCTATGATAAGCTAATACGAATAAATCTGCAGAAGCTTTTGATGAACTATATGGACTAGATGTGTGTAATGGTGTTTCTTCTGTAAAGAATAGATCAGGTCTATCTAATGGTAAATCACCATAAACTTCATCAGTAGATACTTGATGATATCTTTTAATACCAAATTCATTACATGCATCTAATAAAGTAGTTGTTCCCATAACATTTGTTTTAACAAAGATTTCAGGATCTTCAATACTTCTATCTACATGTGATTCAGCTGCAAAGTTAACAACAACATCAAATTTTTCTTTTTTGAATAAGTCAAAGATAAATTCTCTATCAGCGATATCACCTTTAACGAATTTATAATTTGGTTTACCTTCAACTGGTTTACAAGTTTCTAAGTTACCTGCATAAGTTAATTTATCTAAGTTAACGATCATATCTTCTGGATATTTATTAACCATATAATGCACAAAGTTTCCACCAATGAAACCTGCACCACCTGTTACTAAAATTTTCATTTATTTATCTCCTTCATATACAAATTGATTATTTGAATTTTCTAAAGTTGGTCCTGTTTGATCTTTTTCACTTAAAACAGGTTCAATACCATTTAATAATGATCCCCAATCAACATTAGCTGTTGGATCATCATAACGCATACCACCTTCAGATTCTTTATTATACACATTATCTACTTTATATCTAAATTCAACATCATCTGTTAAAGTTAAGAATCCATGGGCAAATCCTTGTGGAATAAAGAATTGGCGATGATTTTCAGCGCTTAATTCAACAGAAACCCATTCACCAAATGTTGGACTTCCTTTTCTAATATCTACTGCAACATCAATAACTTTTCCTTTAGTACAAGATACTAATTTAGATTGTGCATAAGGTGGGTTTTGCCAATGTAAACCACGTAAAGTTCCTTTTTGTGCACTAAAGACATATTGTCTTGTACAAAATCAACAGTAATACCTAATTTTTCATATTTAGGTTTTGAATAAGTTTCTGTAAAGTATCCACGGTGATCTCCAAAAACATCTGTTTCTACAATTAAAACACCTGGAATTTTTGTTTCAATAACTTTCATCTTTTTTACTTCCTTTTTATTGATCTATAAATTTTCCATCCATTACATCTTTTAAATACTTACCATATTGATTCTTTTTATAAAGTTCATATGCTGTATTTAATTCATCTTTAGAAATCCATCCGTTGTTATAAGCAATTTCTTCAAGGCAAGCGATTTTTCTGTTTTGATGAGTTTCAACAGTTTTCACAAAGTTAGTTGCATCTACTAAACTTTCATGAGTTCCTGTATCTAACCATGTAAATCCTTGACCTAATAATTCAACATCTAAATTACCTTTTTCAAGATAGATTTTATTTAAGTCAGTGATTTCTAATTCACCACTGCAGATGGTTTGATTTGTTTTGCGTATTCTACAACATGGTTATCATAGAAATATAAACCAGTGACAGCATAATTTGATTTAGGTTGAGCTGGTTTTTCTTCTAATGAAATAGCTTTCCATTTTCATCAAATTCAACAACACCAAATCTTTCAGGATCATCAACATAATATCCAAAGACAGTCGCACCATCTTCTTTATTTGCTGCTCTTCTTAAACGTTTTGATAAACCATGTCCATGGAAGATATTATCTCCTAAAATCATAGCACATGCTTCACCATCAATAAATTCTTCTCCTAAAATAAAGGCTTGAGCCAATCCATCAGGAGATGGTTGAACCTTATATTGAAGTGAGATACCAAATTGATGTCCATCACCTAATAATTCTTTAAAGCGAGGAGTATCATCAGGGGTAGAGATAATTAAAATATCTTTAATGCCTGCATTCATTAAAATACTCAAAGGATAATAAATCATTGGTTTGTCATAAATTGGCAATAATTGTTTACTTGTTACTTGTGTTAGAGGATAAAGTCTTGTTCCAGATCCTCCAGCTAATACGATACCTTTCATAGAAGTACCTCCTTTTGTTTACTTCTAAATAATAAACCATGACGTTACGTAAGTGTCAATACAAAATATAAAATTTCTTCATTTTATCAATAAAAAAGTGTCACACTTAAAGTATGACTACTTTCTACAAATAAATAAACCACAATCTTTAGTAATTTTAATTCCATTATTTTCATCAATGATTTTTTCAAGGTAAGCTTGAAATTCTTTTAAACGATATCCTAAATATTCTTTTTGATTGCCATGACAACTCATTATATAGTTCATTAATGCTTTAGCGTCATCAACTATTAAATAATCATCATACCTCTTTAATTCAATTTGTTTAAAATAAGGCCTTAAAAGAGTTTTTCCATTTTCTAATCCAAAATGTTCTACAAGGTTATTATTAGATAGTTGAATACGTGAATCAAAATTATGAACAATTTCAGTAATTTCCTTCATATGATTTTTACCATAAGTTGTACAATAGAATATTCCATAATCCTTAAGAACACGAGATATTTCCAAAAGACCAAGATTCAAATCTTGCAGATAAAAGAGAACATGATTTGCAATCACCGTATCAAAGAAATGATTTTTAAAAGGAATATTTTGAGCATCTAAAACAATATAGTTATAATCATTACCAAGTTTTTTCCTGGTATCTTCTAACATTCCTTCGCTAATATCTGATAAGAAAATCTCTCTATTTCTTAGATTATAGGTATTATTTTCCCATAGTTTTCCATTTCCACAACCAATTTCTAAAAGTTGATAAACATGAGAAAAGTCTATTTGATGATAGAGCCATTCAAACCAACTTTCCTTATTAATAGAAAAATGATCATGAAGATAAATACGTGTAGATAAGTTTTGACTATTGAAATATTGTTGAATAATGCTTTCATCATTATTTGTGAGATTAATCAGTTCAATAATCTTTTCCCAAGAAATTTGATCATGTTCTAAAATTTTTTCAGTGCTTTTAATGGTTGCTTTTAAATTATTAAGATGATTCATTTTTTGGTTAATCAAAGAAGTTTGTAGTTTTAAGATTCTTTAAACTATCTTTATCGTTATCTATAATAAGAGGATAGATTTCTTCTAGTGAAATCCTAGTTCTTTTAAAGCAAGAATCTTTTGAAGAGTAATTAAATCTTTATTACAATATTGACGATATCCATTGTCTAGAATATGCGATGGTTTTAAAAGCCTATTTTATCATAATATCGAATTGTTCTTAATGTGACACCTGCCATTTTCGCAAATTGTCCTGTTGTATAATATTTTCCATAGAAATATTATAAAATAGAAAATAAAAAGATGATAGTTTTTATCATCTTTTATTTGTTTTTAATGCTTGGGGTTTCTTTGGTTCATATAAGATCCACCATGAAGGAGGTACATCTAAAACAGCTGCAAAACCAACTAATAAATCAAATAATCCTTTAAACATGATTTCACCTCTTTTTAATAAAATTAAAATAGTGTTAATAAATAAAAAATCAAGTAAATAACAAGTAAAGATGAATCAATAAAAGAGCATAAGTATAAAATCAATATTTCTATGCAATGAAGTCTTTTATTTTTTTCAAAAGATAAAGTGTAATTGGCTACTATTAAACTCAAACATATCAATCTTAAAAAAGGGATATTTGTAACATATTTAATAAAATATGAGGCAAAGAGAATGATCATGTTTGAAAAGACAAGACATTGTAGAAATGATGAACAATGAAAACTTTTATAGGATAACCTTAATGGTATAAAAAAGAAAATAAATAAAACGAATTCGTAAGTTGTATGAAAAATGAATGATAAAATAATCGCAACAAAAAGGGTAGAAAGGTTGCATAACAATCCTTCCATTCCATAAACTGCAAGTTCAATTTGATCAAATCATTTTCATATTCTCTAGGAATTATTTTCATTGTTAGATACTTAGCAAGATGGTTCATATATACTTCCTTTCTTGATTTCAATTTATTTTATAGAAAAAAATAAAATTTGATACTATTAGGGAAAATTAAAGAAATAGTGGGAAAATTAACTAGAATGTTATTGATTAAAAAGTATATAATACTATTTGAGATAGTAGAATATCGCAATTATTTATCAAACGAGAATCTTTTTATGGAGGACAAAATAATGTTAGGAGAGAGATTACAATATTTAAGATTAGAAAAAGGAATGACACAAAAGGAATTATCAAAAGTATTTAAGGTATCATTGAAAACAATACAGTTTTATGAACAAAATAGAACCATCCCAGATATATATTTAGTTGCTGAAATGGCTAAATTTTTTAATGTTTCATGTGATTATATTTTAGGAGTTGTCAATACACCTATTCCATTAGACGAAAGAGAAGCAGAAGCTAAAGACCATATTTATATGCCAAAAGAGTTTATGAAAAACAAAGAAACAAGAAGAACATATAAAACAATTGTGGAGTATGTAAAAATGGTTCATGAGATGAAATAATGTATAAAGTAGCAATTTTAGATGATGAAAAAAACTTTTTAGAAGAAATACATAATTGCTTACAAGAGTATGAAATGTTTGAAGTTTCATATTTTCAAGAAGCAAAGTTGTTGATTGATGAAATTGATTATTTTGATGTTGTTTATATAGACTATGAGATGGAAATATGACAGCATTTGAGTTTTTTAAAGAAACTCAAATGAGTAAATACATTAGAATCATCATTACTAAATATGATCATATTGTTTATAAAAGCATAGATTATGATATTTTTGATTTTATTAGAAAAAAGAAATTAAAAGAAGATATTCACAATAAGATGAATAGATTACTTAAAAAATTAGAATCAGATCACGATCGAATTATTGTAGAAAGTGGTAATCGAATTGTTGCGATATATTATGATGATATACAATATATACATACAGATAAAAATTATATTGTAATTCATGGAAGAGAGGAGTACAAAATACGCTCTACTTTCAAAGATTTTATTAAGAAGATAAAGAAAAATGATTTTATTACAATTTCTTATGGAATCCTTGTAAATATGAGATATGTTCAATACATTAATCTAAAAGAAATGATGGTGGTTTTAGAAAATGAAATACAATTACCTTTAAGTTATAAATATAAAAATTCTGTAAAAGAAGCTTATCAGGAATATAAAATACGATGAAATTATTTATAGATATTATATGTGTTTTGATAGAAATTTAATTTATGTGATGTATCTTGATTTATTCTTTAAAAATAGAAAAGAGGTAAAGCATAATAAAATATTCTTTATAGTATTTATGAGTTTTTTATCTTTAATGATGAATAAATATTTTGCTATAAGTTATGGAGGCATTATCTTATTGATTATAAGCTTAATATATATTCATCTTTTTTATGATGGTGACATTTATAATAAGATAATTAAACTTATTTTTGTGAATGTTAATATGTTGCTTATTAATGGTTTGTGTATGTTTTTATTAAATCAACAATCACTATATTATATTGTTTATACTTATGATGGATATTTAGGATATTTGATTACTTTTATTTCTAAGGGAATATGGGTGATAGAATATTTTTATTTAAAAAAGTATTTGAAAGAAGAGTTTCAATTAAATAAACATATTTGGTTTTTGTTATGATAACACTTGTAGCTATTATTTTTTAGATCTTTATACTTTTAATGAATATCTGATGAATCAAATGCGTTTATCATCGATTATTTGTTTGTATGTAGTTTCATTAATGATGATTGTATTGATTTATATATTATGTTTAGAAATGACACAGTACTATCAACGTTTTAATGAATCGAAAAATTCATGAACAAGCATTACAGTATGAAGAAACACTTGTGGAAATTGCTAATCAAAAAAGTAAAAAATATAACAAAATTATTCATGATTATAAAAAGCTTGTTAAAGATTTAAAAGAAAATCAGGAAATTGAACTTCAAGATATATCATTAGAAATACCGACAGAGGTTATTCACACAAACAACATTGTGTTAAATTATGTTTTTAATCGGTATACAGAAATCATGAAGGAACATCAGATTGATTTTTATGGAACTTATTCTGATCAAATTTATCAAGGTGTTTCTTCTTATGACTTAGCCACTATTTTAAAATTTTTATTGGATCACGCGATTGTTCTTAGTCAAAAAACAACACATAAAGCAATTCATTATACGATAGAAGTCAAAGATATTATACAATTATTAAGATAAGATGCTTGATTGAAAATGAAATTGTCGTTGATCATCATTTTAAGAAGAATGAATATTTGATAGAAGAAATATGTAGAAAATATAATGGGAAAAAATTGTCAAAAATAGAAGATAATCAGTATATTTTTGGATGTTATTTAGAAAATAGTGGCGATTTGCTATAAAATGTCGATTGTGCTATGATAAACGAGAATTAACCAACATATGGAGGATGATTATGAAACAAAACAAATTTATGCGATTTATGACATCCAGAGCACTTATTTTGACATTACAAGTTGTCGCATCTGGTGTCCTTTTATATTTTGTGTATTTAACAAATTATTACCTGTTAAATACTTTGCTATTTTAGCTGCTGTTTTGGCAGTATTGGTTTTATTGTTTTGGATTATTATTCAAACAGGAAAGAAAAAAATTGTTGAAGGGAAAACAAGTAAAAGAACTATTATTTCTAAAGTGTTGAGTTTAATTGTTTCAATTGTTTTAGTAATTGGAAGTACTTTTGCTGCAAGAGGAAATACTTTCTTAAATAATGTACAAACAACAACTCAAAAATACGCTATCAATGTCATTGTTTTAAAAGATGGTGATTATGGAACAGCATCACTTGATGGTTTAAAAGGTGTTAATTTTGGTAGATCATATGAAAAAGAAAAAGCTACATTAAATAAAGCTTTAGCACAAATGGAAGAAACGATTGATACACAAAAGTATACGACATATGATACATATTCTCAATTAGCAGATGCTCTTTATAATAAAGAAGTAGATGCAATTGTTGTTGGAACACAATATAAATCAATGTTAGAGTTAAATCATGAAGGTTTTGATGAAGAAACAAGAATTGTAAAAACATATGAATTTGATAAAAAAGCAAAATCAGTAACAACAGCAGTAACAGATGTAACTGAAAAGCCATTTAATGTATATGTAACTGGAATCGATACATATGGTTCTGTATCAACAGTATCAAGAAGTGATGTTAACTTAATTGTTACTGTTAATCCAAAAACTAAACAAATCTTAATGACAAGTATTCCACGTGATTGTGAAATTGAACTTCATAAAAATGGTAAAATGGATAAATTGACACATACTGGTATCTATGGTGTTGAAGAGACTATTTCTACGATTGAAGACTTTTTAGATTTAGATGTTAACTATTATGCAAGAACAAACTTTAGTGGTATTACAAATATTATTGACGCATTAGGCGGAGTAACTGTTGATTCTGATTATGAATTTACAACAAGACATGGTAACTATCATATTGTAAAAGGTGAAAATGAATTAGATGGTGATAAAGGGCTATGTTTTGTAAGAGAAAGATATAATTTACCAAGTGGAGATTATGATCGAGGACGTAACCAACAAAAATTATTAAAAGCAATGTTGAATAAGGCAATGTCACCAAAGATTATTACTAATTTCCAAAGAATCTTAACAGCAATCGAAGGATGCTTTGAAACAAACATGTCTTCTGACGAAATTAAATCATTAATTAATATGCAACTAGATGATAATGCTGAATGGGATGTTTTCAATGTACAACTTGATGGAAAAGGGTATATGACAGATCAAACTTATTCAATGCATGGTACATCAATCTATGTTATGAAACCTTACGCATCATATGTTAAAAAGATTACTAAACTTATTGATTGTGTTGAAAACGGTGATAAGATAACTGAAAATGATGTAAAAGGTTTAGGTGGAGAATAGTAGAAATTTAGAATGGATCCATAAGATCCATTCTTTTTTTTGAAAAAATTAAAAAAATTATAAATAGTTATTGACTTTATTAAAAATTAATTGTATTATATACAAGTCGGCAGGAAACAAACTTGCTGATGAGGACATTGAAAACTGAACAGGAAAGAATAAAACACAACGTCAATTAAGTTAAAGAAATAAAAAAGAGCTAAACAGACCAAAGTTGTCTGAAAGAAATAAGACAATGGAGAGTTTGATCCTGGCTCAGGATGAACGCTGGCGGCGTGCCTAATACATGCAAGTCGAACGCTTCACTTCGGTGAAGAGTGGCGAACGGGTGAGTAATACATAAGTAACCTGGCATCTACAGGGGGATAACTGATGGAAACGTCAGCTAAGACCGCATAGGTGTAGAGATCGCATGAACTCTATATGAAAAGTGCTACGGGACTGGTAGATGATGGACTTATGGCGCATTAGCTGGTTGGTAGGGTAACGGCCTACCAAGCGACGATGCGTAGCCGACCTGAGAGGGTGACCGGCCACACTGGGACTGAGACACGGCCCAGACTCCTACGGGAGGCAGCAGTAGGGAATTTTCGGCAATGGGGGAAACCCTGACCGAGCAACGCCGCGTGAAGGAAGAAGTAATTCGTTATGTAAACTTCTGTCATAGAGGAAGAACGGTGGATATAGGGAATGATATCCAAGTGACGGTACTCTATAAGAAAGCCACGGCTAACTACGTGCCAGCAGCCGCGGTAATACGTAGGTGGCGAGCGTTATCCGGAATTATTGGGCGTAAAGAGGGAGCAGGCGGCACTAAGGGTCTGTGGTGAAAGATCGAAGCTTAACTTCGGTAAGCCATGGAAACCGTAGAGCTAGAGTGTGTGAGAGGATCGTGGAATTCCATGTGTAGCGGTGAAATGCGTAGATATATGGAGGAACACCAGTGGCGAAGGCGACGATCTGGCGCATAACTGACGCTCAGTCCCGAAAGCGTGGGGAGCAAATAGGATTAGATACCTAGTAGTCCACGCCGTAAACGATGAGTACTAAGTGTTGGGAGTCAAATCTCAGTGCTGCAGTTAACGCAATAAGTACTCCGCCTGAGTAGTACGTTCGCAAGAATGAAACTCAAAGGAATTGACGGGGGCCCGCACAAGCGGTGGAGCATGTGGTTTAATTCGAAGCAACGCGAAGAACCTTACCAGGTCTTGACATCGATCTAAAGGCTCCAGAGATGGAGAGATAGCTATAGAGAAGACAGGTGGTGCATGGTTGTCGTCAGCTCGTGTCGTGAGATGTTGGGTTAAGTCCCGCAACGAGCGCAACCCCTGTTGCCAGTTGCCAGCATTAAGTTGGGGACTCTGGCGAGACTGCCGGTGACAAGCCGGAGGAAGGCGGGGATGACGTCAAATCATCATGCCCCTTATGACCTGGGCTACACACGTGCTACAATGGACAGAGCAGAGGGAAGCGAAGCCGCGAGGTGGAGCGAAACCCATAAAACTGTTCTCAGTTCGGACTGCAGTCTGCAACTCGACTGCACGAAGATGGAATCGCTAGTAATCGCGAATCAGCATGTCGCGGTGAATACGTTCTCGGGCCTTGTACACACCGCCCGTCACACCATGAGAGTCGGTAACACCCGAAGCCGGTGGCCTAACCGCAAGAAGGAGCTGTCTAAGGTGGGACTGATGATTGGGGTGAAGTCGTAACAAGGTATCCCTACGGAACGTGGGGATGGATCACCTCCTTTCTAGGGAGAGAAGTTGTGCTTTCTTGTTTGGTTTTGAATGTCCATGACATTCAAGAGGACATTGAAAACTGGATAGTAGTAAAAAAAATTGCGAAAACGATAAAGAAGAGATTAGACATTAAAGAAAAAATAAGGTCTAGTACGAAAAGTCGAAAGTAACTAAGATTACAGCAAGTGTAAACGAAAAAAAGTTCAAGCAAGCAAACCTAGAAGGTAAAGCAAGAAAGGGCGTATGGGGAATGCCTAGGCACACTCCGGCGAAGAAGGACGCAGCAAACAGCGAAATGCGACGGTGAGCGGTAAGCACGTGAAGAGCCGTCGATATCCGAATGGGGGAACCCACACGGAGTCATATCCGTGTATCACATGTCGAATACATAGACATGATGAGGCGAGACGCAGGGAACTGAAACATCTAAGTACCTGCAGGAAGAGAAAATAAGAATGATTTTCTGAGTAGCGGCGAGCGAAAGGGAAAGAGCCCAAACCGATTTTAGGATCGGGGTAGTAGGATCATCGATAAATCTGACAGAGGATCATAGAGGAATCACATGGGAAGGTGAGCGAGAGAGGGTGAGAGCCCCGTACTCGAAATGAGAGACTGGAGAGAGATGACACCTGAGTAGGGCGGGACACGAGAAATCCTGTCTGAATCAGCCGGGACCATCCGGCAAGGCTAAATACGAGAGAGTGACCGATAGTGAACCAGTACCGTGAGGGAAAGGTGAAAAGAACCCCGGGAGGGGAGTGAAAGAGAACCTGAAACCATATGCCTACAAGAAGTCAGAGCCGTTAAAGGGTGATGGCGTGCCTTTTGTAGAATGAACCGGCGAGTTACTGTATGGAGCGAGGTTAAGCAGGATATGCGGAGCCGAAGCGAAAGCGAGTCTTAAGAGGGCGCGAGTTGCATGCAGTAGACCCGAAACCGGGTGATCTAGCCATGACCAGGTTGAAGTTGGGGTAAAACCCGATGGAGGACCGAACCGACCCCCGTTGAAACGTTGGCGGATGAGTTGTGGCTAGGGGTGAAATTCCAATCGAACCCGGAGATAGCTGGTTCTCCCCGAAATAGCTTTAGGGCTAGCGTCGAGAGAAGAGTTGCGTGAAGGTAGAGCACTGAATATGTGATGGCCCCATCTCGGGGTACTGAGCATAATCAAACTGCGAATGTCACGCCAACATGCTCGGCAGTCAGACAGCGGGTGATAAGGTCCGTTGTCAAGAGGGAAACAGCCCAGACCATCAGCTAAGGTCCCAAAATGTATGCTAAGTGGAAAAGGATGTGGAGATGTACAGACAACTAGGAGGTTGGCTCAGAAGCAGCCATCCTTTAAAGAGTGCGTAACAGCTCACTAGTCGAATGACTCTGCGCCGATAATTTACCGGGGCTAAGCATACTACCGAAGCTATGGATCCCAAGGGATGGTAGGGGAGCGTTCCATGAACGGAGAAGTACGACCGAAAGGACGTGTGGAGATCATGGAAGAGAGAATGCCGGTGTGAGTAGCGGAACGTGGGTGAGAATCCCACGCACCGAAAACCCAAGGTTTCCAGAGGAAGGTTCGTCCGCTCTGGGTAAGTCGGGACCTAAGGCGAGGCCGAAAGGCGTAGTCGATGGACAACAGGTAGAGATTCCTGTACCCGTATATATGTGAAGGAATGACGGAGAGAGGAAGCTGCAGCCAGCGGCTGGAAGAGCTGGTGCAAGCGAGATATCGGGATGGCAGGCAAATCCACCATCCGAAACGAGAAGGCGTGAAGCGTACGGAAAGCTACGGCGAGTACGGAAGGCAGTGGAGGAACTTCCAAGAAAAGTTTCTAACGTTAAGTATATATGGCCCGTACCGAAAATGGACACACATGGGTGAGGAGAGAATCCTAAGGTGAGCGAGAGAACTATAGCTAAGGAACTCTGCAAAATGACTCCGTAACTTAGGGAGAAGGAGTGCTCATAGAGATATGAGCCGCAGTGAAACGGCCCAAGCGACTGTTTACCAAAAACACAGCTCTCTGCTAAGCCGCAAGGCGAAGTATAGGGGGTGACGCCTGCCCGGTGCTGGAAGGTTAAGGGGAGGGGTTAACGCAAGTGAAGCCCTGAACTGAAGCCCCAGTAAACGGCGGCCGTAACTATAACGGTCCTAAGGTAGCGAAATTCCTTGTCAGGTAAGTTCTGACCCGCACGAAAGGCGTAACGATTTGGGCGCTGTCTCAGCTGTAGACTCGGTGAAGTCTTAGTACCTGTGAAGATGCAGGTTACCCGCGACTAGACGGAAAGACCCCATGGAGCTTCACTGCAGGTTGATATTGGGATTTGATGCAGCATGTACAGGATAGGTAGGAGGCAAAGAGATGGATACGCCAGTATTCAAGGAGCCGCTGTTGGGATACTACCCCTGTTGTATTGGATTTCTAACCGGACGACGTAGAGCCGTTGACGGGACAGTGTCAGTCGGGCAGTTTGACTGGGGCGTCGCCTCCCAAAGAGTAACGGAGGCGCCCAAAGATACCCTCAGCTTGGATGGAAACCAAGCGCAGAGTGCAAAGGCAAAAGGGTGTTTGACTGCGAGACCCACAAGTCGAGCAGGGACGAAAGTCGGGCTTAGTGATCCGGCGGTGCTGAATGGAAAGGCCGTCGCTCAACGGATAAAAGCTACCCTGGGATAACAGGCTGATCTCCCCAAGAGTTCACATCGACGGGGAGGTTTGGCACCTCGATGTCGGCTCATCGCATCCTGGAGCTGAAGTCGGTTCCAAGGGTTGGGCTGTTCGCCCATTAAAGCGGTACGCGAGCTGGGTTCAGAA
>ENA-OQDF01000632-OQDF01000632.1-human-gut-metagenome-genome-assembly--contig:-NODE-632-length-14673-cov-2.091090_pt1 | contig 14673 bp, 15 predicted proteins | sample MGYA00242769_ERZ504597 | MGnify/ENA primary metagenome ERZ504597 (study PRJEB26092, sample SAMD00036305) | human gut metagenome | host: Homo sapiens | study: EMG produced TPA metagenomics assembly of...
CCAGGAGCTGCTGGAGGCGGCGCGCGTGGACGGCGCGTCCGAGTTCCGCACGTTCTGGCAGATTTCCTTGCCCTGTTGGCTCCGGGCATCGTGACGACGGCGTGTTCACGATCGTGGCGACGTGGAACAACTACTTCCTGCCGTTGATCATGCTCAAGGACGCGGACTGGTACCCGCTGACCATCGGCCTGAACCAGTGGAAGGACCAGCCTCGACCGCGGGCGGCCAGGCGATCCAGAACCTGGTGATCACGGGCTCCTGATCACGATCATCCCCCTGGTGATCGCGTTCCTGTGCCTGCAGAAGTACTGGCAGTCCGGACTCTCCGCGGGCGCGGTCAAGGAATAATCAATTTCTACACCACAGCCATGGAACGAAAAGTATGGCCCGTGCTACAAGTACGGGCCATACGCATATACATGATCTGGCGGACCTTCCTCACAAATCACGATAGTTGTTCCCCATTGTGAGACGCACTTCGGCTGCAAAGCTGAAGTAATTCAGATCCATATGGCCGAAGGTACGGTCTGGTTGTGCCCGAAGTCTTGCGCAAAAGCGGTCTGGCCCGTTGCCGGGTCGGTTTCAGTCGGTTGTCTGCATGGTGTCACCGAGTCGGGACATGTTCAGGTAGCGGCGGCTCGACCAATCGTTGGCGGTGACGTAGCGGATCCTGGCGCAGACGAGCATGAGCGCGCTCCTGCCGTCGGGGAAGCTGCCGACGACCCTGGTGCGCCGGCGGATCTCCCTGTTGAGGCGTTCGATCATGTTGTTCGTGCGGATCCGCCGACGGTGCTCGACGGGGGTAGTCGTCGAGCAGGTAGGTGGTCGACTCGCCTATGCCCTCCCTGAGGCAGGATGCGGCGGCCTTCAATCCGCGGGATTCCATCTGCGCGGCCACATCCTCCGCCTTCCTCAACGCGGCGTCGCGGGATTCCATGGCGAACACGGCCTTGAGCGCGCCGGCCGCCCATGCCGCGTGTTTGCGGCTGACCCTGGAGAGCACGTTGCGCATGAAGTGGACCGTGCACCGCTGGTATCTCGCGTCCGGCAGCATCGAGTTCACCGTGGCCACCAGCCCGGCGCACCGGTCGCCCACCACGAGCCGCACGCCCCTGAGACCGCGTTCGATCAGGCTCCTGACGAACTGCTCCCAGCTGGCCCTGTCCTCCTTCATGCCCTCCGCGACCCCGACGACCTCCCGATGGCCCGTGTCGTCCACGCCGATCGCGACCAGCACGCTCACGTTCTCGACCGACCCGCCCCACGTGCGCTTGTGCCACACGCCGTCCACGAACAGGTACGGGTACGAACGCTCCAACGGCCTGTTGCGCCATTCGTCGATCTGCGCGTACACCCCCTTGAGCTTGTCCGAGAGCGTCTGCGAGGGCATCCGCTCGCCCCACAGCAGGCGGCTGATGTCGTCGACCTGACGGGTCGAAACGCCGGCCAGGTACATGTCGATCAGCGCCTCCTCGACGCTCTGCTCACGACGCCTGTATCGTTCGATCACCGCCGACTCGAACAGCGCGCCCTTGAGCTTCGGGACCTTGAGGGTCACGGTCCCGGCCTTCACGGTCAGGTCACGCTCGTAATGACCCACTCTGTAGGCCTTCCTGTCCCCGGTGCGCTCGTAGCGGGCGGCGCCCGTGATCTCGTCCGCCTCCGCGTTCAGCAATTGCTCGACCTTCTCCGACACCAACCGGTCGAGTCTCGTCTCGAGCATGTTCTCATCGACCTGTAGAATCTGATCCTGCATGGTTCCGTCGCCTCTTTCCATAGCGGTTTTGTTTGGCGACTGAAATCGTACCCAGACGACGGGCCATGCCTCTTCATTCAGGCTTCAACCAAGTGCGCAACAAACCGGGCGTTATCGACGGAGAATCACGATGTGTGATTTGTCATCCTCCAGCCTGAGGGGTTTTCTATTGCGACAGGGGCTACAACGCAGGCATACGCCCCTGCCAGGAATCACGCAGAGGCTATAACGTCTTGCGCATACAACGCACTGCACAGCAATAATGCCGGCGACAACACGAATGTTCTTATCGTGTTACACCCATTTGGAATCGGCATCGCTTGGCTCGGCACCAGCAGCTGCAGGATGCGATCCATATCCTCTGGTGACGAAAAGACGATTTCGATGCGACCATGCTTGGTGCTGCCCTTAATCGACACCTTGGTATCGAAATGATTTTCCAAACTCTGCTGGATGGCGGAACCAACCCAAGGATTGGTCTTAGAGTCTTAGGCTTCTTCGGCTGCTCCCCCCGACGCAATCTTCATGGCGACGATTTCTTCGGTGCTGCGTACAGAAAGACCTTCCGCAATAATACGAGAAGCCAGCTTGTCCATTTCCTCCGGATCGCTCAGGCCCAATAGCGCACGCGCATGACCGGACGATAGCACACCGGCAGCCACTCTCTTTTGCACAGAAGCCGGCAGGTCAGCAGTCGCAAGGTATTGGCGATTTGCGGGCGAGACTTGGACACCGACTTGGACAGTTGTACTTGTGTCAACCCGAACTCTTCAATCATCTGCTGGTAGGCAGCCGCCTCTTCCAGCGGATTCAAGGCCACACGGTGCAAGTTTTCCAGCAATGCATCGCGGAGCATATCATCATCCGCAGTGGTTTTGACGATGGCGGGAATCGTCTCCAACCCAGCCAACTGAGAAGCACGCCAACGGCGTTCACCCATAATGAGCTCATACGGGCTGTCCAAATGACCGGCAAACGGATTCGTGCTGGATTCCGTCTCGTCGTGCTTGGCGGCTTTGGCCGCAGCAATCTGGCTTGCCGGACGCTTGCGCACGACTATCGGTTGCAGCACACCAACTTCCTTAATGGAAGCAGACAGCTCATTCAACTCATCCTCGTCGAAGATGGTACGAGGCTGATGTGCATTGGGCCCGATATCAGACAGTTTGAGTTCAGCCAGATAACCACCGGCTACCGGCTTGAGCTCGTCCTTCTTATCTGTGTCAGCGGTCTTTGCCGCCGATGCAGTCAAAGATGTTTCACGTGAACATCTTTGACAGTGACGGATGTACGATGTGCCGTCTGAGACGCAGACGACTTGCCGCCCTGCTGAGGTGCGGCGACCTTACCGGTTTGAGGTTTCTCCGTACCGAAAAACAGGTCGCTAGGATGAGTAATGGTGTCCAATGCGGGCATGGATGCGCGTTTACCGGCGGCTTTCTTGACTGCCTTGCTGGACGATATCGTCTGAGGCACGGCAGGTTTTGATTCCTGCTGGGCAGTAGCCTTCTTGGCGGGGGTTATGTCAGCAGTGGCCTCCGGAGTAGACGAATCCTCGCAATCATTGCGGCTGCTCCGCCACCGGCTCCTCCCCTGGCAATGTGGGGAACAAAGCGCCAAGGCCCTTACCAAGTCGTGATTTTGATGCCATTACTTGTTCCTCCTCGCATCAATGGTGTCAAGGACTTGTTGCGAACGCTGTGCGATTTCCAAAGCTGCTTCACCATACGATATGGCACCTATGCCACGAGGATCATAGGCAATCACCGATTGGGAGAAACTCGGCGCTTCGGAGATCTTGACTGAACGCGGGATGGTGGTATTCAGCACAATGCTGGGATAGTGTCCCTTAACCTCGTTATATACTTCACGGCTCAATAACGTTCGGCGATCGAACATCGTGACGAGCATGGTGGACACCAGCAGTACGGGATTGAAATGCTCTTGCACCAAACCAATCGTGTTAATCAGCTGGCCAAGACCCTCCAATGCGTAATACTCAGCCTGGATAGGAATCAGCATCTCGGTCACTGCACACATGGCGTTGATGACCAAGAGGCCCAAGCTGGGCGGGCAATCAATGAACACGTAATCATAGTGTTTATCTGATTGACGTAGGTAGAGGTCTAGGGCCTCCTTCAGCAACGTGTTTCGGTTGGGCAGATCAGCCACTTCCAACTCAGCACCGCTGAGATCGATTGATGCAGGCACAACATCAAGTGTGGGAAAATCAGGACAGACCGTGATAACATCACCCAGATCGGAACGCCCCTCGATAACGTCATAGACCGAGGGCTCTCCCGATGCATGAGATACACCCAACGCCGTAGAGGCATTGCCCTGCGGGTCCATATCGATGACCAACACCTGCGCGCCCTTGTTCGCCAGCGCCGCAGCGGTGTTTACCGTGGATGTGGTTTTACCCACTCCCCCTTCTGGTTGGCCACGGCGATACGACGAGTCCGTTGAGGCTTTGGGAAATCGGTTTTCTTGAGTACATCGTAGCGTGAGCTTTCATCAGCCATTTGGCTACCAAGCACTGAACCGTGACCATCGAATATTCGCTGAAGCGTTTCGGAAGCCGATTCTATAGGTTCCGACTGATGATCCTTGGTGGCCATCGCTCCTCCTTGCACAGACGTAAGTTCCAGTGTTCTCATTCGTATGGACATGATGCTCGTTATCCACAATTGCGATATGCAATGTGATAAGTGTGGATAAGTGTGAATGACGTTGAGTGTTAGATTGTGTATTCACAGACGAAAAACATTGAAAAATCAATGTTTTCATCATTATGCACATCGTCCCGTAAAAATGTGGATAACTTTTACGCACATATGGAAATGTGGATAACTCAATCAGTACTCCACTCATCGCTTATCCACAATCACCACGTGGGTAGGCTCAAGATCCGGCCCGACAGCCGCCTCAACGACACGTGGACGACGACCACCGAATTTTGCAATCTCCTTGCCAGCCTTGTCGATTTCAGCCTGAGCAGACCGTCCCTTCAGTGCGATCAACTGTCCTGACGGTTTCAGCAACGGCAACGTCCAGCCAGAGAGTTTGGTCATAGGAGCAACCGCACGACACGTGACAACAGCGAACGGATGAATTTCCCGCTTCCGTACCTGCTGGATGACGGCATCGGAGCGTCCACGAATAATCTCAACGTTCTGCAGTTGCATCAGGCCAACACATTCATGCAACCATTCGATTCGCCGCTCCATCGGTTCAATCAGCGTGAAGTCATGATCCGGCAAACACGCGGCAGCCACCAATCCAGGAAAACCACCACCACTGCCGACGTCGGCAACTGTTTTGAAGCGAATACCATTCGTCGCATTCCGAACGTACGGCACAATCGCAGCGGAATTCAGAATATGCCGTTCCCAAATGATATCGACGTCACGGGGGCCGATCAATCCACGAGGTTCACCCTCTTCGGCAATCTTGGCATGGAAACGCTCCAACTTCGGCAACGCATCACCCAAGACCTCAGCAAGTACAGGTGACCCCTGCAGCTGATCCGTCATAGCCATCTCCCTCACCATGTTTCACGTGAAACAATCAACATGGAGATGGCGCCGCTCATTACGACGCCATTCTCCATGCGGTCACTTTAGTTTGTTCAAAGACGACATCCGTCGAACGTCCCTGTCATCTCAAAAAACTCGCCGAGCAATTACTCCTGATCAAGCTCGTCGTCTTTCGGCGGTATCCTCGACTCTATTCTTGAGATACACCGTCACGTAACGATGAGGCTCCTCACCGTGCGAGCGAGACTTCAGCCCCTCTTCCCGAACCACATCGTGAACGACTTTACGTTCGAAGGAATTCATCGGCTTCAAGTCATACGGCTCGCCGGAATCCTTCACTGCGTCAATGGCATCCAAGGCGATATCACGGAGGTGCTGACGCTTGCGCTTCAGGAAACCGTCGACATCCACAATCAGATGAGAACGCTCGCCGGTCTTCTGCTGTACAGCCAGACGAGTCAATTGCTGCAGAGCATCAACGACTTCACCATTACGGCCAATAAGATGTTTGATGTCAGTATCGTCATCAGCAACGATTTGCACGGTGGGGCGGTCATTACGCACGCCCATCTCAATGTCGCCCTCATAGTCGGCGATATCCAGTAGGCCTTCAAGGTAATCCGCGGCGATGTCAGCCTCTTCGTTGAGCTGGTCGATCGACTTCACGTCATCCTGTGCCATACGCTACTCCTTCATGTCGTGTTTGAATTCCAAGTCTAAGCCCTGCTCCCCCGAACAGAGAAAGTAATGTCGGTGCGTGTTGAATGTTCACGTGAAACATCGAACTCGCACCGACATAGTCGTCACTTCTTTTTGCGCTTACGCACGGGCTGTTGACGCTGATAGCCCTGAGTGCCTTACGCTCGGCCTCTTCCTTGGCCTTGGCCAATGCTTCTTCTTCCAGAGAGGGCAGGCCGGCCTTTGCGCGGCGAGCATTCTCATTACGATGATCGCGCTTCTCCTTGTCCGCCGCAGCCGGAGAGCCAGGGTCGGGAATGCGTACACCTGCCACAATGTGCGGCAGAGGTTGCACACGTTGTTGGTCAGCCAGTAGACCAGCACGGCGAACGGCATGGCGACACCGGAGAAGATGTACATCACCGGGAAGAGCCACAGCATAGCTTCTGCATGGTCTCGGTCTGCTTGTTCATCGAAGCAGCTGCCATGTTGCGCTTCATGCTGAAGTACTGCATAAACCACAGGCAGAAACACATCAGGAACACGAAGATACCGATGACCGCCTTGCCACTAGCGGCAGCACTGGTGAAGTTATCGGTCACGCTGACAATGCCGAACACATCGGTTTGGGTGAATTGCTTGGCGGTTGCTACGTCGAACGCGCCCAACGCATCGCGTTTACCGTTGGCAATGTATGGAATGGCCGACAGCGTATAGAACATGGACATGAACACCGGGCCCTGAATGAGCATAGGCAAGCAGGAGCCAGCCGGATTGACGTCATTGTCTTGATACAGTTTCATGGTTTCACGGCTCATGGCTCCCTGGAAGCCTGATCCGTCTTGCCTTTGTACTTGTTCTGAATACGCTGCATCTTCGGCGCCAATGCCTGCATCTTGCGCATCGACTTCATCTGCTTGTAGAACAGCGGGAAGATACAAGCCTGCACCACCAGCACCAGGATGATAATGGCAAGCACCCATGAGACACCAATCGGGCTCACGCCCAGCATCACGAAGAAGTCATGCACGATCTTCATGATCCAGGTCTGCAACCACTCAACGGGAGTCAGGATTTTATATAGAAATCCCCAAAACCCGCTATCAAGCAGAAATTCATTTGAGTTCATCGTTGGGCCTCTCTTTGGGTTGTGGCCAATGGTGTCAGTCGAGGCTCTTCATGAGCCTTCGACCACGAAAACCTGTAAAAAACGGAATACCGTTGTGGAACATCGTCGATTCCCCCACGACTCCACGGCCGGCAACGCAGTAATCTCAGCACGGCGAGCACTCCCCCTTTGAACGCGCCATACCGTTCCAATGCCTCAATGGCATAATTCGAGCACGTTGGATAATACTTGCAACAAGGCGGTGTGTTTGCGAGATGTGCTGTTGATACCAGCGCACCCCACCAATCATCACCGCTTGAAAGAAGCTGTCATGCCTCAGCCACCTTATGCGCCACCGTGGCAAAAGCCTTCGCGATCTGCTGATCTAGCGAAGCGAACGATGCGGTCGCTGCACTGGGCTTGGCGCGCAAAACGATATCGCAATGCGCGGGCAGCAGATCCTCATGGGCTCTGGCCAATACACGAAACCTACGCTTCACCGTATTACGGGTGACCGCATGTCCTACCGATTTGGAGACAGCTAATCCCAAACGGCGATGCACCGTCCGGTCGTCATCATCATGATGGTCGTCGGGCACCAAATAGTGTACGACGATATCCTTGCCACCTGCTTTGCGCCGGCGTTTCAGCACGGTGACGAAATCACGATGGCTTTGAAGCCTCTCCACCTCGACTATGCCTGTGCACTGATCGGAATGATCAGGCGGAGAGGGTCTTGCGGCCCTTGGCACGGCGACGGTTGATCACCGCACGGCCAGAACGGGTGCGCATGCGCAGGCGGAAGCCGTGCTTCATGTGGCGACGACGGTTGTTCGGCTGGAACGTCCTCTTCATAATCCATTGCTCCTAGGTCTATTCGGCAACGCTTCGCGCTGCCCTCACGTGAGTCAAGCTATACCAAAGTACTCTCACCCCTACCCTCAAGTCAAAACGGACGGAGTATTTTCACATTTCGACACGTTGCGAGACACGCCCCAAATCTCTTATAATCGGCGGAATACCAACCATTCACGGCCAAAAGTTATCCACAAATTACATGTTTGTTATTCACAATCCAGTTATTTCAACACGCGACACGGTGGATAACTTGTCTAAACCAGAGTAAATATTATCTGTTGTACGTATTTCGCCACAGCGACAGAAGGGGCCACCATGGTTAACGCTTCCGGCGACCCCGTAATCGAGGCCGCCCACATCTGGTCAGACACGCTGACGGTGCTCAAACACAGCGCTTCGCTCAGCCCACGAGAAAAAGGCTGGTTGGAAGGCGTTGTTCCTGAAGGCGTCTTCGGTTCGACCATCGTGCTGTGTGTGGACAACAACGACACGCTTCAAGCCATTCAGGGTGATTTGAACGATTCCCTGCTTCAGGCATTGCGTACGGTAACCGGCGAAAATATGTTTCCCGCGTTCAAGGTCGTGCCGAAAACCGAGCCCGAACCGCTTTCGGAGGCAAAGCCGGCGCAGCCATATCCTTCGGAAATTTCTCCGACTGTCGCCGAATTCGGTAAAGAATCCTATGGTGCAAAGCCGGCAGCCGCACCGCGGGAACCGATGCCGCCACCGAGCCGCAGTTCCCGGTCGGTCAGCAGAAGATGAATCGCGATCCCGAGACTCATCTCAATAAGAACTTCACGTTTGATTCCTTCGTGCCCGGCGATTCCAACCGTTTTGCCCGTACGGTCGCACTGGCCGTGGCCGAAGGTTCCGGGCAGGATTTCAACCCGTTGTGTATCTATGGCGGATCGGGCTGGGCAAACCCACTTGCTGAACGCCATCGGCAACTATGCACTGGTCAGAGACTCCGCTGAAGGTTCGATACGTCACGTCTGAGGAATTCACGAACGAATTCATTGACGCGCTGCAAAACCCGAACCAAAGCCAGGGGCAGATTGCTGAATTCAACCGTCGATACCGACAGGTTGATGTGTTGCTTATTGACGATATCCAGTTCCTCGGCGGCAAGGAAGCCACCTTGGATCAGTTCTTCCATACGTTCAATGCACTGCATCAGGCAAATAAGCGTATTGTCATTGCTTCCGATGTAGCGCCCAAGAATTTGAAGGGTTTCGAGGCTCGACTCATCTCGCGCTTCGAATCCGGCCTGACCGTAGACGTCAAGCCGCCGGATCTGGAGACCCGAATCGCCATTCTTCGCATGATCGCCTCGATGAACGGCTCGAAAATCCCCAGCGATGTGTTGGACCTCATCGCCGAACGCTTCACCGAGAACATTCGTGAACTCGAAGGCGCGCTAACCCGTGTTACGGCCGTGGCCTCGCTGAGTAATCAGCCGGTGACCCGCGCCTTGGCCGAGCAGACGTTGCAGGACTTCTTCACCACCGATGTGGAAATCAAGCCCACGGACATCATCAGTCAGGTGGCGAAAGTACTTCCACCTGACGTTTGAGGATCTTGTCGGTAAATCACGAACCAAAACGTGGCTGTTCCTCGTCAGATCGCCATGTATCTGGCTCGCGAAATGACCAGTATGAGCCTGATGGATATTGGCCAGGTCTTTGGCGGACGCGATCACACCACAGTAATGCATGCCTGCACTCGAATCAGTGACCGAATGCAGCAAAAACAGGAGATCTATAACTACGTTATGGAGCTCACGGTTCGCCTCAAGCAAAGCAACACCAACTGACACAACGCTTCTGAGAGACGAAAAACGGCACTTTTTGGACTGACTTTCCGAAAGTGCGTTTTTGGTTGCTCAGGCGGATTCTGGTGGATACGTCGAGGCAACGGATTCGAGACATTAGATTCCTCATGGCTCCCCTTTGTGAGGGGATCTGTCGGCGCAGACGACTGAGGGGAGTTTCGAAGGGGAACACGCAAAAAAACCATGAAACGAGAGAATCGATTCTGAGGACCGATTTTGCGGGTTGGGCGAGCGAGACGGAAAAGTGCCGAAAACGTCTCCAGAATCGATTCTCCTCGACGAAAAACAGTCTTCAACACGCCGTGCGAAAGTGCGAAAACCAAAAGTTATCCACATAGTTGTGCACAGATGTGGGTAAACTCGGCGGATAACTCGTGGATTACCCACTGTTTTGTTGTGGAAAACTCGTGCATAACCGCGACCTCGATGTGGAAAACTCAAATTCGACGAACTGGCTGTGGAAAACTCGCCCACTTATCCACAAGCCATGCAGAATTTGTCCACAATTTTCAGGGACTTATGAACCGTTGCAGTTGTAGGGCTCAGCCCTACTTATCCACACTATCCACCGGCCTTATTATGGCGATTACTTACTCAGTTACGTGAAAAGCATCATCGCCATAGTAACAGCCGGTCATCCAGCGTACGTAAGTTCGCCACCTAACGGCTAGAATATTCCTCAGCCAATCCGACGAAGGGAACAATCACACATGAAAGTCGAAATCGATACCGCAGCCCTGGCCGACGCCGTAGCCTGGACCTCCCGAGTCATCGACGCACGTCCCTCCAACCCGATTCTCGCTGGCGTCAAGCTGGAAGCCATTGACGGAACGCTGCAATTCTCCGCCTTCAACTACGAGATTTCCGCTCGCCACCACATCGAAGCCGGCGTTGACGAAGCCGGTTCCGTACTGGTTCAGGGCAAGCTGCTGGCCGATATCACCAAATCGCTGCGTTCGGAGAAAACGTACCTGGTCACCGACGGCTCCACGCTGACCATCACGTCCGGCAAGTCGAAGTTCACCTTGCAGCTCATGCCCGACACCGAGTACCCGGATCTGCCTGTGGTACCGGCCATGCTCGGCCAAGTCGATGCCCCGACTTTCGTTCAGGCCGTGAACCAGGCGTGCGTTGCCGTCTCCCGCGAAGAAAACCGCCCGGTACTGACCGGCGTTCGCATGCAATTCCAAGGCGACAAGGTCGTCATGACCTCCACCGATCGCTTCCGTTTGGCCCGCGCCACCTTCACTTGGACTCCGCAGAACCCGGACGTCGACACCACCACGCTGGTTCGCGGCTCCCTGCTCAAGGATGTGGCCCGTGCTCTTGACGAGCACCAGAACATCCGCCTTGATTTCGATGCCGATAGCCCGACGCTGCTCGGCTTCGAACGCCGGCCGCGTCTCCACCTCCCAGCTCATCGACGGTGAATTCCCGGCGGTCGACCGCCTGTTCGCCGACGAATATCCGATTCAGGCCGTAGTCAACAAGCAGGATTTGCTCGACGCCATCAGCGTGTGGCTTTGGTCGCCGAACGCAATGCTCCGATTCGCATGACCTTCACCGGTCAGGAAGTGGCGCTGTCCGCCGGATCGGTCGACGAGGCTCAGGCCAACGAAACACTGGACATCGACATGGATGGCGACGACATCACCGTGGCATTCAACCCGTCCTACCTGAAGGAGGGTCTGTCCGCCGTAACCGAACCATTCGTGCGCATCAAAATGACGACCCCGGTCAAGCCGGTCGAGTTCAATGGCCAGCAGGAAGCTGATTCCGACGAGTCCATGGACTACCGATACCTGCTCGTGCCGATGCGCTTTAACAACTGAAATCCCTGAATTTCCAACGATTCGCTAATGCACATCTCCCGTCTCGCACTCGACCACTACCGCTCATGGAGTCAGGTAGTGGTCGATTTCGTACCAGGCGTGAATATCCTGTTCGGCAAGAACGGTCTGGGCAAAACCAATCTGGTGGAAGCGTCGAAGTGCTGTCCACCGGATCGAGCCATCGCGCGTCCAGCACGTTGCCGTTGATCGAACGCGGGCAGACCACGGCCACCATCCGCGCGAACGTCGCTGATGATGCCGGTCAAACCACTACGTATGAAGCGTCGATTCATGCGCGTGGTGCCAACCGAGCCCGCATCAACTCGGGGTCGTCGCTGTATCTGCGCGATATCATCGGCAAGATTCCAAGCGTTTCCTTCACTCCCGAAGATCAGCGGTTGGTATCCGGCGATCCGGGAGCACGCCGCGTCATGATGAATCAGGCTGCGGCTCTGCTCGAGCCCGGATACATGCAGACGTTGCAACAGTTCACGCGCATCGCCAAACAGCGTGCCACATTGTTGAAGCAATTGAATGCCAATGTCAACAATGGCCAGCCGATGGATGCGGTTCTGAGCGGTTTGGAAATCTGGACCGGCCAGTTCATCGAAGCCGGTGTGGCGTTGACCCGTATGCGCGCTCATGTGATCGGTCTGCTTGCCGAGCCATTTGCCGCGATTTACGCCGACTTGGCCGGTGCCGGCGAGCAGGTGACGCTCACATATGCGCCTTCATTCGACGAAGTGCTGATGTTCGACGATCCGCATCCGCAGATTAGCGAGCATTTCCAACGCATCTACCCCGGTGAAGTGGCTCGCGGCGTGAACCTTATCGGTCCGCAGCGCGATGACATGAACTTGAGTTGGGCGGTATTCCCGCCCGCGAGTTCGCTTCGAACGGCGAGATGTGGACGATGGCGTTGGCCTTGAAAATGGCATTGTTCGAAATAGTGCGTGACCGGTTGGGATTGCAGCCGATTGTGATTCTCGATGATGTGTTCGCCCAGCTTGACGACAGCGGCGCACGCAGATTCTTGATTTCGCCAGAAAACAGGATCAGGTGCTGATTACCGTGGCCGCTGAGGCGATGTACCCGACTATGAATCGGCCCATCGCATCGACGTGGCCACACTGGCCGAACCAGCTTCCGTGATACTGCCAACTCTGGGCAATTTGTCCGATTCGCGGGAAAACGAGAGTTGGGTAAGTATGACGGAAACCCGCGGTGGACAGCGCGTCCGTAGAACGGAAAGTGTCATGAACCCGCCGATCGCCCGCCAACTCAACCTGGACGAGACCAAACTGGCCGGCCGAATATTCGAGCGGCTCTCCCGTCGCGGGGCGACTTGAAGGACTACAGACGCCGCCGTGAAGAGGCCATCGAAAACTTCGGCAAACCGGGGCGCGATCCGCTGAACTGGGCAGCGTGATGACCACCATCGCCGGCAATGGCGTCTGGGCGGCGAATATGAAACTTGCGCAATTGCGCAACCATTGGGACCAAGTGGTGGGACAGGCCATCGCCAGCCATTCGGCAGTCGCCGATTTCACTGACGGCGTACTGACCATCCGTGCCGAATCCACGGTCTGGGCCACGCAGCTGACCTACCTTATCCCCCAACTTACCGATACCATCCGTCGCAATCTCAAAGGATTGACCATCGCCGAGATTCGCGTGACCGGACCGGCCGCCGGATACACGCGCAAATGGGCTCGGCGGCGGTAGCAAGATACCAAACAAATTCGCAGAAGCCTCGCTATGGCGCTCGTCGGGTTAGACGAGTAAAATCACATGCAGTATGGTCAAATGGCCAGAAGAGCCCTTTACGGGCCTCGTAAGCATATCACCTCCGTGAATGACCTTCATGACGGAGGTTGACCCTGTAGTCACGGAAGGAAGCCTGTTGGCAGACGAAACCAGCAAAGAGGAGCAGCTGAAGGCGGCTGCGGAACGCATCAACAATGCGGAATTGACCGAAGGCGAACTTGACGAATCCATGGCCCCCGAGCATTATGAGGCCTCCGATCTGAGGGTGCTCGAAGGACTTGAGGCCGTGCGTATCCGCCCCGGTATGTACATCGGTTCCACCGGCCCGCGCGGTTTGCACCACCTGGTCTATGAGATCGTCGACAACTCGGTCGACGAGGCGCTGGCCGGATACGCCAGCCATATCGAGATCACCATTCTGCCGGACAACGGCATCCGCGTGGTGGACGATGGTCGAGGCATCCCGGTCGATGAGGTGCCCGGCGAGGGCGTCTCCGGTGTGGAGACCGTGATGACCAAGCTGCACGCCGGCGGCAAGTTCGGCGGCGGCGGTTATGCAGTGTCCGGAGGTCTGCACGGCGTGGGTATCTCCGTGGTCAACGCACTCTCCACCCGCGTGGACATCGAAGTGCGCCGTCAGGGCTTCCACTGGACCCAGACGTACATCGACCAGCACCCCACCGCGCCCTTGAAGCAGGGCGAGCCGATGACCGAAGGCGAGTCCACCGGTACGTCCGTGACTTTCTGGGCCGACCCGAAGATCTTCGAGACCACCATCTACGACTTCGAGACGCTGCGTTCCCGCTTCCAGCAGATGGCCTTCCTGAACAAGGGCCTCAAGATCAGCCTGACTGACGAGCGTGAGAACGACCAGGCCGGCGACGAGGTGGCCGGCGACGCCGCGGACGAGCCCGGCGCAAAGCACCAGACCGTCACCTACCAGTACCTCAACGGCATCAAGGACTACGTCGACTATCTGGTCAAGGTGCGCAAGGCCACGCCGGTGGAAGAGGACGTCATCAGCTTCGAGGCCGAAGACCTGAAGCTCGGCATCTCCGCCGAACTCGCCATGCAGTGGACCACTGCCTACTCCGAGGCCGTGCACACCTTCGCGAACACGATCTCCACCACCGAGGGCGGTACCCACGAGGAGGGCTTCCGCGCCGCGCTGACCTCGCTGGTCAACCGTTACGCGCGAGACAAGGGCATCCTCAAGGACAAGGACGAGAACCTGTCCGGCGACGACGTGCGCGAAGGCCTGACCGCCGTGATCTCCGTCAAGCTCACCAACCCGCAGTTCGAAG
>ENA-OQDF01000633-OQDF01000633.1-human-gut-metagenome-genome-assembly--contig:-NODE-633-length-14667-cov-1.848006_pt1 | contig 14667 bp, 20 predicted proteins | sample MGYA00242769_ERZ504597 | MGnify/ENA primary metagenome ERZ504597 (study PRJEB26092, sample SAMD00036305) | human gut metagenome | host: Homo sapiens | study: EMG produced TPA metagenomics assembly of...
CGCGGCCCGGGGCGACCAGCGCGCGGCCGACCGCCACCCGTTGACGCTGGCCGCCCGACAGGTGCATGATGTTGCGCTTGGATTCCTCACGGCTCAAACCCAGTTCCTCGAGGATCTTCATATCGGCCTTGGTGCTGACCAGCCGCAGGTTCTCTTCGGGGGTGAGGTAGTCGATCAGGTTATGGTCCTGGAACACCAGGGACACGTGCTCCCGACGGTGCTTCGCATAGCCCGATGCGGCGATGTCCTCCCCCTCGAAGCGGACCACTCCCCGGGAGGGGGCGTCCAGGCCGGCCAGCAGAGACAGCAGCGTGCTCTTGCCGGCGCCGGACGGGCCGGTGATCGCATACATCTTCCCGGATTCGAAATCCGCGCTGACATCCGAGAGAACAAGGATCTTCGCCGCGCCGTAGGCGTAATCGACATGGTCCAGTTGCAGACAGTTAGACATGATTGGTGACTCCTAACGCATAGAGGAAAGAATGGATTTCGGGGATTTGGACAGCACGGCGGCGCATGACACGGCAAGGGCCACGGCGATGACCGCGCATCCGAGCAGCAGGATGAGCACCGTCTGCTCAGGCGGCAAGGCCTCCACGTGCAACGATTCCAATGGCGCGACGCCCGAATCGCGCAACAGTCGGGAAGACACGTATCCCGACAGCATGGCGCCGGTGCCCAGCGAACACAGGGCGGCGACCGCCGCCATGAGTCCGGTTTCGATGGCGAGTTGTGCGACTATCCGCATCTTGCCGATGCCGAGGGCCAGAAGGGTGCCTATCTCATGGATGCGTGAGCGAATCCAGAAGACCAGCGCCATCGCCAGCACCAGTACGTCCGCGAGGCAGACGGACAGCAGCACCATGCGCACCAGATCACGCACCGTCTGCACGGATTGCAGGACGCCGGAGAGCCGGGCCGAATCGTCGGTGACGTCGTACTTGCCACCGGCCATGGTCTTGGCCTGACTGACCGCCGCGGACAGGTCCTGCGGATTATCCGACAGGCATCGGATCATGCCGATCCGGTCGTTTCCGGTCAGAGCGGAGGTCACTCGCCTGCCCGAATAGATGAGGTTCTCGGAAGTGTCCGAGGGCAGGGGGCTTTGGGCCTGCACGTTGCCGGAGAAGATCCCGGCCACACGCACCGTGGCGTTGCGCCCCTCCTGCCGGAGACGGAATGTCGAGCCGACCGATAGGCCGTTCTGCAGCGCGAAGTCGCGGTGGACCAGCACATCGTCGCCGTCGCCCGAGATATGGCGGCCCTGCTCCAGGCGGTACAGGCCGCTCTGGAATTCCTCGGACAATGAGGAATCGGTGGTGCCCAGCACGCTGACCTGCATGGCCAGATCGGAGTCCAATCGGGGGCCCTGCCGAGGCATGACCGGCGCGCGCCATCCACCTGCGCCAAGGTCTTCGTCGCATAGGCGGTCTTCGTCACACCGGGGATACGCGAGAACCGGCTCGCCTCCTCGGCGCTGATGGGATTCTCGCCGGCGCTGACGGTAAACCCTACTGCCCATGCCCGCGCCGATGCCGTCGGACATGGTACGCAGGCCGTCGAGACTCCGACCTGCGCCACCAGGCTCGTGAAGACCATCAGCATCAGCAGACCGATGATGCCGCTACGTACCGGCTTGCGTACGATCGCCAACGTGGCACGCTTCCACACATTCATGCTCATCATCGAATCTCCGACAGGTCTCGCGGCGATTTGCGCAGCATCGGCATGCACGCCACCGCGACGCACACCAGCATCACCGCCAACAATCCGAGCGCCACGTACAGCATGGCGGTCCCGTCGACCGACACCGTGAGCGAATCCAGGGTGCGCACCGACATGCTGGATTCAAGATCGCCGCCGACCTGCCCCATGCTGCTCAGCTCCTTCGCCGCGGAGGCGTTCACGGAATGGAGCGCCGTGGTGCCGAGCCATTGGGCCATTCCCTGCGCGCACAGCCAGCCGAGGGCGAGGGACGGCAGACCGATCAGCACCATCTCGGTGAGGTATTGGGCGACCAGGGAGGCTTGCCGACGCCAAGGGACACCAGTATGCCCATCTCTTGACGGCGGTCGTTCATCCACAGCAGCAGCATGAGACTGAGCACGAGCACGGCCGAGACGGTCACGCCGATCAGGGCGCCGCGCATCATGGAGCGCACGCCGCGGGCGCATGCAGCATGCTCGACGAATACTGGTCGTTGCGTGTGATCTGATAGTTGTTCCAATCCACCGGGAGTTTCTTCGCGGCATCCATGGTCTTCTCCACGTCAACGCCCTTGGACAGCACGAAGGTGGCGTCCTGGTATATTTCCTTGCCGTCCTTGTACTGGTACAGGTCGCGTGTGGTATCCAGATCGGTGTAGATGGTGTTGGCGGTGAGTTCCGCTCGGCTGGATACCTTTCTGGCGCTGTCGCCCTTGAATATGCCCACGATGGTGGTCTTGACGGTCGCCGTCGAATGTGATTCGTTGTCGGCGTCATAGGCGTTGGCCTTGAGCGTGAGCGTGTCTCCGACTTTGAGCCCGTTGGCTTTGGCGAGATCCTCATGGATCATCGACGTGTACTTGTCGGAGGCCTTCAGATGTCGTCCTTCGGCCATGCCGAGCGTGCGCGACGTGAACACGTTGAGTTTCGACGAATCATTCGTGCCCATGACGTTGGCGGCGTTGCCAAACTGCTGCTCCTGGGTCGCATCGTAATCATCGCCGCCGGGGACCTTCGCCACATTCGCCCCCACGAGATCGGCGGTGGCGTTCTGACGGACCATATACGAATCGACCCGGGCAGTTGGGCGATCCTGCGCACGTCGGCGGGGCGCACCATGCCGCCTCCGCGAGGCGTGAGCATGCTGCCCTGCATGTTGCTGGACAGCACAAATCCACCGACCGCTTCCTTCTCGATTCGTCCGGCGGCCTGTTGAGCTGCCCGAGAAACCGCGATCGTGGATAGCATGCTCGCCGTTATGATGGTCAGTATTATAAGGAGCACTATGGTTCGCACTCGTTTTCTGAGCACATAGCGCACCGACCGTGCAACGAACGTCATCAATACCTCCTGTGGGACTTGGGCTTTTCGCCCAAAATGCGAAACATGCCGCGTTCGCCGATTAGTTAGCCGCGACGATACATGATGCACCTCAAGATACGGGAGATATACGCCTTGAGCGAAAAACGGAACAGCGGCGAATGTCGGTTATTCTGGATTTTGGTCCATCTCGGGCCGCGTCGATGCGTCGGCCCGCGAGAAATCAGGCTCGCGCCTCACCTTCGAGGCGGCGAACACAAGAAGCGGCAGAGCGGCGAACGCATAGTTCTCGCATTGGATGTACAGGTATGCGACCAGGACGAGCCAGCAGATGACGGTCTTGTGCCAGACGCCGGATTCGCCCGAACCCGCGCCGCAACGCCACCACCACTATTACCCCCGGCAACATCAGCAACGTCGGCGACACAAACACCGTGCGCCAGCTCGTCGGACGATGCGCCATCCGCACCGCCACGGCATACCGTCCTCCCGCGCGTCATGCAGACCATCGAGGCTCCGACCAGCATGGCCAGCCCGATCAGCCCGTATTCGGCGATGACGCTGGTATACGCGCACATCGTCCACACCGTGTCCGCGTTCACGCCGGCCGCGAATCCCGTGGCCGCGCCGCCGTTCATGCCAAGACCGTCCAGCAGCCGTCCGGCTTTGGCCGCGCCGGCCCACACCGCATTGATGATGTTGCCCGCGCCATAACCGGTGAGCAGCGTCCACGGATGGGTGAGCAATCCGCATATCGGATCGAGGCTTTGGTAGATCCGCGCGAAGAACGAGCCGTCTCCCTCGGCCCCGTTTTCCGCGATGGCGGAGAGTCTGGAATCCGCCAGCACACCCAGCAGGCCCAGTGCAAATGCGCCGAGAATCTGCAGCATGCCCCGGACGCGGCGTGCGCCGTCATGCCAATCGGTGCGCGCCACAAGGGCGATCAGCAACGCCACGACGGAATCGATGACGATTCTGGTGCCGGCTTGCATGAGCACCGCGCCGACGGCATACGTGACGATGAGTCACGCAGCCGTTTGGCGTAGATGCGGTCGCGCCCGCGCATGAGCCACATGAGCGGAAGCAGTATGCCGAACAGGTGCATGCCGATATAGCTGGGCTCGGCGAACAGGAACTGCGGACGGCCGCCGCCCCACACCGAGTTGTCGCTGATGTATTGCCGGTACATGAGGTGCGAGAAATAGTCGGTCAACGGTTTGGCGTGCAGACGGATGGACAGCCATTGCACGACGCCCACTCCGAAGGAAACCCAGTATGATGCGATGAGAATCCGCAATGGCGTACGCCACGGAATGCGTTTGATGTCGAACGCAAGGGCGATCGCACCCAAAGTGGCGAGCACGCCCAGCAATCCGGTGATGCTCATGAACGCGGCGTTGAGGTGGATGCCGAACTTCAGCATCCCGGGATGGACAGGATTATGCAGGCCACCGGTAGGAGGAACATTGGCAGGTACCGGTTGGCTGCGATGCGCAGTTGCCGCCAATTGCATAGGCAGTACACGGCGAACAGCGCCGGACTGATTGGCGACCAGAACGGCGCGTACAGGCCAAGCGTGGTGCCGTCCACCGGAAGAAAAGCAATGGCCAGCAACAGCCAAATGACGTTGCGTTCCTGCGATGTCAGAAATCGCAGGAACGACCGGTATTGCGGTCGGCCATGATGGTTGCCCGCGTCGATGGTGTCGTTGCGTACGCATGCCTGGTTCATGTGATTCTCCCTCCCCGTCAACCTTACTCGTTCATCATGATGCGCGGACGGGGCATGCTTTTCCCCGCTGAAAGTGCAATGGCCCGAACATTGACAAGGTCACACCGAATGCCCCCATCATTGGCACATTGTGCGATCTCGTCGCGGCTGGCTGACGAAATAATGTTGGCCGACCGGTTACATTGGTTCGGTACAGTGGCGGCATTATCGGCCACTGAATCAAGCGATTCGCGGCAGAACGACGAAAACAACACCTGGGCGAAAAGAGGCAGGCATGACTACGAATCGACCGCTCATTGCGGTGACTCCGCTGATGGATTACGGGCGCGATAGTCTGTGGATGCTGCCCGGATATATGGAGGCGATAATGCGGGCCGGCGGTACGCCCGTCATGTTGCCGCTGACCGATGACACCGACATTCTTGCGCAATGCGCCGAACGGTTTGACGCGTTTCTGTTTACGGGCGGCCGGATGTGGGACCGATGGTTGGTGCAGCGGCCTCCGCCACCGGCCGTAGCGAGGTGCTCTCTCCTGAGCGCGACCGAATGGAATCGATTCTGCTGCCAGCTGTAATGGCTTGGGACAAGCCGATTCTGGGCATCTGCCGTGGCATTCAGTTCATCAACGCAGCGCTGCGCGGCACGTTGTGGCAGGATCTGCCAAGCCAGCATCCGAGCGATATCGAACACCATATGAATCCGCCGTACGATGCGTTCGGACATAACGTTTCCTTGGTGCCCGGCACTCCCCTGGCTTCATTGTTCGCAGGGCAGACTGAGATTGCGGTGAATAGCTATCACCATCAGGCGGTTCGTGAGCCTGCTGCTGGACTCGAGGTCATGGCCGTCGCGCCCGACGGCGTGATCGAGGCCCTGTACCGGCCGGCAAGCCACTTCCTGTGGGCCGTGCAGTGGCATCCCGAGTTTCTCTACAAGGTAGATCCACGCTCGCAGGCGATTTTGATGCGTTTGTGGGGAGTTGCCGATACAGACAAAAGGGGCTGCTCCGGTTTCCCGGAACAGCCCCTTTTCAGCGGTAGCAGTCAGCAGACTGATTTAGTCATCAGTGCTGGCTTGCCAGCGCTGATTGGCGCGTGCGGAGACCGCCGTCCGAAGGCGAAGGCGTACGAAGGTACGTCGAACCTGAGGAAAGGCGGTATACGCTCCGCCAATCAGTGCTGGTTGTTGAGACGGTGGTACATCTCGGACAGCTCCAGTTCCTTCTCGAACTGGCGAGCGGTGGTGTTCTCGTCGATGACGGCGAGCTCAACACCGGCGATGCGGCGAAGTCTTCCCAAGCCTCACGACCAACGGAGGTGGTCATGCAGGTGTGGTGAGAACCACCGGCGGTGATCCAGCACTCAACAGCGGTCTTCAGGCTCGGCTTCGGCTCCCAGACGGCGCGGGCGCACGGAAGCTCCTTGAGGGAGCCCTGCGGCTCAACGACGTCGACGACGTCCATGAGCAGGCGGAAGCGTTCGCGAACGTCGGACATGGAGACCACGACGGCGTCCTTGGAGGGCTTGCCGGAGAAGACCAGGCGGACCGGGTCGGCCTTGCCGCCGATGCCCAGCGGGTGGATCTCCAGCTTCGGCTTGGCGATGGTGCCGATGGACGGGGAAACCTCGAGCATGTGGGAGCCCATGTCGAGCTCGTCACCCTCGGTGAAGTTGTAGGAGTAGTCCTCCATCAGGGAGGCGCCACCCTCAAGGCCGTAGCCCATGACGGCGCCGATGCGCACGAGGACGGCGGTCTTCCAGTCGCCTTCAGCGAGAAGCCCCAGCCGTACTCGGACGGGAAGCGCTGCGGGCCGACGCCCGGCAGCTGCGGCAGAGCGCCGAGGTCCTCGAAGTTGTCGACGCCGGCGGTGCAGCCGTTGGCGCGCATCATGTTGACCATCGCGGCCTCTTCCTTGGCGGCGATGAACAGGGAGTCGTACTTGGCGTCCAGCAGAGCCGGGTCGACGTCGTACTTGGCCTTGTAGTCTCGATGATCTCCTTGACCTGGTCGTCCTTGACGGCGTCGTACGCAGCGACGAGCTCGTTGACGGCCCAAGTGTTGATGGAGGCGCCGAACACGCGCTCGGCCTCGGTCTTGTCGCCCTCGGTGACGGCGACGTTACGCATGTTGTCGCCCCAGCGCATGACCTTCATGTTGTTGGAGGCATCCCAGCCGGCGCAGGCGCGGGCCCAGGTGCCGAGCTTCTCGGCGACCTCGGGATCGGTGTAGTGGCCGACGACAACCTTGCGCTTGATGCCGAGGCGGGAGACGATGTAACCGAACTCACGGTCGCCGTGGGCGGCCTGGTTCAGGTTCATGAAGTCCATGTCGATGGTCTCCCACGGGATTCCTTGTGGTGCTGGGTGGCCAGCTGCAGCAGCGGCTTGGTCAGCACTTCGAGCCGCGAATCCACATCTTGGCCGGGGAGAAGGTGTGGCACCAGGTGATGACGCCGATGACGTTCGGGTTGGCGGAAGCCTCGACCATGAACTCCTTGACACCGTCGGAGGACTTCAGGGTGGGCTTGAGGACGATCTTGGCCGGAATCTTGCCGGTGTTGTTCAGGTAGTCGACCATTTCAGCGGAGTGAATGGCGACCTGGCGCAGGGCTTCTTCGCCGTACAGGTCCTGCGAACCAACGCCGAACCAGATTTCCTTGCCCTCGAAGGGGTTTTCCATAACCATAGGGTTACTTCCTTTACTTCTTTGTTTATGAGGTTTGTATTTAAGTTTCATTCGCCAACCGAGGCTCCCCTCAGTCAGCTATCGCTGACAGCTCCCCTCAGAGAGGGGAGCCAAGACACCACCGTGCTGGCGGAGTCAGCGCTGATTTGATGTGTGTGTCCGCAAGGCGCGGAAGGCGAAGGCGTACGAAGGTACGTCGGGCCTTCCGTACGCGGCGGACACTCCATCAAATCAGTGCTGACCGTAGACGTTCTGGTAGCGGTCGTTGAGCTTATCGATGTCGGCCTGGTCGATCTCGATGATGTCACCGAGCTGACGGGCGGCCCACATGGTGTGAGCGACTTCCTCGGTCATGGCAGCGGCCTTGACGGCGCCTTCAGCATCCTTGCCGATGGTGAAGGGGCATGGTTCTGCATGAGGACGGCCGGGGACTTCGGTACTTCTTGAGGGTCTCGACGACACCCTTGCCGATCGCCTCGGAGCCGATCAGACGGAACGGGCCGACCGGCACCGGGCCGCCGAACTCGTCACCCATCATCGTCAGGCCGCACGGGATGTTCTGACCAGTGGCAGCCCAAGCGGTGGCGTAGGTGGAGTGGGTGTGCACGACACCGTAGACGTCGGGCATGTTGCGGTAGATGTAGGCGTGGGAAGCGGTGTCCGAGGACGGGGCTTCGGTGCCGTCGACCACGTTGCCGTCAAGGTCGCACACGACCATGGAGGACGGGGTCAGGTACTCGTAGCGCAGGCCGGAGGGCTTGATGACGAACAGGTCGGCGGTGTGCAGACGCTGGGAAACGTTGCCCGCGGTCCACACGACCAGGTTCCACTTGATCAGCTGCTGGTGCAGGTTGGAGACGACCTCACGAACCTGCTTGACCTCGGCGCGAACCTCGGGGCCGTAATCAGCCAAAGTTGCCATTATTGGTTTTCCTTTCCACTGTGATGGATGGACGTTTTTTCAAAATCTCAAGGACCTCCCTCAATAGAGGGAGGTCAGAAAGGCTTACTTATCTTCGAGGTTGATGGTTTCGATGGCGGCGTGCTCGATGGGCAGGCCCTTGGTGAAGCGGGCGAAGAAGTCCTCGAAACCAACCACATCGGAAGCCACCGGCTTCTCAGTGGTGGACTGGGCGTCCTTGAACACGCAACCGTCAAGGAAGTCAGCGAGGTTGCTGTGATTCTCGTTGGTGTTCCACAGGTAGTTGGCGAGCACGGCCATGCCCCAGGGCGCCACCTTCGGCGGCGGTGGCCATGACCTTGATCGGGGTGTTGAAGGCAGCAGCGAGAATCTTCTGAGCCACCTTCGGAGTGGCGAAGATGCCGCCGTGGCCCACGAGAGAGTCGACCTGCACGCGCTCCTGCTTGGTCATCACGTCCATGCCGATCTTGACCGGGGAGAACGCGGAGAACAGCTGGGCGCGCATGAAGTTGCCGAGGGTCATGTTGCTTCGGGGCTGCGGGCGAACAGCGGGCGACCTTCAGGCAGACCGGCCAGGAATTCGCCGGAACGGAACGGGTAGTTCAGCAGGCCGCCGCAGTTGGCGTCCACGTCGTCGGCGATGGCCGCGCGGAACAGGGTGCCGTACAGCATACCGGCGTCAACCGGCTGGCCGATAGCCTTGGCGAACTGGCCGAACAGGCCGACCCAAGCGTGAGGTCGGAGGTGAAGTTGTTGGCGTGGCTCATACCGGCCAGATCGCCGGCCGGGGTGGTGACCAAGTCAACCTCAGGGTGGAGGGCCTTGAGCTTGTGCTCCAGAACCACCATGGCGAAGATGGAGGTGCCGGCGGAGACGTTACCAGTGCGTACGCGCACGGAGTTGGTGGCTACCATGCCAGTACCGGCGTCGCTCAGGCGGGGCGGAGCACGATGCCGGGCTTCAGGGCACCGGACGGATCGAGCAGCTTGGCACCTTCTCGGTCAGCTCGCCAGCCGGAGTGCCGGCCACGAGCGGCTCAGGAAGCAGGTTCTCCAGCTTCCACGGCTGGGCTGCGACCTCAGGCAGAGCGTCGAACTTCTCAATGAATGCGGTTTCGTAAGTGTGAGTGGTCGGGTCAATCGGGAACATGCCGGAGGCATCGCCCACGCCGAGGACCTTCTTACCGGTGAGCTTCCAGTGCACGTAACCGGCGAGTGTGGTGAAGTAAGCCACCTTGGAGACGTGCTCTTCCTTGTTGAGCACGGCCTGGTACAGGTGAGCGATGGACCAACGCTCGGGGATGTTGTACTGGAACAGCTCGGAGAGCTTCTTGTGAGCTTCGGAGGTGTTGGTGTTCTGCCAGGTGCGGAACGGCACCAGCAGTTCGCCGGCTCGTCGAATGCGAGGTAACCGTGCATCATGCGGAGAAGCCGATGTGGCCGACGTGCGTGAGCTTCTCGCCATAGGCGGTCTCGACGTCGTTGGCCATGGAGGCGTAAGCGGACTGCAAACCGCCCCAGATCTCCTCGGTGGTGTAGCTCCACAGACCATCCTCCAAGTGGGAGGCCCAGCTGTAGTCGCCGGAGGCGATGGTCTGGAAGTTGTCGTCGATGAGGACGGCCTTGATGCGGGTGGAGCCGAATTCGATGCCCAGCGTGGTCTTGCCAGCGCGAATCTTCTCGGCGATGTGGGCGACCTGCTCGGCCGCGTTGTCGGTTGCTGCCATATCTTTCCTTTGCCTTGGAGCGCCGGCGTTGTTATCCCCTTCCTTGGGAGGGTGTTAGCGCTCACAATTTCCAAAAAAACATTGTACCGACAACCCGCATTCGACACAACTTATACCGTGTCACGCATCATAACGGTTTGATAACAGGGCCAATTTACCGCCGAGGAGCCGGCCCCAAGGACCGCCGAGCACGCACCTCGGCGGGAATCAGCCCCATGCCGTGCTGGGTGGTCAGGAAGGTCGGCTCGCCGCCCTCCCCCAGCAAGCGCAGCGTCTCTCGCATGGCGGCCACGCCGAGCCCCTCGAAATCGGGATGCACGGTGGTCAGCGGTGGGTACATGTTATCCACGCCAGACATGTCGTCGAATCCGACCACGCTGATGTCTTGCGGAATCCGAAGCCCATGCTCATGCAACGCGCGCATGATGCCGACGGCCTGATTGTCGTTCGCGGCGACGACCGCGGTGGGCAACGCCGCGCCTCGACGCCCATACTCATCAATGAGATGATTCATGTGCGCATACGCCTCAGAGGCATCCCACGTATGGCAGCGCACGATCTGTGAATCGATGGATCGGGAGGCGGCGAGCTTGCGCCACGCATCCAGTCGGGTGTGGGCGTCGCGCCATTCGTTGGGACCGGCAAAATACAGAGCCGATTTGTGCCCGTATTCGCCCAGCAAGGCCACCACTTTGGCCATTGCACCCCACTGGTCGATACCGACCAGCGCAGTGCGACGCTTGTTTTCGGTGGAGATAAGGCCCAATCCCTCACGCACGGTCATTTGGCCGTGGGTGGCGGTGACGATGACGCGCGGCTGAGTGACTCGCGCACGGCAGGCGGCGGCGAACATCACGTCGGTCGGGGTCAGGAAGATGAAGGCGTCGACGTTCTGCTCGTTGAAGGTGTCGCACAGGTTGTCGAAGTCGGCCTGCGCGCACAAGGCCTCGTGACCATCATCACGCTCATGAACAGACCGTGCTCGCGGGCCATGGATTCGATGGAGGAGATGGAGGAAATCGGGCCGAAGAATTTGAGGCTCCGGCGATCAGCCTATGGTGCGCGAACGGCGGGAAGCCAGTGCGCGCGCGGAGTTGGAGGGGCGGTAGCGAGTTGGTCAATGGCGGCCTGGACTCGCGCACGGGTGGCGTCGGAACGTCCGGCGAGTCATTGATCACACGGGAGACGGTTTGGTGGCTGACTCCGGCGAGCTTGGCCACTTCGAACATGGACGGACGTTTGCTTGGCTTGCGGCTGGTCACCATATTGCCTAACCTCCCCGCTGGCGGCCGGCATCCATGCACGGCCAGTCTTGTACCTTAATCAATACTGACTTTAGCGCGTCCACAACAGTTTTGCGTTAGCGCTCACACTGTCGTGTCGCACGCGGCTCAGGTCAGGTGCCATGAGACACGATGGAGCGGAGTCGGCCCGTGCTCGGCGATGGCGGTACGGTGTGCGGCGGAACCATAGCCCTTGTTATGAGCCCATTCGTAGGCGGCGTAACGTGGGTTGCTTTGCGCGAGGTCGACCATCAGCCGGTCTCGGGTCACTTTGGCGATGACCGCCGCGGTGGCGACGGTGGCGCAATGCTGGTCGCCTTTGACTTTGGTCGTTATGTCGGCTGGAATCGGCACGTCCGGCGCGTCGAACGTGTTGAGCGCTTGGTGATGTAATCGCTCGGCCCGTCGAGAATTCCGGCGACTTTGGGCAGAGCGCGAACGCTTCCCTCGCAATTTCCAATGGATTCCCCTACGGAGCCTCCCGGACGACCTTCCACAATCTTCCCCGCAGACTCCCCCGAAGCCTTTTTATCGTCGATTCCCCTCCAAGTCGTAAGCCAAGTTCGCGTTCGACTTGGCTGAGCGCGCGCAGGGCGGCCACGCCAAGCGCGTAGGTGATGCCCCATTCGTCGATCTCGGTGTTGCTGGCCTGGCTACGGCGTAGGCCGCGCACCAGTCGCGCAGTTCGTCGAAAATCGCCTCGCGCCTATGTTCGGTGAGCATTTTGGAGTCGGCCACGCCGTCCGGCACGCCGAGGTAGGTCCGCCCGGACAGTTCGACGGCATCATCGCCATCCAACGGCTCCAAATCACGGGCCCAAATGGCGGCGCACCCGACCATCACCGGGCCGGCGAGCGCGCCGCGGCCGACTTCATCGAATCCAGCGATAAGGTCATAGCCCTGGGCCGCAAGGCTGCGTTCCAAGTCAAGTGTCGGGGTAATCATGCGCGGCTCCCATCGTCTCACAATGGTTAGGATTCAGACGGTCCAGGATTCATATGGTTCAGGGTTCAGACGGCCCGGAACTCAATCAGTTCAAAGACTCACACGGTTCAAAAAAGACTCAGGAATTCGAGCCGGAAGCGTCAGGCACGTCCTTGAAGACTTCGTGGTGGTCATCAATCGCACCAAGCCGGTCAAGCGGCCAGTATTTCGCGATTCCGACTCCGACCACATCGGAGATGGGAACCAAGCCGCGATCGCCGTCATCCTGATGATAGCGGGAGTCGGCGGAATTGGCGCGATTGTCGCCCATGACGAACACGCGGCCCTCGGTCACGGTTACCGAGAACGGGAAGGCGCTCGGGTCCACGCCGGGGCGAATGTAGGAGGTCTCATTGATGGCCACGCCGTTGATGGTCACCGGCTGGCCCGCGCCCTTGCATTCGACCACGTCACGGGCAGGCCGATCAGTCGCTTGATGAGGTACCCGCCACCGGGAGCGCTGCTCTGCTCCTCGTTCAACCAGTTGTTGGGATCTTTGAATACCACGACGTCGCCGCGCTGCAGATCGAAGATCTTGGGGGTGAGCTTGCTGGTCACCACGCGATCGCCGGGCACCATGGTGTCCATCATCGAGCGCGAAGGAATCTCGTAAAAGCCGACGGCGAAAATGCGAATCAGCAGCACGATAAGCACGGGAACGCCGCACCACAGGAAAAAGTCGCGTAGGGTGAAGTGGTCATCATCCATCGATGATGCTGCCGCGGCATTCGCACCAGCGGCTGCACCCGCGCCAGCGGAAGAAGCGGCGTGCGCCGGGCGCGCCGGTGGCCGGGGGAACCGGGGACAGGGGCGATGCCGTGGTCAGGCGACTTGGAACGTGCGGGAATCGCGGGCATCGGCCTCGTATCATACGAGGTCTGGTTGCTCTCCGGATTGTCGGAAACCGGGAATTCGCCGTTATCCTGATCGTCCTGCATACCATCTCCTCGCGATTCATGCTGCCGGATATGAGGGGTGCCGGCGCCCGTCCATCATACGTGGAAAATACGAAAACAGCCCGAAACCGAAACGGTTCCGGGCTGAATTTCACGGTTTATTCGCGCACCTGTATCATCAGGCTCACGATTGCACCCGCGAATCGACTCACTTAGCGGAGTTGTCGCGGCGCTCGGCAATACGAGCGGCCTTACCGCGCAGAGCGCAAGGTAGTACAGCTTGGCGCGGCGCACACGGCCCTTACGCACGAGCTTGATGGAGTCGATGGACGGGGAGTGCACCGGGAAGCGACGCTCCACACCAGTGCCGAAGCTGATCTTGCGGACCACGAAGGTCTCACGCACGCCAGCGCCCTTACGAGCGATCACCACGCCGGTGAAGGTCTGGATACGGGAGTTGTTGCCTTCCTGGATCTTCACGTTCACGTCGACGGTGTCGCCGGGACGGAAGGCCGGGATTTCCTCGGCCGGCTTCATGTGCTTGGCGTCAAAAGCCTCAACAGCGTTAACCATTGTTTTCCTTCAGTGCTGCCGCATATCAGCCACAGATCTGGGGCCATCCACGCGATTGCGCATCGCGTACGTTGGCCTGTTCTCGTTATCCCTCGGGTTTGCCCTTGGGAAGCCTGCCGATCCGCCGAAAGTCAGGCCTTGCGGCCGTTCGGACTGGACCCATGGAGACGCGGCTTATGCGGCGGCCCACTTCTCGACACAGCAATCGATTATTGTACGGATTCTTGCGGACAGTATCGGCGTGTCGTCGTCTCTCTCCGTTATTAACGCATCGAGTTTGGCCGAGGCAGCACGGATGGCGGATTCGAATACTTTCCGTCCCTCCTGCTGGTCGCATGGATACCGACGATGGTATTGATTTGGCGTTTCAGCGCACGGCTTGAAGAAGGTGAGAGTCCGATGGACGGTGATTATTCCAGTAGTTTCGCCGCCGGCAACAGTCATAGTTGAGAGGGGAGCATACGGAGCGTTCCATAACTCCCTCTCAGTCAGCTTCGCTGACAGCTCCCCTCAGTATTGAGGGGAGCTAGAAAAGCGAATCAGAATTCGCGACGTGGGCAGTCGCCAGATGCCCACCAGACAGCACAGCCGCGGTCGCGCGAATCACGAATTTCTGACCGAGCAAAGCGAATCAGAACTCGCGGTTCTTGCGGTAGAACTTGATCAGGCTCTGGGTGGAGGCGTCCTGGGCGGCGAGGGCGTCGTCGTCCTGGGAGATGGCCGGGGTGATCTGCTTGGCAAGCTGCTTGCCGAGCTCGACGCCCCACTGATCGTAGGAGTCGAGGCCCAGACGGTGCCTTCGACGAAGGTGATGTGCTCGTACAGGGCGATGAGCTCGCCG
>ENA-OQDF01000634-OQDF01000634.1-human-gut-metagenome-genome-assembly--contig:-NODE-634-length-14662-cov-3.130719_pt1 | contig 14662 bp, 14 predicted proteins | sample MGYA00242769_ERZ504597 | MGnify/ENA primary metagenome ERZ504597 (study PRJEB26092, sample SAMD00036305) | human gut metagenome | host: Homo sapiens | study: EMG produced TPA metagenomics assembly of...
TTCGCTGGTAACGTAATATTGCTTAATCTTATAAACCACATATTTAGGAGGATATGTCAAGATATTTATATAAAAAAATCCAGAATATAAGCCCAGAATCGTTGAATTTTCAGCATTCTGGGCTTAAGTTGACCACATTGGGGTCAGACCTCAGAAGTCAGAAACGAAAAACAAAAACACAAGTCAGGAGTCTGACCGAACTGAAAACTCAATATGGGGAAATATCAGGCAAAAACTGAAAATCAATCATTACAGGGAGGTAATAACATGATGAACTAACGTTGACGTTATGAAAGAAATCGTTACTGCTGATAATGACTTCGTAAACAATAAACCTGCCATGGAAGAAATGGCTAAAGACGAGAGCTATCTATGCATACAATTTTAAAGCAAAAAAATTTATGTTTACTTTTATCCTTGCAGTCATGATGAATCCAGTGGCGTACATTATTGATTAAAGATAATATTTCTTTTCGTAAACTTTATTTACGCTCATTCATTATTTTTGCTCCTGTTTCAGATAAACTGCAGCACCCAGTATACAAACGGTAACGTCACGATCGAGCAGACTGTTGTCACCAGGATTCCACCCATGGCATAGTCGCCGTCTGTGCCGTATGTATTTGCCATCATAACTACTGATGACATTACCGGCATAGAGGATGTGAGTGTCATGGTCATACGGATTTCTGCCGATATTGGAAGTAACCCCAGTATCAGATAAAACAGCACCGGAAAAATCAGCATTTTGATTGCGACGATTCCATAATAGTCCAGTTTGCAAATGTATTTTTTACATCCATACATGCAAAGACTCCGCCAAGATAAATCATTGCCAGAGGTGTTGCTGTTGCTCCGATTTTTGAGAATGCTGTGTTCAGAATCTCCGGTAAGGTAAGGCCTGCAAGAATACAGAATAATGCCAATACGATAGCAACTGTTACCGGGTTAATTAGCTTTTTAAAGTCAAATGTAGAATGCTTTACGGCACCAACATTTTTTCCACATTGTGATGAATTTTTTGAAGTAGTTTCCACTGTATCCTCTGCCTTCGAGGTTAGCCTTACCCGACTGTCCACAGCATCAGCTGGCCTATCATGTAAATACCGAGATATACAGCATTCCTCTTTCCGGAAAGATACTTGTGACAATGGGGATTCCCATAAAGCCAATATTTCCAAAAGCGCTCATAGCAGAATAAAGCTGCTGGTGGTCACCTTGCAGGTGCAGACCTCATAGTGTCTGACCCCAATGTCAGATATTCCAACATACCCGCACCTTCTGTTACAAGAAAGAACAGATAGGAACCAAGATTCTCACGGGCTGAACCATGAGGCTGCAAAGCAGACAGCGTACCAATTTCCTGCAGATACAACAGTGAAGAACGAGCAAAGGAAGATGCAGTATAAATATCACGGGATGACTTGCTAAAGGCGTTCTGAAACATTGGTACAGAGTTTTTGTTCTGCGTCATCGTTCATCACCAGCTTTCCTTTTTTCATCAGCATCTTTCCAGGTAAACATATCTCTTACATATTGTTCTGTATAATTTTCTCCTGGTGCATAAACATTACATCGGCTGTCTCTTACGTTCAACTTATTTATACAAATCTCGATTCCCAAACATCCACGCCGCTGTCCTGGAAGATTTCCAGCAGACGTTCCCGCAGCTGCTCCTTGGTGACGCCCTTTTTCAGCAGTACCATCAGGAAACCACCGCCGCCTGCACCAGAAATAAACCTTGCGTCGATCAAATCCTCACTGGAAACAAAATCTGGTCGATACAGGTGTTGGTAGAACCGCTGTCCAGCTGCTTGGAAAGCTCCCAATGCTGATTCAGCAGCTCTGCAAAAGCGTCGATTTCACCGCGCTCCAGATGGAACTTCATCAGAACGGCTACCTCCTGCATCTCTTTCAGTGCCTGCACCGACTCCGGTCTTGCACCGATATAGCCGCCAACCACATCACGCAGCAGGTTTCTGGCAAGTCTGCGCTGTCCGGTATAGATAACCGCAAACCGCTCCTGCAGTTCCGCCATTGCTTCTTCCGGAACGTTGATTTCTTCCACCATGATCTTCTGAGCCATACCAGGACGGGTGGTAATCAGTTTAATGCCGTTGGTCAAGCCACCAACCTGATCCTGCCAACCGCCGCCGGTACTCATAATCTGCTCCATACCGAGGACAATCTGATAGATCTCCTCGTTGGTCTTTTCCTGACCGAGGAACTCAAAGATGCCTTTGACACAGCACCCGACAGGATACTGCTGGTTCCCAGACCAGAACCTTTCGGAATACCGATCACCTGCGTGGACAGATAGATACCGCCGCCCAGCCTTTTCAGAATTTCGGTCAAGTCTGCCTCTTCTGATAACGGAATAATGCCGGTCGCAATCAGTGCCGCTTTATGTAAAGCAAAGGAATCATATGGATTGTGGCAATCCTGAATCTCTGCTACGGTATGAACGATTCCCTTTACGCCGATATCCTGGCTCTCAAACTCAACATGATACTCCGGCAGCTTTTTCAGCGTAATCTGTACCGGCAGAATGCCGCCCAGACTAATTGCTGCATTCAGAACAACACCGCCGTTTTCATTGCAATACGGAGGAGTATCCGTCCAACCGCCGCCCCAATTCACTCGAACCGGCAGTTTTACATCCACTCTGTCTTTTGCAATGCGATACTGAGAGGAATCTGGCAGTCCCTTAACCGCTTCTCCATAGATTTCCTGTTGGATGGTCTGGAAGCAAAGGCTTTCCGGGTGGTCATAGGACCTGCCTTCAAACTGCACGCCCTGCTGTTTCATTGCACGGGACAGGGCGTAGTAAATACGGATTTTCAGAGAGAACTCTGCCCCCTCCGCATCCTCCATCAAAGTTTCATAAATATCTTTGGAAATGTCTCTGGCTCCGAATACGGTCAGTGCATCCTTATAATAAGTTCCATTCGTCAGAATGTCGATGAACTTCTGCAAAGGATTCTGCATTCCAGTTTCTCTGCCACCAGAGAACTTCTCCATGTCCGCAGCGTTAAAGCTGGCACATAGGCTGGTACGCTCACAGGCAAGCCACTCTTCTACTGTTTCCTTATTTGCCGTTCCATCTGCAATTTCGTAGACAGTCAATGCCCACTGCACTGCCTCTTCCAGCGTGTCACAGACCGGGTACAGGTTAGCGTTCCAAATGTCCTTTGCCGTTTCCATCCAAAGCTGTTCTTCCGGGATATTGTATATATCAACCATCTTCTGCAATGTGGTGGTCAGGAATCTTGCATCCTGCTCCAGAGTACCCTTGGGATTGTCCAGAACACCATAGATACGAACGACCTTCTTGCCGTTGCGAAGTGGAAGTCCATGCAGCACCACATTCTCCGGAACAATGATGTTTCTAAGTTTCACGCCGGACAGAATACTGCCGTTGCCGACTTTTGTTTCATCTAAAACATAGGAGTCTTCAATATATGCGTGTTCGCCAATCATTGCACGGTGACCGATATAGGACTGATATGTGGCGTAATTGGTTGCATTCAGCGTAGAAACCACCTGATTGCTCCAATTTAGGAATTCGTAATCGGCAATCTCCTCTGCAACCAGCTGACGAAGTTCTCTGGTGGTGCCGAAATGAATAACTGCGCTGGAGAAAGGCAGAGCAACTTCAGGGAGTACTGCCGCAAAACATCCCAAAGCTGCGTTCTGCACTGATGGAGTTCCTCTGTAAAAGAACCTTCCGGCTGTTCTTTATAATACTGCTCCAGAGTAGAATCAGAAGCCAATGGGTACAAAATATCTCCGTAAAAGCTGACTCTCGCCTGTTCATTGGTAAAGTTATGGAATTTCTCTTCATCAGGCTTTCCGTTGGAGGAAATCAGACCGTACAGTGCCTGCAGCATATCTGCACTCATCAGAATAGCTCCTGTATCCAAATCAACTGTGCCTGTTCGTTGACAGCGCCAACCGTGCGAAGAGTTTCTTCCGTCTGCTTGTGCAGGAAGTTTTTTACATAACCGTTTCCATCATTTAAGAAAACACCATGATCTTTCCCGGTTTCTACCGGCTCCTTAATAGAAACAGCTGCAGCTCCGCTGAACTGTGCATCAATCTGCAAAGGATTAAACAATAACAGCACATCACCAGACAGCACCAGCATACCTTCCCGCATTCTGGACGGCACACCGGACATCGCAATCATAAATTCATCAAACAAAGTGGACGCCCGTCCATCCGGCAGCTCATGCGGTACCGGTGAAAACAGTTTGCCCTCAGCAGAATACTGCGGCACACGCTTGCTGTCACCACCGGAATGAATGACAAGAATACGTTTTTCTGAAAAAACATGCTCTTCATCCGGATGCTGTTCTGCAAGATAACGCAGCACGTTAAAAGTCGCACCGCCAGATCCCACACGTTTTCCATCCGGGTCAGGCAGCACCGCATACTTTGTCGCAGCCGGAAGCTGTCCCAGTTCCAGTCTTCTGTCGATCTGACGCCTGAAAGAAGATGCCTGATCCTCATTGGAGGCAGTTAAATGATATAATCCCATTTGATAAAATTGGATTTGCGAATGCTTCTCTGATAGTCTTCCCAGGAGTCCAGGTAAGACTGACGAAGAAATAAGTTTTTTATTTTTTGGTGTTTGCTGGTCATATTTTATCCTTCCTATGTTTTGGAATTTTAGCATTCCGATGGTGTTTTTTTAAGCCACTTTACAATCGGTACTTGGTTCCTCTTCCATTTCCCTCTATTGTTATGCCAAGGCTGTATGAATATGGCGAGACGACTTTGTCAGTTCATTCTGGAAATATTCTCGTTCCATACCATCAGCTCCTCGTTCTTGTATTTTACCTGTGATCTTTTATTTGGGGTGGTGCCTGTGTTTTTGTGGTATATTATTCGTGCAGCTCCAGTGGCAGTCCGTCCGGGTCCTTGAAGAATGTCATTCTCTTTCCAGTAAACTCATCCATCCGGATTGGCTCACAGGGTATTCCCAGTGCTTCCAGCTCCTTCACCGTGGTTTCAACATCATCCACTCTGAATGCCAGATGCCGAAGGCCACAGGCTTCTGGATTGCTGACTCTGACAGGTGGATTGGACACACCGAAGATTTCAAGTTCTATATTACCACACTGTAAATCCAGCTTCCAGTCATTTCTTTCCGGGCGGTAGTTCTCACGAATAATGGAAAAGCCCAGCTTATTGACATAGAAATCCCTGGAAAGAGCGTAATCTGATACGATGATCGCTATGTGGTGGATTGTGTTTAGGTTCATATGCTGTGTATTCCTTTCTTTTACTATTCTTCTACTGTATTTTCCCTTCCCGAGGTCTGGCACCTTGCACACCCACTATCTGCACTTTCTATCCTTCAACTGTAAATACCATCAAATCAATTTCCCGTATATTTCCTTACATCTTTCTTCTCTAAATCTTCTTTGTTCAGAAGTATGATGTAAAATTCCACCAATCGGTTTCAGTAAATCTTTATTGTCATATTGCTTATTAATTCGTCGCAACAATGGGCGACCAATATGATACTTAATTTCATTTGGTTGTATATGGATTTTCTTACCATTTACACTGAATTCCAAAATAGCTTCTCTAAATGATTCCAACGTAGGAAATAGATTTCTATCAACTCGATTTATATCATATACCCATAATAAATCATCTTCAGAGAATTCTACTGCATTTTGTATCTGTGTGAGAATGTCTCTCGCTTCAGATATTCCTTCTGATGGATAAACCAATTTACCTTTTTGCATTAATTCATATACTTTTTGAGATAATTCTGGTGACTGTTTAAATCGCAGCTTTTCAAATCTTATATCTTGCTGTAATGGCATATTTTCTCTCATAGGATAAATGTACCCACTTTGGAAATGACATCTATAAAAAGGTTGATATCCAATTTGAAATGCTACACCATCAAGCTCACCGGAGTCGATATTAAAAGGTAGACTCCAATCATGTTGCATCATCTTTTCGTGTAACTGAATAGCTTGAGTTCCGTTCATATAATCAAGCATCCAATTTGGGGAATGAAATATTATTCCGTACCGGCTAATATCACTTTTTTCAATATCTTCTTTTGATAACGGTTTATAGGAATCTGTATCCTTGTCATATTTACAGGTTGCAAAAAATAAAGCAATCAAAAAATCATTTGTCAAATCCAGCAAAGGTGTATCAAATCCATAATGCTGTGCCAAAGCTGTATAATTAACATCGCTAATCTTAGCTTCCCAATATGGAACAACATTAATATTCCAAATAAATTTTCTAAATTGTACAATCCTCATATTGGAGACTGCACGGAAAAGTTCCTGTTCTATTGGGGACATTTTCATTATTTTTCTATTTAAAGTTGGAACTGACATTTCAAACTGAGAATTCTCACCACGAAAAAATGCCTTTTACTATCAAAAGTAATGATGTCTCCAAATGGAAATGTTACGGTCGTACCTGCAACATTCATAATTCTCAGTTGATTTAAAATTATTTCTCCGCCAGGGTTTTTGTCAAAATATTTTACCTGTTTTTTTACGTCTTGACTCCAGGTGTTATCTTCTAATGAAAGACGAATAAGACTGTCAATATCATCATATGTAATATCGTGTACATCATTTGTCAATTTATCTTGTGTAAATAGCCACCCACTACTGTTGTATTTCATTAGTAATTACCTCAGCTAAAAACAATAGATTATTTCATATTTATATCGTCTATACTGTCAACTATCGGTCAGCTATTTATAGCTGTCTATCACCCGCCATGCAGAGGCTGTTGACTTGGATGACTACCGCACAGGTTGTGCGGCGTTTTTATAAAACTTTTAGTATTTTCTTTATGAATTTCCGGTGCCTGACCCCTTCTATACACTCTAGCATCCAATACCCCCCCCACTTAGTCCTTCTTCATTTGTTTCGAATAATATTTACTGTCAAAATCGCTCTTTTTAATCGTATTATTTCTATAATCTGCGACTAACTGCATTAACTTATCCTGCGGTACACTCATTCCCTTTCCCAAAACAAACAGGTTAAAATGCTTAATCTTCTTTCGCTGCAGCTTATCTATACTTTTTGTTAGGGCCGGATGAAGAACATAAATGCAATCATTATTTACATTTAACAAATCATTTCCTGTAATATAAGTTACTTTTTAGAGTCTAAAAATTCCTGTGTAACATACCCTTCTCTGTTTAATGACGTTGGTATTATTCCTAGCATTCCCAGCTTGTACAGCATTGAAAACGGATGATGAATCGCATCACACTTCTTGCAATTTCCTTTACATCTGGATAAACCATTGAATTTTTTGCATACATCGTGAACATCTCGTATAAACATCAAGTTTCTATCAAACAAATTCAGCAACCGTTTGAAATTATTAGTCTGTGTCCAGAAATTCGGTAACATACTAATCTTCTCGTAATAATAACAAACATTTCCAGATGCAAGAGACGGGTCATTATTAAATGCAAGTTCGGCCGCCGTCTCCTCAATCAATTCCTTAACCTTTTCCCCTCGACCAAGAACTGTAGCTATTTTTTAATCTCAGGCATATGTTCTGTTAATACTCTTCCATACTCCTGAATGTCACGAGCTCTGTCAAAAGAATGACGGAAAATACTGTCAAATACAGATTCACTAAGTGCTAGATTATAAGGATGACATAGTGTCTTAACGCCCACAAATGCTTCTTCTTCTCTGCCATCCACCTTCGCCAATGATGGTTCAAATAAATAATCTGGATCCTGGTTTCCAATGCACTCATAAAAATTTTTCTCTGCTCTTCCTTCGAATAATACAATTCAACATAATTGTTCAATGTTTTCTTGCTGTTTTGTCCAAGCAAATTCTCTTCACACGCAAATGCTTCTTTTCGAATCGTATAGTTCACTTCTATTGTACTTTGAAAATCTGTTTTTATTTGCGATGCCGCAACTAGCAATCCCAATTGAAGATACTGCCAGATATTAACATGCCGATATTTATCATTATCTTTTGAATAAATACGTAAGCTAATATTTGCAGGTACGGTATATGTTTCGCACCCATAACAGCAGTTAAACTTACATACAGTTCCATTATCCCAGCAATATTTCTGTGATTTATTCGGATTCGAACAAGTCGTAATCTGATTACGCTTTTCACATATTGCACATTCAACCGGAGGTTCCGCATTTACTTCCTGAATACTCTGATCCACTTTATCAATAAACATTAAAATTGACTGTCTTCTTGTTTTATTTAATATCTTGACAATTTTCTGTCTAATCAAACATAAAACATCAAACTCGGTTCCCGCCAATTTTACCCAACTCGTATCTGAAATAATATTTTTTACAATTACCTTTAAATCGCAAAAGTTTTCATCCGTACAACGCAGATACGTATCTTCACATATTTTAGAATCTCTATACCACGATTCAATCATCCTCTTTAACTCGTTGATCTCATCTATCTCACCTTCTTCATCCTTCAAATGATTGATGATCTGATTAATTACATAGACAATGATGGAATACTTCCAGAAAATAATCACATTATTAAAGGTTTTAAAACCAGATAATGACTCGATTGTTTGGAATGTAACTGTATCTGTAGCCCAGTTATTACTCGCTGAAGGTTTAACTCCCAAAGGAAGACAAATCTTTTTATTGCTCATCTGTGCACGTTTAATCTGTAACACAAACGTTTTTCCTGCTCCTTTTACTGCACAAACACCCCAAATATTAGAGTCCGTTTTTAGAAACTCATCTATCATTTTAGTCGATGTAAACGTATCAAATCGTGCTTGTGTACCAGTTGCATTTTCAGCGTCCGGCAACCAAATAGACTCTCCCTTAATACCCTGTGCCTCCTTTTTCTTTTCCACACTATAAGACACTTGTGGTTGAATTAATTCAAAATAATACATGCCCTTATCTGTTTCAAATCCATCGTAATAGTGAAAACGCTTATTATCTGAATCCCATTTATACGGAAGCACCTCAACCACATTTTTATCACTGCTTTTCAAGTACATCACACAGCCTAAATCTGAATAAGTATCCTTCATTTCTGGTGCCGCTTTTCCACATACAAACTCCGGAACTATCCTTCCAGAAAACAGTTCGACGCTTCTTTTATTCTTTTTATGCAAATCCCCACACAAATATGCACTAACATTCCAATCCGTCATAAACCGTTTTAAATAGCTTTCGTGAGACTGGTGGATCATTTCCACTGGATGATGTGCAACAATAATAGAAGGACAATTTTTTAATTCACTTCCTAAATTACTGAGATTATATATATCAACAATCTGTTTTAACGTATTATCTCCATTACAATTGATTGCTGTATTCAAATGAATGATATTCAGTCGATTCCCCCATGTTTTAACGCATACCTGCTCTGGATTTCGATAAAAGGTATCTGCTGTTTCCCTGTAGAAATCTTTAATAAACGCATTATATTCTGAAAAGCAATCCACCAATTTACCCTTTACAAAGTAATCCCGATAACAATCCTGATTCCTATCTACTTCGTTTTCAATGTAATAAGTAAAAGCACCTTTTCCATCACATCCACCAGCGTCGTGATTTCCTGGAATAATAAAAATATCTTTTTTTGTCAGATTAAAAAATACCAGCAATTTTTCCAAAAATATTTTTGCCTTTTCATAGTCCTCTTTAAAATTGTGTAAATCCCCCGTTACTAATATAAATTTTACATATTTTTTATACTCCAAATTGTTATAAGCATCTTCCATTACTTTCCATTCTGTGTTATCAAAAATATGCAAATCCGAAATTTGAAGCCAACCGTATTCAACTTTTTCATTTATCTTCTGCATAATTTTCCCCCATTTACCTATAATAATCTCTCGGAATCTTTAAGCCAGTAAATATAAGGCTTTTAGATTCCTTTTTTATTAAAATCCCCCTCTTTTGTCAAAAACACTTGACAAATCCATCGAAAAATGCGGCGCTTCGCGCCCTTATTTAGTGTCTGCTAATTAAACCGTTTCCGGTTCAAAATCAGCAGGTTGTAATCCAATCAGCTCCAAAAGATAAATAAGAGCAAAAAGTATTCGTGACTGAATCTTGAATAAATTCGTCACAAATACAGATAACGCAATCGATGTAAGTGTTGTGTCATAGAGCTTGGTTCTTATCAAGTCCATTCCGTAGCAGCGTTTACTTAAACTGAATGAGCGCTCTACCTCAATTCGATCGGTGTTATCCTGATATTCCTGCTTTTTCTCTTTTGATGATTGTTTTGTAAGGCTTGGTCTCCCAAGCTTTGGACCAGATAATCGTATTCCATGAAGCTTACAGAAATTTCTGTTGTCTCTGGTTCGATATATCTGGTCTGCCAGTAGGCGTTCTGGGTAATGACCAGTTCGTTCCCTGAATCGTTCCACTGCTTCAACAAGTACTGTACTTTCATTGTAGGCATCATAGGATATTTTTTCTATTCTGCCAAGACCGCTATCATCAATGCTTAAATCAAACTTAGCACCAAATTCAACCGGAGCTTTTGTTTTTCCTCTGACGATTGGTCTAATCCATGGCTGTGAGATACTGACAATGCAGTTTTCTACACTATGAACCTTGTTTTGGTACATGTACTGTTGTTGTTCATATAGCTTATATATTGTCATCAGAAGTGATATTTCCTTTGAAGTCGGCGCATAACCTTCTTCCATATAGCTTTCAAGATAACCGATATCACGTTTGATATATGCTAACTGTTTACGAATGGTTGCTCTGATTTTCTTAGTGCTGCGTTTCTTTGCTTTCGCAAGTGCAAGGTAGTTCTTTCTGGCTTGCCTGCGATACATGCGTGGTCTTGAAAATCCATAACTTTTACAGAAACGGATGATGATAGTCTCCAGTTTATCTCTGGCTTCATTGAGCAATGAGAAATCCTGCGGATACCTGATATTTGATGGGGCACAGGTTGCATCAAGCATAAGAGTTCCTTTGTTCTCCGGTACTTGTTCAGGTTCTGTTTTTGATTAGCCATCTCCACCACTAGAAGGCGGATTCGTATGATCATCATCGTTTTTATCTTTGGATTCCTTCTCTTTGAAGGCTTCCAACATATATTCGTTGGTTTCCATGATAACGTCCATTTTCAGACGTTTACGGAATAAGACCAACGTACTTGCGTCAATCGGAGGTTCTTCCTGATATCCAGGAAGTCCGATAAAATACTGATAATACGGGTTTTCAGTCAACTGATCCACCAATTCTCTGTCAGAATACTGATACTTGGTTTCGATGATTAGCGAACCAAGGGCAAGACGCAGAGGCTTTGCAACGCGTCCATTCTTTCCTTTGAACAGTCGGGAGTATTTCTTTTCGAATATTTCCCACGGAATGGCATCTGCCATCTTCACCCATCTGTTTTCAGGATTCATATGAAGTCCTATTGGCTGGTTAAAACTGAGAAAACTGCTCTGTGTATTATCAGTACATTTATACATTGATTTTTCACTCCTGTAAGGTACTATTCTATAGAAAACTGCACGAAAAAAGATTTGATTACTTATAAAACCGTGCACTTTATTATACCATTTTCGAGTGAAATGCAGTAAAATCAATGGTTTCAATCTGGTTTTTTCATTAATCAGCAGACACTATTTATACTTTCTTTACAGACTTTTAGGACTCGTTTACTCATTTTATAGGCACTTCATATGGTCTGACCCGAGAATTCCCAGATAATCCATTATTCCTTTAGGTGTTCAGAGCCCTTTGTCTCGGTAATTGGACCCCGACATCGTTTAAATATCACCTATATACTTAAAGGATTGTATCGTATAATCAATACCAATACTTCTAACGAAATTAAATGCATATATTTTTTTATTTTACCCAACTTATAAGCGCAGGCTTTAGCAGAACCTTCAAAATAGTTATCAAAAAACTCTTTGTTAATACCCGATTCACTATAAGTCAAATTCCATAAACCATCAATACTATCCTCCATTTGCCAGTAACCTCAGCTTCACCCACTATACCCTTAATAGGAGCAGTCGCATATAAATAAATTCTAGAGATATTAGCTTTGCAGAGTGTCTTTCGATACTCATATTTTTTCTCTCCAGATAATATTTTCTCAATAAATCGAGGAGCAATTGGTAAAATAATATTTTTTCGACTATCAGAATTTGTATCGACAAAACAAAGAGGAACTTTTAATAACCTGGACAACTCAACAGCGTATTTTTTTTCCTCTTCTAAGAAAGAATTAATAAATGCCTCATCCCATAAAATCCGATCACGATCATATATCCTTTGTTTTATTTCCTTAGCAGAGCACTCTACCAAATAAATTTCCGTGATTGGCATATTCTGAAATATCTCTAACGCTATTCTCTCTATTTTTCCGCTTTGATTTACCAAACATAAATGCGCATTCAGAATAAAGTTATTTTCATGAGATGATATTTCTTTTATAGCCTCTAAAAGTATACTCTGTCGCTCATCAATTTTATCAATTCTTTTCGTTCTATTTTGTCGCAATGGAATTACTTGATTTATTAATTGACTTGCAGTGTAAGTATTTATTCCATCTTTTAATTTTAAGTTTTTACAGTACCGATCCTTTCCCGAACCATGAATACCACATACAACAATCATATTAATTTCTCCTTGTATTATAAACAAGAGCTGTCATTAAGGCAGCTCTTGTTTCATAGAACATTGATTAATGTTCAGCAATTATATTATTTATCTTCTGATTATTCAACCATTGATGATATAATAGTTCGTTAATAAATTGTTTAAAATCTTCTCCACCTAAAAGTAAAAATTGTTTCACTTCCTTTTCCAAGTTAATAATCTCAACATGGTTCAATATAAAATTTTTCTCTGGCAAGAATCCATTATAAACTAATTCTGTACTAAACAAGCGATAATATCCCCATCGTTTCTCTTCTAATTGAAAATTATAATGCTCAAACAACTTACTAAACTCTCGCTTTTTAGAATTATGTATTGTTATTAATGGTTTATCATCATTCAACCATTCAAATCCTAATTCCATCAAATGTCGCCCAATACCTTGTTTCTGAAAAGGCTTTGCAACTCTTAATGTACATATTTTATTTTCAATATTATTGCGTTTTAAAATAATAACTCCTACTAATTGAAAATCATATTCACAGATAAAAATTTCTCTATCTTCACTTAATAAAGCATCTGAATCAAACAATCCAACAAACCAACTATTAAAATTATTATATTCAAATATTAATTCCCTTAAAAAGTTCTTAATCTGCAAATAATATAATTTTCTTTGAACTGGGGATAACTCTGAATATCGAATATAAAATTTATTATCAATAATTTTCATCTAGCAATCCCCCTTTCATTCATTTTTGCTAACACATTATACTATATGTCACAAAAAATGCAAGTCTTTTAATAAACTATTTTCTTTTTCCTAACACCCATCCAGCCAAGAGCATCAATACACCAAAATCAAATCTAATATTAGATTGGGTAATACATATTGCCCGTTCTTCCATAAAAAATAGAATTAAGTAATGGAGTTGCCGAAACAATAGTACTACCAATAACTCCTATTCCCAAAACTACCAGTACATATGCCAAAACTGTATTCAACTGCATTTTCTGATAATTTATTTTTGCAAAACAAGAAAAATCACCAATTTTATGATCATCTTCTGATTTCATTCTCCAATGATAAGCCAAAATGTGCCCTGCTTTAGAATCTAAATCAACTTTTAAATAATCATTCCAAAGATCTTTTTCCAATTCTCTACAAGTCATTTGGTTTTTCGTGTACGCAATCAGATCATAAGAAGAAGGCTCCATTACTAAAAAGTGTACTTGTGAAAACCTGATAAGAGTCTCCTCATCCAAATCCATTCTCGCTGTGATACTTTTATCAATATTTCTTTTTTCATTAATCTTGAAATCCAAAACTCGTGTACCAGAAAAAGCACTGTCAAGTGATTTATTAAAAGGTTCATTATCAAAATATAAAATATCTTGTAAATTAATATCTTTTATCCTAAAACGAATATATATATCTTTATACACTTCTAGTTCACTATTTTTACCAAGATATTTTTTAAAATTCTCAAATCGAATTACTATATAGGTTTTATCTCCACAATCTATGTATTCACAAATATTTTCAATGGCTTGTTCTAATGGAAATATTAAAAGTTTTTTGTCCGCTTTCTTTTCTTTATCTGGGATTTTAACAATTGTATATTCCTTTTGAGTTTCAATTTCACACGCTTCATTAAAAACCATCGAAGCATTCGTTTTATTACTCATCTTTGAGGATAAATCGATAACTTCATTTGAGTTTACATGGAAAGGAAAACTAAAAACAAAATTTGACAAACTTTGATAATTTTTAATTTTTATTCCAATATCCAAATACGGATATTTAATTTTTTGTTTTAAAATATCACCTAGAAACCAAAAATTTACGTGCAAATCAAAATCTGGAACTGGCGCTCTATTCTCTAACTTACTTGTATCATTTTCTTCAGTACAAACTATTATTTTGTAGTTTATACCAGCATCCAAAACTTTCCACGTAGACTCCTCCCAAAAACATCTTTTTTTTATTATATTCCTTTTGATCTGCAAAAACAAATTACAAATTTTCTTTATTTTTTTGAA
>ENA-OQDF01000636-OQDF01000636.1-human-gut-metagenome-genome-assembly--contig:-NODE-636-length-14641-cov-7.480433_pt1 | contig 14641 bp, 21 predicted proteins | sample MGYA00242769_ERZ504597 | MGnify/ENA primary metagenome ERZ504597 (study PRJEB26092, sample SAMD00036305) | human gut metagenome | host: Homo sapiens | study: EMG produced TPA metagenomics assembly of...
ATGCCGGGTGGCCCACTGCCACAGCGGCTGTTCCATGACCGCGGAGACGCCGGAGCCGTCGGTGGATGCTGCGGGTTGCTCGGCGGAATGAACGGGGTGAAGTTTTCGGCCTTGATGTAGAAGAAGCCGACGACCACGATGAACACGACGATGGCGATCTTCAAAATGGTGAGCGCGCCGTCCACGCGGGCGCCGATCTTGGTACCCATCACCAGCAGCGCGGTGAAGAAGGCGACGATGATGACCGGAGCCAGGTCGAAGTTGAACGAGCCGATGGCGATGTTGGTGTTGATGTTCCAGCCGATCAGCTCGAAGAACTGGTTGAGGTACACGCCCCAGTATTTGGAGACGACCGAACCGGCCATGAGCATTTCGAGGATCAGATCCCAGCCAATCACCCATGCCACGATCTCGCCGACGGTGGTGTAGGTGAAGGTGTAGGCGGAACCCGCCACTGGAATCATGGAGGCGAATTCGGCGTAGCACATCACGGCGGCGCCGCACACGACGCCTGCGATTAGGAAGCTCAGCACCACCGCCGGACCGGCATGGAAGGCAGCCGCCTGCGCGCCGATGGAGAAGATGCCTGCGCCCACGGCAACGGCCACACCCATGATGGCAAGATCCCACCAGGTCAGATCGCGTTTGAGCGCATGGCCGGACTCACCTGTTTCAGCCAGCGTCTGTTCGACGGATTTCTTGCGAAATACGTTCATGTCTCGTCCTTCTCTTCTTTCCGCCCGCGCGGTTTCACGCTCCACCTTCTAGAGCACAAGGCGCAAGTATAAGTCGTTTTCGTCACATTGACGGCGTGCGTGACGCTATTTAAGATTCATGCCGATGACGACCGGCTCGGGCACCAGTCGGATGCCGAACGCGGCCTCGACGCCGTCCTGCACGGTTTTGGCGAGGCGGGCGATATCTTCGCTGATGCTCCCCCACGATTGGTCAACGCCAACGTATGCAGCGTGGACAGGCCAGCCGGAGCGTTTTCGTTGATTTTGAACCCCTTATGGAAGCCGGCATGGTCGATGAGCCAGGCCGCGGAAGTCTTGACGCCCTGCCCGCCGCCCGGCAATGCCGCGTCGAAGCGCGGCGCGTCTTCGGGAAGCGTCTCGGCCTGCTGTGGCGTGAGAATCGGGTTCATGAAGAAGCTGCCGCAGCTATGGCGGTTGAAGTCCGGACCGTCATCGCCGTTCTGCTTGGATTGCGATTCAAGAGCGACATCGACCAGATTCGTCTTCTTGGTGCCCTGCATGGCCGGCGACGCATAGCGATTCGCGTCTTCCAGCATGCCTTTAGCCGCACGCACCTTCAGCACCGCGTTGCGGATGTCCGCGGTGTTCATGCGATCGCCCACGGCGACGTCCAACGCCTTGGCGAGCTGACCGTAACCGACCACGCCCGTATCGCTGTGCCGCAACGCGAACGTGACGGACAGCACCACGTATCGCGCGTCGGGAAAATTCCGCGGCCGGAGTCGCCGGAGCGCTGTACATGCTGGCTTTCAGCGCGCTCATGCGGTAGCCGAAGGCGAGCTGATCGTTACGCAACGCCTTTACCGCACGTTCCTTGCGATCCCAAACCTCGACGCTGTCGACGCTGGTGGCGACCTCCTGACCGTACGCGCCGATGTTCTGCACGACCGACGCGCCGACGGTGCCGGGAATGCCGGACAAGCCTTCGACGCCTTCCAGTCCAAGTCGGACGCAGTAATCGACGAAATCATCCCAGTTGCAGCCGGCTTCGGCGTTCACGTGGACGACACGCCCATCATCCTCGACCGGAGCCGCCTCATCCAACACGCTGATGGAACGTCTCGCATCGCGGACCGCCACGCCTTCGAACGGCATGTCGGATACGAGCATGTTGGATCCGCCGCCGATCACGCACAATGGCAGTCCTTGGGAATCGGCTTCCTCAACGGCCTCGATGACGCCGACGCGCGTGGTCGGTTCCAGGAAAGTGGCGATAGGACCGCCCACACCGATGGTGGTGAGATCTGCAAAACTTGTCATAACGCTCCAGAGTAACAAAAAACCCGACCAAATTGGTCGGGTTTCGAAAGCTTGATTCCGCTCAGCGGGTCTCGCGATGCACGGTCTGCTTGCCGCAGCGGGAGCAGAACTTCTTGAGCTCAAGACGATCCGGCGTGTTACGGCGGTTCTTCGTCGTGATGTAGTTACGCTCCTTGCACTCGGTGCATGCCAGCGTGATGCCCGGACGAATGTCGGCGCTCTTGCTTGCCATTTAGTTCACCTCTTGTGGTTCGTTGCTATACCGACATTCGTCGGCCTTTGTAGCGAGAAAGAGACTCGAAACTCTTGACCTTACGATTATGAGTCGTACGCTCTAGCCAGCTGAGCTATCCCGCCATGAGAGCCTCGAGTGAGAATCGGACTCACGACCTCTTCCTTACCAAGGAAGTGCTCTACCACTGAGCTATCGAGGCGTGGCGGATAGTGGATTCGAACCACTGAAGCACGAGGCGACTGATTTACAGTCAGTTCCCTTTGACCGCTTGGGAAATCCGCCGTGCTGCCTGTTTGGTTGAACCCCAACCGGCAACCCGTTTAGTATGCCACAGACCGGCCGACTTATGCAAATACGGCGTGTCGCGACAGCAAAAACGGCCCAAATCGTTGAAATTCCAACGTTTTGCGCAAATCGGCGCCGAACAACGCAGAAACCCCGCCTCCCGAGCCTTGCGAATCGCAATATACGGGAAACGGGGTTTCGACAGCTACGCGCTAGTCTCAGCCGAGGATGGCCAGGATGTCACGAGCGGAGACGATAAGGTAATCCTCGCCCTGGTAGTGCACCTCGGTGCCGCCGTACTTGGAGTACAGCACCTTGTCGCCGACCTTGACGTCGACCGGGATACGCTCGCCGGCGTCGTTACGACGGCCCGGGCCGACAGCCAGGACTTCGCCCTGCTGCGGCTTCTCCTTGGCATTGTCCGGAATGAACAGACCGGAAGCGGTCTGGGTCTCGGCTTCCGCCTGCTTGACGATGATCTTGTCTTCCAACGGTGTGAGTGAGATCGACACTGTGGACCTCCTCTTTCTAAAGAGAAATCGATACTTACCGCGCCGGGACCCGCTAGCAAGAGGCTGACGATCACTTACGGCGTCGTCCTTTCGCGCTGTGACTTATCCTAGCGCGATTATTAGCACTCTGCCAATCGAGTGCTAACGCTCTGAGAGAAATTATCAAAAAGCCTGAAACCATGCGGTTCCAGGCTTTGTAAAAAACGGTTCAAGCGTTTCGTCAGGCGCTACGACGGGCCAGAATGGCCTCCAGGCCGGTGCCCAGAGAGTCCGAAGTCACATCCGGAGCCTCCACATCGGCACGTACTTCGGCATCGTGGAATCCCGGAACGTCGACCTCTCTGAGGTGCACGCCCTCATCCACGCGGGCGGCGGCCTCATCGGCATCCATGCTGCCCATTGCGTCGCTTGGCGGAATCAACGGCTCAGCCTCGTCGGAAGGCGTTTCGACGGGCACGGCCTTGGCCACTTGTTTGGTGGATTTGATCTCCATGCTTTCCGGAGCATCCACCTCACGTCGGCACCGTCGCGAGGCGCACCCAACGAGAAGGAAATCAAGTCCTGCGTGGACTTGACGGCAACGGTTTTGGCTTCTTCGGCCATATTGTCTCGCTCATCGTGGAGGGACAGTCCCACTTCCTTGACGTCAGCGGGCGCGGCATCCGCACGTTCGGTTGTCTGGTCGACGGCCTTCTCGCAGTCTGCGTCTCTTCCTTGGAAGACATCTCTTCCTTGCGCCGTTTCACCGCGGCGTCCCGATCAGCCTTGCCGCGGGCGATCGCCTGGCGAATCTCCCCCTCGGGAACGACATCGGTCTTCAACTGCTCGTCGGCGACCTTGCGGGCCTCGGCCAGCTCCTGCGCGCGCAGTCTGGCACGTTCCGCCTGCTCCGCCTGCGCACGTTTGCGTTCGGCGGCGGCACGCTTCTTCACCTTGGCATGGTATCTGGCGACCTTCCGCTCCCACGCCACGGCCTGCTTGGACGCACGCACACCCAACGCGAGCACCGCGGCCAGCAACGCGGCCGGAATGAGCGCGAACAGCGGGCTGAAGTGCAGTGCGAACGCACAGACCAGCACAACGACCGTGATTGTCAGCAATGAGACGGCAATGGCGCGCCTCCTGCGGACCGCGGCGTGACGAAGGGCGCGAATTTCCGCGATCCGTTCTTCGGATGTTGCGCCTTTGTGCGCCTCTGTGGACTGCATCAGTACCCCTTTCGCTGCCGCGACGGTCTCATCGGAAAATCGCGTTCCGCTGTCGGCATCCACCAGATGCAACGACGGTGAAAAGCGGTCCTCGCGATGTTCGATCACCCTCTTCATGCCTTTAATCGTCCGTCTGGGCAACCAAATGAGCATCAGGATGACAACGATCGCAAGCACGACCACCGTGCTTAACGATTCATAACCCATATGTCATAAGAATAGGTGACATTCCGACATTCGAGGCGAGCCCTCACCGGCGTGTCGAATCAGGAGGGTGAATTCCCGGTCATCAGACGCGCGGTGAAACCGTTTGGCGCGTCCTCGGCCATCAATACGTAGCTTTCATGATCGCGCCATTGGCCGTTGACGTACATATACGCGCGCCGCACCCCCTCCAACGTTGCTCCGACCTTGCGTGCGACGGCACGGGACCGCTTGTTTTCCGGCAAAATGTCGATTTCCATGCGATGCAGTCGAGGTCCGGTCGGGTCGAACATGGCCCAATCCGCCAACAGCGCCACCGCCATCGGCGCGTAGCCACGCCCGGCGCAACGCTCGTCCACCCAATAGCCGACCACGCCGGAACGCATCGCGCCGTAGCAGATCGCGCCCAACGAGATCTGCCCGACGATACGGCCATGCTGTTCGATGGCGAACACGGCACCGGTACCGGCCCGTTCGTTGCGCCGCAGTTGTTTCATCCATTCCTTGTAGGTGATGGGGGCGCCGTGCAGCGGATCGCCGGATTCCCACGGCTTGAGCCAGGCATCGTTGCGCCAGCGAACCTCGTTCCACTCGTCATAGTCGGCACCCGTCAACGGGCGCAGACTCACCGGGACGCGCATGCTATGCGATTGGATGAATTCCGGCATTTCAAAGGAATTATTCCCCGGACGACGCATCATGTCGCTCAAGGATTGCAAAATCGTCACCCTTCCATTGTGCCCCACCCATACCCCATGTTCCGTTTTCCACGCAATCGAACCGTGGTACAACGAACGATATGGACATGTATGAGCAACAACGCGAGCTGAAACGGCATTGGCGCGCGGCTGCGATCGAACGACGAAAGCGGACGTCCGCGACCAGCGGCGCGAAGCGGGACGACTGCTTGCCGAACACGCATTGGAAGCGTCGTTGATTCGACCGCGATCAACCGTCGCGGCCTTCGCTCGATGGGCAGTGAAATATCGATGATGCCGTTGCTCGAAGCGATGTTCGACACGGATTGCCGTGTTTTGGTGCCGCGTCTGGGTGCTGGCATGGAAGTCGGCTGGAGTGAGCTGAACGGTCTTGACGATCTGCGCGACCAGCGCAATGCTGATGGTTCCATCAACACACATCGCCCGCAGGAGCCGGAAAACGCAGCGGAAGGACCGGAAGTTCTCACTTCGGCCGAGCTGATCATTGTGCCAGCGTTCGCTGTGGACGAACATGGTTTCCGATTGGGGCGCGGCGGCGGTTGGTACGACCGCGCTTTGGAGCATCGTAGCAGCACCGCGCGCGTGGTCGCCGTTTGCTGGCCTTGGGAGCCGACCGACGAGACCGTGCCGCATGAGCCGCATGATATTCCCGTCGACGGCGTGCTCACGCCGGATGGTTATGCCGATGTCCGAGGATAGGACGGTTGCGGGGCCGTCTCAGGGAACGTACTAGGATATGTCCCGTTAAGAAATTTGGGATTGTGCGTAAAGCGAGGATATCGTGCCTACTTACCATTACCGTTGCAAGAACTGCAACTACGACTTCACCGAGCAGCAGTCGTTCACCGACGATCCGATCACCGTATGCCCGGAATGCGGCGAGGAGCAGGTCCGCAAGGTTTATTCCGCGGTGCCGATCGAGTTCAAGGGTCCGGCTTCTACCGCACCGACAAATCCAAGTGACCCACAGGCGCGGAATCCAACGCGACACGCCGAAGATTGTGGATAACTCCCATTCTCCGACCACAACCCCGGATTCCGCTTGCCGTGGTCATAACAATCAGTCATCATGCATGCATGATGACCTTTTTTCATTCCTTGATGGACCGCCGGCCACATTCGAGTTTGCGCACATCGACGGCTTCGGAAGGACGGACCGCGCGCACGACGCGTCTGCAACGAGACCGGCATGGTTCGACTGCCGCATCGTTGGAAGCCAGACGAAGCAACGCACGCCTGCATCGGTTCCTCGCCGCATTGTGCGCTGGCCTGACGGTATTCGCCACGCTGCAATGCGTACGCGCAGCCATCGCCACGCAGCCTATTGTGGTCGCGGTGCGGAATGTCGCCAAAGGCACGGCCATCACACGCGAAGCCGTGGAGTTACGTGAGGCGCCGAGCGATGGCTCGCTGAGCAACGCCTTCCATACGCTTGACGACGCCGTCGGCTGATCGCACAGGTGGGCATCGGCGCGCACGATGTGCTTATGTCGGGCATGGCCCGTGCGTCCCCCGTTGTGCCGCAGGGCCATACGAGTATCGAAGTGCGTTTGGCAAGTGTGGCCGGCGGTTTGATTCCCGGAGACAAGGTGACACTTTCCAGCGCCACCATGACAGATGCTGAGATGCAGTCCGGCACACCGAATGTCGCGGATATGCCGAACGGTACGGAAACGCCGTCCGGCATGGCTAATGATATGCCGGACGGTGGTGTGGATGCGCAGTTACGCACGATCTGCACCGAAGCGCTGCTGACCGGCAAACCGGCTAAGGATGCGCAAGGCAATACCATGCGGTGTTCGCCATGCCGCCCAATGAGGCGGCCGTCGTGTTGCGGGTTCAGGAATACAGTGCGGTCATCGCCACCATCAATTAATGGCTGATAATCCTAATCGATAGCTGGCCCCGGCTGGACGTATCAGCGGCCACGTTCGGAGAAGACCGCCCAATGTGGCGGAAGCTCGTTTAGGATGCGCTTGTCGTCATCCGCCTCGCGTTGGCGCTTGGTGAGCACGTCCGAAGGTTCGAGTTTGACGCCATCGGCATCGAACAGTTCCGTACCTTGCGGACCACGCGCTTATGCTTGCGTGCGGTCCGCCGCGTGGCGGAATAACTGGGTGTGGAGTGCGTCTCGGACTGGGTCTGCGAATCGTCATGCTCCATGACGTTTTCGATATGCTCGGCGCTCACCGTTCCTCCCGGTACAGGCTTCCCAGTCGTGCCACGATGCGGTCGACTTCCTTATCGGGGTTCACGAACGCGCCGACGCTCCATACCGTCATCACCGACCAGCCAAGCGATTCGATGTCCTGCAGCAGCACGCGATGGCGTTCCCTGGTGGATTGCAATCCCATGAACTGCGCGTCATCGGTGAGCACGGCCAAAGCGAACGGCTCGCCTTTCAGACCAACCACCAACGGCAGTTTGAGTCCGTCATCGAAACCGTAATCGACGGCCACGTCCAAGCCGCGTTCGCGGATCCTCTCGGCGAGATCGTTGAAGAGCACGTTCTCTCCAGACTCCTTGATCGCCGGGCGGACCATGCTGTCATCAAGCTGTTCGGCCCAACGCAGCACGGTTTTGAGCGCCTTCGGACCATCCTGATGCAGTCGCTCGTCGTCCATATCGTCGGATGCGAAGGACGAGACGATGTCGAGATGACGGTCCGGTACCGCCAAAGCGTCCAGCAGCATGCCTCGGCCGCCGTTGGATTCCAGCGCGCCGAACTGCTGCAGCAGCCTGCCGTGCGAGGTCTTGGCGTAGCACATCGCAAGAATCGCGTCGGTGGCGTGGGCGCCGGCCACATCGACGATGTCCACGATGCGCACGTGGCGCAGGAACATGCCCATGGCCTTGTCTTTGTTGGCAAGCGACTTGAGCTCGGCACCCAGACGGATGCGGAACGTGTGCGTGAGCGCCACCACGGTAAGCACATACGATGCGGGAACGATGGTGAAACCGGCCGCGCGCTTGCGGATGATATTCACCACTTCGTCGATCTCCTGCTGGCTTGATTCGACCAGGCCGGAATTGATGACCGGCACACCGTTGGCGTCCGGCACGAAATGGTACGCGACTTCGCCTTGGTATCCTTCACGCGCCACATCGCACGGCACGGAGCCGTATCCTTCCGATTCGAGGAAGGCGTTGAGCTTCGGCGCACGGCGAACCGGCCTGTCGGTTATCTTCACGCTTGGCAGCAGTGCGATCAGTCGCTGCAGGCCATCGGATGTGACGGTCTTGCGGTGCGCGATCACCACGACCTGCTTCGCGCGGGCGATGATGCTGAGCAGCTCGATGGACGGAATATGCGCGGCCGTATCGATGATGACGGTATCGGCAAGCGGCGCCGGGTCGGTGATGGCAGCGAGCGTGGCTGGCGTTGCCACCAGAATCGGCTTTGCCGCGGCCAAAATCTGCGGATGCTCCTACGCACCTGTTCAACGGCACGTTTCGGGAACCGGCAAGCGTGGTATGCAGCAGATTGGCTTCCTGCGTGCGGGAGAAAAGCATGTCGCACAGACGGCGTACGGACTCTTGGGCGACCATCGGTCCGATGGAACGCACGTGTTCGACATCCACCTGGGTGAATCGGTCGGCGGCGCTTTGCATGGCGGAGCATCCTGGTTGGAAATGATGGCGGAGGACTTCACGATGTCTTCGAAAGCTGTGGTCCACCACGCCAGCTGCAGTTCTCCGGCCACGGCGTCGTTCGGCACGCCGCGGTTGCTCAGGTCCGCCACAAGCTCATCCAGACCGGCCGAATGGAACTCACGTTCCAGACGGGCGCGTTCCGGCAGCGTATCCAACGCCTGCTTGTCGTCATACAGGGCCTTCAGACGCTCTTCCACCTGGTTGAGGTCGACGGTGTCCAGATTGCCGCCCTGCGGTGTGGTGGCGAGCGCCACGTTCAACGCGGTCATATCGTTCGTCAGCTGGTCCTGCGTGTTGATGATGTCGTCGAGTTTGGCGGGCAGCACCGGCCATCCGCCGTGAGGAACGAACATGTGCACTGTTCGGCCTGCTTGGCCACCACGAGCAGCGCCTCATGCAGGTTCTCCACCTGCGCGCCGACGCGCAGCATCGACTTGGCCTCCTTGATATGGCGGCGACGTTCCCAGAATCCCATGGAGCTGCCTTCGGCCTTGCGCTGGGCCTTGGGCTTGGTGGCCTCAATCATGGAATCGATGTCGCGTTCGAAGATTTCCGGCTGGAAGACGTCGAGCACGCGGCGCAGGTTCTTGAGCACCATGACCTGGCGTCCCCACTCCTGCGCGGTGGTGGGAATCGGGAAGCCGCAGGTCTGCACGGTGCTGGACACCTGTTTGCGGGTGGCGGGCAGCACCTTGCGCAGCAGCTCGACCACACGCTGGTATGCGCTGACCGCTTCCTCTTCGGAATACAGGGAGGCTTTGTACCAAGCGGTGTCCTGCGCGCCGATGGTGTATTCGCCGAGTTCTCCCGCGCGATACAGCTTCTGAGCCCATTCCTCCATCTTGTCCGCGATGGAATGGGCGGACTGCTTGGCCAGACGCACATGCGTGGTCGGATGCGTGGGCAGGACGGCGATTTGTGCGAGGTTCTGGATGGTCTGGTATGCGGACACGCCCCATTCCTGCTGACGCCATGCAGGTCGCCCAGATAGCGGCCAGGCGGGAGCGTACGCCCACCAGTTCGTCGGAGATCTGGTCGAAACGCGAAGTCGCGACGCCGGATTGGAAACCGACTGCGGCTATCAGCTGACGGTCGATTGCCGCATTGGCGCCGTCATCGGCGATGTCCAGCAATTGGCCGCTCATCTCGTTGGCCGCGATCGTCTGCATGAAACGGCGCTTTTGGTCGGTGACGCACGGCACGTACAGCACGCTGTGTCCGCCCATCACGCAACGGGAGGCGATTGCCGCAGCCTGTTCGGCCGTGTTGCCGCTGATCGCGCTGTCCACGAAAATCGAATGCCCGGATGCGGCCAGCTGCGCCGCGTATCGGACGGTGTTGTCAACGTCGCCAATCTCGTATTCGCCATGGGGATCGGCGTCGAACGGACTGTATTCGGGAATCTGCGCGTCTTTCAGCGCGTCCGCGGCTTCCTTGTTCCCGGCGAGCGCGTCCAGGACGGTGTTGCCTGTCGGGCCTTGGGACAGCTGGTTGATGATCTGGCGACTTTCCACCAGCATCTGCGAGGACGGATCCATGAAGCAGCCGAGGATGATGTGACGTTCGATTTCGAATCGGGGAAAACGCTGGACGCGCGCGCTGTGATGGCCGCGAACACCGCGGACGTTTCGGGGGTGCCGCTTTCGTAATTCGAACCATCGAAGAGCTTGGTCTCGTCCAATGTCACGTTGTTTTCACGCATCACGGCGGCGAAGGCCGCGTTCAGACGCACTCGTCCGGTGAACGCGATGACGGTACCGTTCTCGATGTTGCGGCCTTCCTTGCGCACTTCGACCGGATACATGAGCACCGGCATCTGGTTGCCTTTCCAAATGGCCACGCCGACCACCAAGGAGAGTTCGCCGACGCCGCTGACACGGCTTTTCGCGTCACGGTCGTCGAGCACGCGTTCCACACGCCTGCCCGCGGCGCGCAGCATGCCGTTGTCTCGGAACAACGAGTCCAAGGTGACGTGTCCTTTGGCGAACAGCTGCGCGATGCCCGATGGGTGCGCATGCGTCAGGTCAAGCTGGGCGCTCAGTTGCGTCACATCCTCAAGCGGGGATGGTGCCAGACCAAGGCGATACTCCTCACGCCATCCGCGGATACGGTCCAACGCGGTGGCCGTCTCTTCGTTTTCGCTCATATACCGACTCACTTCCCTACTGCCTTGCGGTATTCCTCATATCCCGGATTGTGTGCCAAAGCCGCATCGATGTCTTGGTTGCCCAATGCGCCCAACCACGCGTACAGGTCATCGTATAGGGATGGTTCATGGCGAGGAACGGCAACAGTTCCGGATGACGCGCCATCTGGAACTGCACTGTGAAATCATCCGTGCGTTTGGCGTCATCGGAGGTCAGGCCGTCGACCTCGATGGTCTGCTCCTGCTTGGCGAGGCCGCCTTTGGACACACGGTCGAATACCGATCCCGGTTCGAAGATCGGCTTGAATGCGGCGGTTTCGTCCGGCGCGGGCTGCGATTGGCTGTTTTGCGGGCGGAACCGCTCGTCGTCGTCTTCCGCGGTCACCGTTCCCGGCTGTTCCGTCTGCGGCTGCGTAGCGTGCATCGGCTTCGACTGCTGTTCGGCGGGCTGCTGTTCGGCAGTTTCCGATGTGGGCTGTTCCGCCATCTGCGATTGTTCGGCGGACTGCGTCTGTTCCTGGGCGGACGCGTCAACCGCATTGTCAGCCTTGTCAACGTTGCCTGTGTTATCGCCAGTGTCGTTCCTGTCGGGCAGAGCGACGGCGATTGGCGTGCTGGGGCGCGCGCTGAACAGCTTGTCCACCGGAATCAGGTTGTTCTTGTTACCGTCATGGGATGCTTCCAAGGGCCGAGCGGCTGTCTCGTTGATGCGGCAGCCACCTCGGCATCGGTCGCAGCCGCATCAGCGGAATCGGCCACATCGGCCTCGATCTCAGCTTCAGCCTCGGCCTGCGCTGCGGCGTCGGCGAACAGGTCGCGGGGCTTGTCCGCGGCCACGACGGTTTCCTGAACCAAGGAGACCGAGGGGAATGCATCTTCGAGTTCCGGCTTGTCGGCATGCTCCGGCGTGAAGGTCTGACGTTCCGCCTGGTGCAGAGCATCGGCACGGTCGGTGACATTGCGCGCGTGGAAGAACGTCGTCGCTCGCCGGCACGCAGATTGAGGATGTCGTCCACGGACATGTCGGCTGCATCCGGTTCCTGCGGAGCCTCGTCGGAGACCGCGTATTCGAACAGGTTCGAAACCGGCTGGCTTGTATCATCCGAGACACCGGAGGTGGCGTCGTCATCCTCGTCATCGTGTTCGAATGCGGATTCGAGCGTAAGACGCACGTCGCCGAACTGCAGGGTCATCGAGTCGATGGGCAGCTTGATGTCCTCGCCTGCGGGCAGGCGCATCAGTTGGCCGTTGTTCGTCACCACGAACGAGCCGTTGGTGGAATGCAGATCTCGTACGGAGCAATTGCCCTGCTTGTCGACGGAGAGGACCGCATGTCTTTTCGACATGGACTTGCCCGGATCCATGATGTCGAGACGAGCGAACCCGTCATCCGACAGCGGGCGCAACGGTTTGCGCCCGATTTCCACGCTTTCGCCGTCATGAAGCGTTTTCACGTTGTTTCCGTCAACTTTGACGGTCCACTGCCGCGTCATTCGTCGATCCTCGCTCACCGTTGTCGGCCTTCCTTTCGCACTACACTATCTGCCATTGTGTCATGATTCATCGCGAAAGTAAGGATTCCGAACCGATAAATTGACAACTTTCGCCTAATTCCCCCATTTTAGAACATGCCTGAGTCATGCTCCATATGCGGAAAACCCCGCTGCCTTACGGCAAACGGGGTTTCCATTACAGCTTGGTGATTGCGGCTTGAAGCCGCGCGAATCACTTGAGCTCGACGGTGGCGCCGGCTTCTTCGAGCTGGGACTTGGCCTTCTCGGCGTCTTCCTTCTTGGCCTTCTCCAGGACAGCCTTCGGAGCGCCGTCGACGAGAGCCTTGGCCTCAGCCAGGCCCAGGTTGGTGATAGCGCGGACGGCTTGATGACCTGGATCTTCTTGTCGCCAACGGCGGAGAGGATGACGTCGAACTCGTCCTTCTCTTCCTCAGCAGCAGCGCCAGCAGCCGGAGCGGCGGCAACAGCGGCGACCGGGGCAGCAGCCTCGACGTCGAACTTCTCTTCGAAGGCCTTGACGAACTCGGAGAGCTCAACCAGGGTCATCTCACCGAAAGCTTCGAGCAGCTCATCGTTGGTGTACTTAGCCATAATGGCTTCCTTTCATTCTTGGCGACGGACTGAATTGAAGAGGTGGCCGTCACCTAAAACAATTGTTTTTCTTTTTTGTGGTTGCTTCATTCATGCGGCGAGCCGCAGCGAAATCAGGCAGCCTTTTCCTGCTTCTCGCGCAGCGCATCGATCGTACGCACGGCCTTGGTCGGCAGAGCGTTGAACAGGTACGCGGCCTTGGACATCGTAGCCTTGATGTCGCCGGCGAACTCGGCGAGCAGCTGCGGGCGAGACTTGAGGTCTGCCAGCTTCTTGGCGCCTTCAGCATCGTAGACGGTGCCATCAGCGAAGCCGCCCTTGATGATCAGTGCCTTGTTGGTCTTGGCGAAGTCACGCAGGGTCTTCGCAGCTTCGATGAAGTCACCCTTCACGAAGGTCACAGCGGTCGGGCCGGCGAGAAGTTCATCAAGACCTTCGATGCAGCTTCCTTGGCTGCAATGCGAACGAGCGTGTTCTTTGCCACAGTGTAGGAAGTATCGCGGCCTAGCTTTTCGCGCAGTTCAGAGATCTGCGGAACGGTAAGCCCGCGGTACTCGGTCAGGTAGATAGCGTCGGCGTTACGGAACTTGTCCGTAAGCTGAGCGACCACCGCTTCCTTTTCGGGCCTCTTCATGGCGTTCCTTCCTTAGTCAACCGTTGACTGTGAGATTCGGAACACCTCGCAGGGCAATAAAAAAGCCCTGCACGCAGGCAGAGCAACATTCGACCGCTAAGCGGAAAGCCCTTGGTGGGCGTATGTTCTTCAACCTGCGCTGGCTTGGCGAACCAAACTTCGTGAGCGCTTGCACGCTCCAACCAACGGTCTGTGGTTTACAAATGGGTAATTTACTGACCCGTTTGGACTAATCCAGACCGGCGTGTCGCGCCGCCGCAAAAGCAACCCCTTACCAATCGCACGAAATTTCCATGACTTACATAGGTGCTACGTTTGCTTTGTTCAGGGACGCATGTCCCAGGCGAGTCGCGATTCTCGCCGGCGCACGCCACCATATGGCACGCGCCTACCAACCCAAGAAAGATGAGAAAAGAGAAAATGGAGAAATTCTTCCATCTCAAGGAGAACGGCACCACCGTCTCCACGGAGATCATGGCCGGCCTGACCACGTTCTTCGCCATGTCCTACATCATCATCGTCAACCCGCAGATCCTGTCTTCGACCGGTATGCCGTGGGGCGGCGTGTTCCTCGCCACCATCATCGCGGCCATCATCGGCACGCTCGTGATGGGCCTGTTCGCCAACGTTCCGTACGCGCAGGCCGCCGGCATGGGCCTCAACGCGTTCTTCACCTACACCGTGTGCTTCGGCCTCGGCTTCAAGTGGCAGGAAACCCTGTGCATGGTGTTCCTGTGCGGTTTGATCAACATCATCATCACCGTCACCAAGATCCGTAAGATGATCATCCAGGCCATTCCGGAAGTGCTGCAGAACGCCATCGGCGGCGGCATCGGCCTGTTCGTGGCCTACGTCGGCTTCCTCAACGTCGGTTTCTTCACCTTCACCACCAAGTCCGCGGCCAAGAGCGGCGACACCGTG